>Ga0233423_10000349_pt1 | contig 25306 bp, 24 predicted proteins | sample Watercolumn_Mata_FD_180713 | JGI IMG/M metagenome (GOLD analysis project Ga0233423, IMG submission 180713) | Freshwater microbial communities from Lake Matano, South Sulawesi, Indonesia - Watercolumn_Matano_2014_112_MG | ecosystem: Environmental > Aquatic > Freshwater > Lake | place: Indonesia...
GAATCCGTCCGTGCAGGGATACGAGCAGTACATTGCCGGAGTCCCCTCCTCCAATTTCCAGGTCGTCTCCGGAAACGCCTATTACGTCAACGCAACCGTGGACACCTTCGCAACCTTCACCGGGGAGGCGGCATACCCGGTCTTCAACCTGCTGCATCATGCGGGCAGCAGCAGCTTCAACGACATCATGGTTCCGCTGGACAGGTCAACCCTGGACAAGGCGTCCAAGCTGATGGCGGACATCCCGTACTGCAACTCCGTTTCCAGATGGAACGCAGCCTCACAGGGTTATGACCAGTATATACCGGGACAGCCCTCCACGGATTTCAGCCTCAAACCCGGTCTCCCCTGCATGGTGCAGGTCACGTCCTCCACGAGCTGGCCCGGCGGGGGAAGTCCCAAGGTCATTGAGACCGTTCCGGTGCCCTTCAGCAGGGCGCCGCATGCGGTGATCGGCAGAACAGATGCGGGTGGGGAAAAACGCCTGACCGGCTTCTCGGCATGGATACAGGAAAGGCCGTCGGAGATCCTCACGGAACATTCACCCGGATGCAGGCTGTCCGAGGGCTTCTGGATGGTGCAATGCGCCTCCTTTGCTTCCGCATGGCGCGCAGGCGAAGTGCTGGTCGTGCGGACGAAGGACAACCAGGGCGTCTGCAGCCGGACCGAAGTCACCTTGACCTGGGATCCGGTCGACGAAAGCGGGCCTGCAAGGCCCTCCGGGAACCTGCCGGCGCCCGGGGAGATATTGAAATCCAACCATCCGAATCCCTTCAATCAGGCCACGGTCATCCCATTCTCGGTCCCGGAAAGCGGCAGGGTGATGATCCGGATTTTCAACAGCCGCGGACAGGTGGTCCGGACATTGGCCAACGGTTCCATGGAGGCCGGAGAGCACCGGGTGGAATGGGACGGCAAGGACTGGCAGGATCGACCCGTACCGAGCGGACTGTATCTGGTGCAGCTCAAGATCGGAACCCGTCAGGTGATGGGGAAAATGGCCCTCATACGATGAAAACTGCAGCGCGACACTCCCCCGTTTGGTTGCGGCTCCGGACCGACGCCGCAATTCTGTGCCTCCTGTGGGTTCTTGCCCCCGGGCTTTCCGCCGGGCCTGTCATGCACCTGGCGGGGGGTACGGTCCGGTACGAGAACGGGACCATCCCCACTACCCTGCACTTCAGGGCGTTCATCGTCAACAGGCCTCTCGAGGTGCTCACGGATTCCTCTGCGGGCTGCGGCTACCAGGACGGTTATTACTGGATACAATGCGCCTCCTTTCCGACGCCCTGGAAAGCGGGGGACGATCTTCGCCTCGAGATCCGGGACACAGGCGGACACGGCGTTTCATCCAGCATCCTCCTGACCCACGAATCCCTGGACCAGCGGGACCTGGTCATCGTTTTTCCGAATTTCAGCGTGACATTGACGACGAACCCGCCCGGACTGCAGATGGAAATAGACGGACAGACCTATACATCCCCGCAGACCTTCGATTGGATTGAAGGTTCCATGCACCGGGTCTCCGTGCAGGGAATCATCGAATCCCATCTGCCCGGCGTACGTTATCAATTCCGGTTATGGAGCGACGGCGGGAACATGTCCCACGACATTTCCGTCCACGCCGACTCGGTGCACACGGCGGATTTCATCACCGAATTCGCCGTTACGACGGAGGTGACTCCGTCCGGCGCTGGAAGCATCGAGCTGTCGCCGGACGCCCGTTGGCATCCGATGGGGTCTGTCGTCATCGTGCGTGCCGTACCGGATCCGGTGCAGAGATACACGTTCGTCAGATGGACCGGGGATTTGAGCAGTTCGGACAATCCGGAATCGACCCTCATCACCGGCGCCAGGATGATCACAGCCCATTTCACGCCGAGGACCTACACGCTGACATCCTCCGTCCAGCCCCCCGGGAGCGGGGAGGTGACGCTGTATCCGCAGCGCGAGAATTACCCCCTCGGCGAAGTGGTGTTCGTTTATGCGCTGGCGTATGAAGGATTCGAATTCGACCATTGGTCCGAGAACGGCCCTGTCGGGTCGAAGCTGGCAAGTCTGACCGTCGACAGCGATCAGGCCATCGTCGCCCATTTCAGGTCCGTGCCGATATTCAAGACGGTGGTCGTCAACACCAATCCGGAAGGGCTCCCCTTCTACGCGGACGACACGCTCCAGATCAGCCCCCGCACCTTCCGCTGGGAAAAGGGCAGCATCCACCGGATTTCCGTGGATTCGGTCCTGGAGGTCGGAGAGGATTTCCGGCACCGTTTCCTGGACTGGAACGGTGCACCGGGGCGGGGTTTTCAATTCACCGCGGACAGTTCCACGAGTTGGATCGCCCGGTTCCAGACCCAGTACGGCCTGAAGGTCGCGCGGAATCCCGAGCTGGGGGGAAATGTTTCAGTCGCCCCGCAGAAGACTTGGTACGACGCGTGCGAGACAGTGGTCCTGGAGGCGCTTCCCAACGAGGGCGCCGGTTATGCCCTGTACGAATGGGAGGGCGACATCAGCGGATACGAGAATCCGGTCTCCGTGATCATGGACAATGCAAAGAAAATAACCGCGCTGTTCAGGCAGAATTACTGCGGACTCTCGGTCAAAATCATGCCGCCGGGCACCGGCCAGGTCAGGCGCATTCCGGATCAGGGCGCATATGAGCGGGGATCCCAGATCTATGTATACGGCGTCCCGGACAGCGGGTATGTGTTCGATCACTGGAGCGGGGATGTTTACGGTACGACCGAGATCATCGGGCTTGTCATGGATTACAAGAAAACCGTCACCGCCCATTTCCGGGAATCGTCCTCGTCAACCGAGGGCGGCGTTTCGGTCCTGCCGGACCGGTTCGATCTGATGCAGAATTATCCGAATCCCTTCAACCCGTCTACCGCCATACCGTTCCGGGTACCGGCCAAGGATCAGGTGGCGATCGAGATCTGGAACACGGAAGGCCGGAAGGTGAAGACCGTGTTCAGCGGAGAGAAGCAGCCCGGTTTTCACACTGAGGCGTGGTTGGGTGTGGATGATGAGGGCAATGGCATGCCCAGCGGCGTCTATTTGATCCTGCTGAAAGGCGGAGACAAGATTCGCGGAATAAGGCGGGCTGTGCTGATGAAATGACCGGCCGGGCGGGGCCCGGCAATCCTCAAACCTCCAGGATTTCCTTTTCTTTGGACTTGATCACTTCCTCTATTTTCTTCACGAATTCATCGGTGACCTTCTGAAAATCGATCCCCGCGTTGTACTCCTCGTCTTCCGATATCTTCTTTTCCTTCTGTGCCTTCTTGATCGCGTCCATGAAATCCCTCCGGATGTTCCGGACGCTGACTTTCCCCTCTTCCCCGAGTTGATGAACGAGCCGAACGAGTTCCTTCCTCCTCTCTTCGGTGAGGGACGGGATCGGAAGCCGGATGACCACGCCGTCGCTGTTGGGCGTGATGCCGATATCCGCCTTCAGAATCGCCTTTTCGATGGAGGAGACCAGGCTCCGGTCCCAGGGCTGGATGAGGATCATCCGGGGCTCCGGCACGCTGAGGTTGGCGACTTGTTTGAGCGGCGTGGGTGTGCCGTAATAATCAACGCGCACCGTATCCAAGAGCGTGAGGCTCGCCCTGCCGGTTCGTATCTTGGACAGTTCGGATTTGGTGCTTTCCAGGGACTTCTCCATGCGCCCCCTGGCATCCTTGATCATTGTTTCAATCATGTTTCCCCCGCCTGTACGATGGTTCCCACAGGTTCGCCCAGCACGACTTTCCTCAGGTTCCCCTTCTCGAGCAGCTTGAACACGATGATGGGCAGATGATTCTCCCTGCAGAGCGTCACGGCCGTTGCATCCATGACGCGCAGCTGTTTCTCAATGATCTCCGCGTAAGTCAGCTTCTGAAAACGCACGGCTTCCTTGTTGACCATGGGATCCGAGCAGTAGATGCCGTCGACCTTGGTCGCCTTGAGCACGGCCTGCGCATTGATTTCGATGGCACGCAGGGCAGCGGCCGAATCCGTCGTGAAATAGGGATTTCCCGTGCCTGCCGCGAAAATGACAACCCGTTCTTTTTCCAGGTGGGCGATGGCCCGCCTCCGGATATAGGGTTCGGCCATTGCCTCCAGCCGTATGGCGGACATGACACGCGTCGGAACGCCGTCCTTTTCCAGAAAATCCTGCAGGGCCAGGGAATTGATCACGGTGGCCAGCATGCCCATGTGATCGGCCGCCACACGGTCCATCCCTCGGGCGCTTGCGGAAAGGCCCCTGAAGATGTTGCCCCCGCCGATGACGATGCCGATGCCCACGCCCAGCAAGCGGACTTCACTGATTTCCGCCGCAATGGCACGGACCACTTCCGGATCGATCTCAAGGTCCCTGCTGCTGCGCAAGGCCTCACCGCTCAATTTGAGAAGGATTCTCTGGTAAATCGGCTTTTTTTTCATGCGGACCGCTGCGCATCGCCTGCCTTTCGGCAGGGGTTTGAAGCTCCCCGGCAGCGAAATGCCGGGGAATCTTCGATCTGTAGGCAAAAAGTGATTCTGATTTGCTCGCGTAACCCGCGGCAAGCCGCGGGAATACGCTCGCTGTCAGATTCAATCAGGAAACTTCCTCTCCGAGCTGGAATCGGACGAAACGGCGCACGGCGATGTTTTCTCCCAATCTCCCTGCGGCTTCCAGAAGGAAGTCCCTGACCGTTTTGGATGTATCCTTGATGAAATTCTGCTCCAACAGGACGGATTCCTGGAAAAACTTGTCCAGACGCCCCTGAGCCACTTTCTCGACAACCGGTTCGGGTTTCTTTTCGTTGCGCGCCTGCGTCCGGTAGATCTCCATCTCTTTGTCCACCTTCTCCTGGGGGATCTGCTCGCGGCTCACCGTCATCGGATTGGAGGCCGCCACCTGCATGGCGATATCCTTGGCCAGCCTCTGGAAATCCTCCGTCTTGGCGACAAAATCGGTCTCGCAATTCAATTCCAGCAGCACGCCCAGCCGGTTGCCCGGATGGATATAGGAAATAATGGCGCCTTCCTTGGCCGCTTTCCCCGAACGCTTTTGTGCGGAGGCGATCCCCTTCTTGCGAAGATACTCGATTGCCTTCTCGATGTCCCCGCCGGATTCCTCAAGCGCTTTTTTACAGTCCATCATGCCGGCCCCGGTCTTGTCCCGGAGCTGTTTGACATGCGTTGCGGATGCAGACATGTATCACTCCTCGACTTTCTGGTCGATTTCAACGCCCCTGGAGGCCGTCTTCTTTTCGCTCTCCTCTTCGGGCCTCTGGACAGCCTCTTTCGACCGGGATTCCAGGATCGAATCCGCGATCGTGTGGACAATGAGGCTGATGGATTTGAACGCATCGTCGTTGGCCGGAATCGGATAATCGATCGGATCCGGATCGCTGTTGGTATCGAGCATCCCCATGACCGGGATGTTCAGCTTCTTCGCCTCGGCCACCGCAATGGATTCCTTTTTCGTGTCGATGACGAAGACGGCGCCCGGAAGCCGGGGCATGTCCTTGATGCCGCCAAGGCTTTTCTCGAGTTTCTCCTTCTGCCGCTCGATGGTCAGAATCTCTTTCTTGGTGAGGCTGTCATAGGTCCCGTCTGTGGACATCTTCTCGAGATTCTTCAGATGTTTGATGCTCTTGCGGATCGTCGTGAAATTCGTCAGCATGCCTCCCAGCCACCTTTCGGTCACGTACGGCATGCCGCATCTCTCCGATTCCACCTTCACGATGTCTTTGGCCTGTTTCTTGGTGCCTAGAAAAAGGATTTTTTCGCCCGTGCGGACGACTTCGGACGCAAACTTGCAGGCCCGCATGAGGCTGCTCAGCGTCTTGTTCAGGTCGATGATGTAAATCCCGTTCCGTTCCATGAAAATGTACGGTTTCATCTTGGGATTCCACCTTCGGGTCAGATGCCCGAAATGGGCTCCGGACATCAGCAGCTGCTGAAGGGTGATTTCCGGCATGACAACTCTCCTTGCTGGTTATGGGTTTTTCCGCCATCCCCGGTACGCATCCTCGACCGGACCCCGTTGGGGCGGGGGCCCGGCACCCATGATTCATCGGGAATGTGAGTTTTCAAAGACGGGATTAACGTTTGGAGAACTGGAACCGCTTGCGCGCCCCCGGTTGTCCGTATTTTTTTCTTTCCTTCTGCCGCGGGTCGCGCGTCAGGAATCCCGCGTCCCGGAGGGGCTTGCGCAGCTCCGCATTCACGGCGAGAAGGGCCCTTGCGATCCCGAGGCGCATGGCGCCGGCCTGGCCGGTCAATCCGCCTCCGATCACAGTGGCCTTCACATCATACTGGCCGCTTGTCTGGGTCACCTCGAACGGCTGCCGGATGATCATCTCGAGCGTGGGCCTCTTGAAATACTGCATCACCTCGGCCTGGTTCACCGAGATCTTTCCGGAACCCGGAATCAGCCAAACACGGGCAACCGATTCTTTCCGTCTCCCGGTTGCGTAGTATTCTGTACCCTTCATACGGCCCTCATCAAGTTAGGCAGTGATTCCGGTTTCTGCGCCTGATGCGGATGCGCAGCACCCGTGTAAATCTTCAGCTTGCGGATCAATTTCCTTCCAAGCCGGTTCCGGGGGAGCATCCCCTCCACGGCGTCATGCAGGACGCGCTCCGGGTGGTCGTGAAACACCTGGCGCACCGACCGGGAACGGAGGCCGCCCGGATAACCCGTATACCATTCGTACTGCTTGCTCTGCAGTTTCCTGCCCGTGATCCGGATTTTTTCGACATTGACCACGATGACATGGTCCCCGCCGTCCAGATGGGGTGAAAATTGAGGCTTGTGTTTACCCCTCAGCACATGGGCGATCTGGGAGGCGAGGCGGCCCAGCACCTTGCCCTCGGCATCGACCAGGTACCATTTTTGATCTTCCAATGTTGGTTTCGGTACGACAGTTTTCACAGCACCCTCAAATTGGTTATTTCTGAAAAGCTTTAAAATTTAATAAAATGATTATTTATTGTCAAGTTTTTTATGCCCCTGCAGGTATTCGGTCGGTGAAAACCCCCGGATGCGTTCAATGAAAGATCCGGACCAGCCGGCTCATCTCCTGGATGACGGCCTTCTCCGGGCAGGACTCGTTGCAGCACATGCAGGAAATGCAGAGCCGGTAATTGGTCACCGGCCCGTCCTCCTCCATCCGGATGGCCTGAACCGGGCAGGCCCTGACGCATACGCCGCAACGGGTGCATTTCCCGGGATCGGTCCGGGGCCTCACCCAGATGAAACGGCCTGCCCAGCGCACCAGCTTCCTGGGCACGAATTTCATCAGATGGTTGGACGGAAGTGAAAATCCCTTCAGGCGCGCACCGGACAGGGTCTCCCCCGCCACCGTGATGCATTCCAGCCGGCCTTCTCCAAGGCCTTTTTCAGCCGCGAAACGGACCGCATCCACCTCACCCGGACTGAAACCCATCAGATGGCAGGCAACTGCATCCAGGGCCACGCCGTCATCCCCGGCCAGCAGCAGCCCCGTGCCGCGCAAGGTCCCTGTGGAAGGGCCGTTCCCCTCCATCCCGATTATGCCGTCCATGACATGCAGCGATGGGCGAACGCACCCGTACAGGTCGGCGAGCATGCGGCTGAAATCGGAAGGGTGCGGGAAACGGCTGTGCAGGGCCGTCTTCTGGAATCCGGGGAGGACTCCGTACAGGTTCTTGATGGCCCCTGTGAAAAGGGTCATGCCGTGGGTTTTGAGCTTGGGCATATTGATGACGACATCCGATTCGAGTACGGACTTGGCGATGTAAAAGGATGTATCCCCGGCCTTTCTGGCATAGGTCCCTGCGGCCTCGAAATTGACCAGTTCAGCGCCCGTGCGATCAGCCACATCGAGACACCCGGTCTTCTCCCACAGATTCCGTATCCCTTTCATGACGTTCGAGGGGCTGTCCCCGATATAAGCCCTGGCGCCTGCCTGCTGGACCTCCCTCACGACTGCTTCCAGCACGGCCGGATGCGTGGTGATCCCCTGTTCGGGCTCCCTGGGCGAAAGCAGGTTTGGCTTCAGCAGGACCTTCTGGCCGCTGCCGACAAAACGCCTGATGCCGCCGAGTTTTTCCAGCGCCGCATGCACGCTTTCCCGGACCAGGGAAGCATCGTAGCGCGCGCAGCGGATCAGGCAGACGGATGCCATTTAGGATTGCCTCACGAACATCATGCCGGCCAGCTGACGGACACAGTCTTTGAGCTCGAGGGACAGAAGCGCGGTCAGCGCCTCGGAAGCGCTGACTCCCGCATCCGCTGCGATCCGGTCGATATGGAGCGGCTCTGCGGATAGGCTGCGCCAGATGGATGCTTCAGGCTCGGGCAGGATGGGCGCGGCCGGCTCATCCCGGACCTCCCAGCATTTCAGATCCGGGAATTCCTCGAGCATGTCCCCGATGGTTTCGACGAGTTTGGCGCCTTCGCGGATCAGGCGGTTCGTGCCTCGGCTTTTCTCGCTCTGGATGGATCCGGGTATTGAAAAGATCTCCCGGCCCTGCTCCAGGGCCATGTCGGCCGTGATCAGGGCGCCGCTTTTTGCTCCGGCCTCGATGACCAGCGTCCCGAGCGAAAGCCCGCTGATGATGCGGTTCCTCCTCGGGAAATGGGGCGCGAGAGGCTCCGCGTGCATGGGAAATTCCGTGATCACGGCCCCCTGTCCTGCGATCCGTTCGAACAATTTCCGGTTTTCCGGGGGATAGGGAATATCGAGGCCCGATCCCAGAACCGCCACTGTGGGACCGCCTGAGGCCATTGCAGCTTCATGCGCCAGGGTGTCGATGCCCCTGGCCATGCCGCTGAAAACGACCAGGCCCCTGGCCGCCATCTGGCCGCAGAGCATGCGGGTCACGGCCCTTCCGTACCCCGTCGGGGAACGCGTACCCACCACTGCGAAGCCGGGGCGTGAAAGGCAGCCCTCGTTTCCCTTCACAAAAAGGAGCACCGGCGGATCATGGATGCGTTTCAACAGTTCGGGGAAGCCTTTTTCCCAGAAATGGATGATGGCCGCTCCTTCCTTCTCAGCCGCCCTGATCTGTTCATCCGCAAATCCCGGGTCCGCACACGAGCGGATGGCTTCGGCCGTCTTTTCATCGATCCCTTCAATCCTGCGCAGCCGGCCGGCGCCCGCAGCAAGCGCTTCGCGCGCGCTGCCGAACCGCTCGACCAGCATCCTCATCCTGCAGGGTCCGATGCCAGGGACCGAACTCAAACGCAGCAGGTCATGCAGTTCACTGCTTCGCATGGGCAAACACCCTTTTGGACAGGGCCATGATCAATTCCGGAAGCCCCTCCCCGCTGAGCGAGGAAACCGGGAAACAGGCTGCATCCCGCATGACCTTGGGCAGGCGGCGCCGTTCCGCGGCTTCCAGAAGATCGACCTTGGTCCAGGCGACGATCCGGGGCTTTTCCAGAATTTCAGGATTGAACTCCTGCAATTCGGACAAAAGAACATCGTATGTCTCGTCCCGGTTTTCATGGCCGGCCTCGATCAGCAGGACCAGGACCCTCGTCCGCTCGATGTGGCGGAGGAAACGGTCGCCCAGGCCCTTCCCCTGATGGGCGCCTTCGATCAGCCCCGGTATGTCCGCCATGACGAACGAACGGTAGGGCCCGGCCTTCACGATGCCGAGCTGCGGGACGAGCGTGGTGAAGGGGTAATCCGCGATTTTCGGCCTGGCCGCGGTCACCTTTGAAAGCAGCGTGGATTTTCCCGCGTTTGGGAGCCCGACCAGGCCGACATCCGCAATGAGCTTGAGCTCGAGGCGCAGCATCCTCGACTGCCCGGCTTCGCCCTGCACGGCGAAATCAGGCGTCTGTATCCTCGAAGTCGCAAACTTGGCGTTCCCCTTGCCGCCGCGGCCGCCTCTCGCTGCAACGAAGGTTTCTCCCGCGACGGTCAGGTCCGCCAGACGCTCGCCTGTAACCCAGTCCAGGATCAGGGTTCCAGGAGGCACCTCGATCACGGCCGCCTCCCCTCGCCTTCCGTACATGTTCTTTCCCTTCCCGTGCCCGCCTCTGCCCGCGGAATACTGCTTCCTCTGCGAAAGGTCAAGAAGCGTGTGAAGGCTGGGATTGACGGACAGGATCACGTCTCCGCCGTCCCCCCCGTCCCCGCCGTCTGGCCCGCCCCTGGGGATAAATTTCTCCCTGCGGAAACTCACGCAGCCGTTCCCGCCGCTGCCCGCCTTCACGGCAAATTCAATTTCATCGATGAATTCCATGTGCGCCGCTAAAAAAAAGGCGGTGATCAACCACCGCCTTGTCGTATTCAAACGGATGCTTGTTCAGATGCTGTCGATGCATTCGGGGATTTCATTTCCGGATGAAAACTGCGGATCCGGAAAAGCCGATCCCCCTTCTATCCTCTTCTCCCGGGCGATGAACGGTTTAACGCAATTTGAAATCAACCGGTACAGCGATCCAGACCTTGACTGCCCTGTCGCGCTGTTTGGCCGGTTTCCACTTGACGGATTGGATGGCTGCTATGGCCGCCTCGTCGCATCCGTTCGGCCCCAGGGATTTCTGCACCTTGGTGTTGACCACATTCCCTGCTTCGTCCACGCGCGCCCAGATGACCACACGGCCTTCCACGCCCGCCTTGCGTGCAATTTCAGGATACGTCAAGGCGTTTTGGATGGCGGCAAATCCGCCGATTGGCTCCGGGGGCTCGTCATACGGCACGAAAACGATGGCCTCCGAATCATCCTCGGGAGGAGGCGGAGGGGGCGGTGCGCTTTCGCCCACGTCGAATTCCGAGAAATCGATGGTCTCGTCTTCTGGCAGCGTTTCGTCTTCAGACGCGATCGGAACGGACGGCCTGGACGGAGCCTGCGCCTGCTTCTGCTGCTGGGTTTGAGGGATGTTCTCCATCATGATGACTTCCGCGCCCTTGGTCTGAAGAGCTGCCCGTATTTGAAATTTTTTGGACAGCTGTAAGGCAATGATACACAGTAGGAGAGAAACGACCAGTCCGAATTCCAAGACCTTCTGGTATCGAAGCTTCTGGATTTTAAATTCACTTTGAATCATGTATAATCCCTCCCTCAGTCGCCGTATTTGGCTGTATAATTGAGTTTGAGGGCGTCGGCGTCCCGAAGCTTCTCATGAATATCAGAAATGAAACCCATGCTGCATGCCTTGTCTGCCTTGAGCGATACGATGATGCGCGGATTTTCCACTCTTTTCTGGTACATGACCTGGGAAATATCGGCTAGCCTTACCATTTTATCGTCCAAGGAAATCTCACCCTGCATGTTCGCCCAGATGGCAGCCACGTTCTTTTTAGCCTCCAGCTTTTCAATCCTCTTAGCTGATGGCAGATCAATCGGCAATCCTGCGGATTGACGGAATGTAGTTGTCACCATAAAAAAGATCATGAGGAGAAACACGATATCCGGCAATGAAGCCGTGGGGATTTCCTGTTGGACGTGCTCTGGTTTCTTGAATGGCATCCACCTGTCTCCATTCGTTAAGATTCCGGTTCAGCGATCGAGATCCGCGGCTTACCGCTGTACGCGATCTGCACCTGGTCTAGCACGCTGATGAAAACCTGATATTTGGTCTCCCGGTCTGTTTTGATGGAAACGATCAGATTTTCATTGGTTGCGAGCCGTTGCTTAATAATATCCTTGATGCTGTTCACTGCGACTGGTTTCAAGCCTTCCCCGATATCCAGTGCGACCTGTCCGCCGGCGTTGACGAAGATGTCCGCAATGTTTTTCCGCGGAATGGGCTTGGGCTCACCCCGGGGAGGGAGCGTCGACATCAGTCCCTTGTCCACGTTCAGGCTCGTGGTGACCAGGAAGAAGGTCAGCAGCAGGAAGGCCACATCCGCCTGTGAAGCCGTGGGGATCTGAGAATGACGCTGTCTTTTTTTCTCGAGAAGCATTGCATCTCCTACAGAGCAGGACTACTTGCTCTTTTTGGTAGCCACCAGGTGATCCACCAGTTCCACGGAAGCCTCTTCCATGTCTATGACCAGTCGGTCGATCTTGTCCAGGAAGTAGTTGTGGGAAACCTGGAGGATGATGGCAACACAAAGCCCGAACAGCGTGGTTAACAGGGCCACCGCGATACCTTCGGCCACGATTGAGGGCGATATATCGTTGGCTTTCTTGATGTCTTCGAAGGCCACGATCATGCCCTGCACGGTCCCGAGGAATCCCAGAAGGGGGGCAAGGGACACAAAGGTCATGATCCAGATCAGGCCTCTTTCAAGGAACGCCATTTCAACAGATCCTGCGCTGGCGATGGCCTTCTCCACATGCTCTACACCGCGGTCAGCGCGAAGGAGGCCGGCATGGAAAATCGCCGCGACCGGACCCTTGGCGTTCTGGCACACTTCCAGGGCTTCCTTGGTTCCGCCCTTGTCAAGTGCAGCCGTCACTTTGGCGATGAATTTCCGTGTGTCGATGCTCGCCTTGGAAAGGGTAATGAACCGTTCAACAACGATCGCCAATCCGAGAATCAGGCAGCCCAGAATGGGATGCATGAAAAATCCACCTGCGATATAGTATTCGATCATTTGTAATTCCCCTCCCTGCTAGGTTGAATAAGATTGTATAGTTGTCCGTACCGCTTAAAGACTGCACAAAGTATAAAAAAATTAAAAATCAAAGTCAACTCTTTTTTTATCCTCTTGTTGCGGCGGGAGGCCTTGAAAACCGGGCCCAAGCCCTCATCTCGCATACAGGCCGAATGTGAACAAATGCACGTCTCCGAGAGAGGATCCGACAGGCATGTACCCGTAATCCAGCCTGAAGCGGTTTGTTTTTAATCCCAGGCCCGCGGTCAGGCCCCTGTTTTCGTAACCGGCCTGATACCCGAACCGGATGCAGACCCTTCCGGACGACGCTTCCATGCCTGCATGGGCGCGGAAATCCCTGTCCTTTTCCCGGATGCCGTCGAAGCAGGCCTTCCAATCCAGCCGGAGCGCTCGGAATGACCAGGCGGCTCCGGCCTTGACGGTAAAGGGAAGCGGGATGCCTTTGCTGCGGAGGGAACCTGTTTTGCAGAGATTCTGTATGGCTGCTCCGCAGGATAATCCGGAAACAGGCGTTTGAAAGAGGAATCCGGCGTCCAGTGCCGCCCCCAGGGCGTCATCCATTACCGTCTTGGAATAGAGCAGCTTGACCGAGAGGCCGGCTGAAAAATGGCCGAAGGCCTTCGCACGGGACAGGGCCGCATAGGCCTCGTAGACATTGAAGGTCCCGAGCGGCTCGGAGCCCGGGACCTCGTTCCGGTAAGCAATGTTGGGGATCTCGGTGAAGGCGGCGCATGCCCCTGTGCCCGAACCCGAATCGCCGGACCAGAATCCGAGCATGCTGCCGTGCACATCCTGGAACCAGCGCACATGGGTGACTGAAAAACCGCCTCCGGGCCGGGCCAGTCCCGCCGGGTTCAGGCACCCTGTGAACGCGCCTTCCGGAATCGCCACCCCGCTGTTGCCCATGGCGCCCCAGCGCGCCTCCGGGCCGATGCCCAGGCTTTGAAAACCGGCGGCCCAGATGCACGGAACGGAGAACAGGGCGAGAAGGGTTATTTTTGCTTTCATGGTTGAACCTTCAGAAAATCAGGGACCACGAGAACACATGGCTGGCGGACGGCGCCACAGGATCCGGAGCCAGGGCATAGTCGAGGCATGCCGTGCGGCCGTAAACGCGCCACCTGAGTCCCAGCCCCCCGCTCAACATGGATTTCGAAAAGCCTGCCCGGAGAATAATCCCCTCCATGGGGCGCAAGGCCAGGCCTGATGCCCATTCCAGAGGCCGGTATTCCATCTTTTTCAGGTCTGCGAAAACGGTGAGCCTTCCGGGGATCCCGTCGAAGGCTGCCCCGGCCTGCAGGATTTTCGGGAATTCATCCACGGTCTGGCTTCCGCGCTCAAACAGCTTCTGGCTGTTCCAGGTGTAACGGCCGCGAAGGTCCCTCAAGGCGAATCCCAGCGCCAACCTCGGATGGGGCCGTGCGAAAAAGCCCAGGTCGAAACCGAAACCCGTGGCGGACATGGACTCACCCTCTTGAGCGATACCGGGGAAACGGTTGTAGAGAAGCTTTCCTGAAATTCCCAATGAAAACATCCTGAGTGGCTGCACGGCGAATGAAAAGAAAAAGGCGTTTTCATGGTTGGAGAGCATCCCGGTCGGATGGCCGTCCGAATCCCGGCCGTCAATATTTTCCACAGCCGCGCCCTGCCATCCCAGTGCGAAACCGGCCCGGAGATTCCCCCTCTTGACCTTGTCGAATTCAGGCCCCAGAGGCATGGCGATGCCGATGTAATGCATGCGCCGGTCCAAGGCCATGACATGCAGGGTTGCCGTGGCCCAGCGGCCTCCGAGAAACACAAGGCCTGCCGGGTTGTATTTTGCGATATGTCCGTCCTCTGCAAAGGCCACGGAACCGCCTCCGATCCCCATGGCCTGGCCGCCCAGTCCCATGGAGAGGAAGCTGCCGGCTGAGCCTCCGCGGCCTGTTTCCGCAAGCCCTACGCCGGCGATTAAGACCGGGCCTGCAAGCACGGCCCATGCCGGAATGAACGATTTTTTCATCATGAAATCCCGTTCAATTCAAGATGATGACCTTGCCCCAGTATTCCCCGCCGCCGCTGAGCCGCAGCCTGTAAAAATAAACGCCGTTGGCTACAGGCTCGCCCAGGTCGTTTCTGCCGTCCCAGGCTTCGGCATAGTCGCCCGGCACAGGCCTGGGCTTGTCCTGAACCACATTCCTCACGAGCGCCATTGAAAAGTCATAAACCTGCACGGTCACTTCCGCCGGCGAGCCAATCCTGTACTGGAAGCGGACATGTCCGTCTCCTCCCAGCAGGTTGTCCCTCGTATAGGAGAATGGATTGGGATACGCATAGGTCTGCGGATTCCCGGACTCCCCGGGAATTTCAAATGCACGGAAAATCCTCCATGTCAATCCTTCATCCGGAGTGGCGGCCAGCCCGTCCGAACTCCCCAGCCAGGTCCAGTTTCCGGGACCGGCTCCCACAGAATACATTTCCGTGGTCAGAAGGGGATCGCCTGTCTCTGAATCAACCACGTTCCGGAATGCTGTCCATGTCATGCCCAGATCGGGGGACTTGAACATGCCGTTGTCCGTTGCCACATACACATCGCCGTCCCTGCATGTGAAATTATGCGCCCATTCCCCCTCCAGCACGACATCCCAGGTTAAACCACCGTCCTCGCTTATGGACACGGCACGGGATTCCCCTTCATCCAGGGCTTCGATTGTGGCGGCCCAGACGATTTTCCGGCCCTGCCAGTTCTGGCAGGCGATTGCCACAACGAAATTGCCGGATATGGGTTTTAGCTGGTTCTGGTGGGTGAACGTCGTCCAGCTGTTGCCTCCGTCCGTGGATTTGTGCACACCGCCTGCAGACCCGGCCCAGAGCGTCTCCCCGTCGGACAACACGGAGAACATCCTGTGGCTCAGATGGCCGACCACATCGAAAGGCGCGCCGTCCACTGTGACGATTTCCCAGGCCGCGCCGTGATTCGTGGAGCGGCGCAGGCCTCCTGCGAAACTGGCGATCCATACCGCTGAATCCGTCAGGGCGATGTCGTAAGTCAGGTTGTTGATATGCGTGGTGGTCGGCTTGTACGCCGTGACATCTCTGGCGTCTTTGGGCTGCGGGACAAAGGTCCAGGAGACGCCGCCGTCCGTGGAATAGGCCAGCCCGCCTCCAGCCGGAAGCGAGCCTTGGTCCTTGATCAGGGTGTCATAGGCTGTGGCAACCCATATCTCCTGCCCGCGCACCTGCACGGCGGAGAGGCCCCCTTTTCCAAAACCGTTTTCCCTGGTGTACGTGCTCCAGGTCCTGCCGAAGTCACCTGTGCGCGACAATCCTTCTCCTGCCCCGACCCAGACGTCCTGACCGCGGACTACGATGTCGATGACCGCGTTTCCCGACAAGCCGGCGGATGGATCCCCTGACAGGCGAAAGGTCTTCCTGCCAAGGGACAAGGCGTCCGACTGCAAGGCCAGGGCCGTCAGGCAGAAACAGAAGCAGAAAAATAAACGCGATCTCATGTTGCCTCACTGAACGGATGAGTCGACGACCCGGACGACATGTAGAACGGAGGCGCTTCTTGCTCCGGAATAGTCCTCGGCCGTGAATTCGAAGGTATAATCTCCGGTGGCGTTCGAGGTATTGATCGTGATGGTCAGCGAATAAACCCCGTCGCCTGCAGCAGCATCTCCGTGGCTGGATGCCCCGTCGTCGTACATGAAAAACGGATTGCCGGCGGACGGCGATCCGTCCGGCTTGATCGTGTTGAAAAAGACTTTCCGGATATCATCCTGCCCGTCGGGATCCGACGCGCGTACGGAGAGGATGATGGGATTCCCCTCGCGCCGGTCGACTTCTGCAGGGGCCGACAGTTCAGAGAGAACGGGGGGCCGGTTCTGGATAACCACGTGCAGGACGGCTGTCCCGGGCAGGCTCGCGTGCCCTCTTTTGTCCCATACCTGGAAACGCAACGTGTAATCTCCCCTGCGCCGGATGAGCCCGCTCATGTCCGCACAAAAGGCGAAATCCCCGTCGCCTGCTGCAGCATCACATCCGGTTCCGTCGTCGGACAGCAGGACCCGGTAAAAGGAGACGGGTTGAAGCGGCGCAAAGAATTCAAGCACCGCACTGTCAAGGTCAGCCTCGCCCTGCGGATCCCTGGCTCTGATGATCAGGGTCAGATTCTGAAGCGCCTCCCGGTCCGCGGAAAAGGGAATGACCGGAGTGAGCAGCTCCGGCGGTGCATTTTGGGAAAGGGCGGAGAAGTAAACGGAATCATACAGGGTGTCGCCTGCAAACCCGTCGCGGTCCTCTGCCCATACCGCGAGGCGCAGCAGTCCCTCTTCGTCGACTCCAGACGCAGCCTGCAGGATCGTTCGTGAAAAAATCCCGTCCTGCGCAACAGCGTCATCGTACGCGGAATCCGCGAGTGTACCGGATAACACCGGATCCGCGGAACCGGACTCGAAAAACCGGTAAAAAACACCCCCGATGTCAGAGTAGCCCTGTGCATCCTCCGCTTCCACGGACAGGGTGAAATAGAGCTGGGAGCCCATATAGACCGTATCCGGGACGGCCAAGTTCGAGAGCTGCGGCGCCCGGTCCCGGACTTCAACCGGCTGTTTGACTTCGCAGCCCGCTATCAGGACTGCAGCTGCGGCAAGGATTCCGGAAAATGCTATTCTGTTGCGCACGGTCGTCCATCCCCTCCGACAAAAAAATATCCGAATGGTTCCTCTGCTCCTGAATCAGGCAGCAGCCATGGGTCCATCCGGATTTTCGATCAAACAAACACGATCAGGATCTTACCATCCATGGAACCTTTAACAAACGGCGATAGATCCTCCATTCTTTTAGGACGCAGTTAAATTACTAAATCCCGGCCAGACTGTCAAGTTTTTTTCCACGGAAAGCGGCGCCTGACAGCGTCGGGGGATCTTCGATCTGAAAGGATGAAGAAATATGGATTCGCTCGTTTCCCCCGCGGCGGGCTGCGGGAAATGCGCACGGTGTCAGATTCAGGTTCAGCCCCGGAGCATCCCCCAAAAGCAAAAGGACGCAGGGCTATTCGCGTTGCTCATCCTTATCCCCGGCGACTCCTGCCCGATTGGAGCTGACGGGTGTCAGTGCACCAGCGCAGCCATGTCCCGCAACGCGGATTCCAGCCCTGTGTAAAGGGCTCGGATGAACACGGCTCTGCCGGTCACGATTCTGGAGACGCCGGTCATGGCTGAAAGGGCTGCGGCATTCTGATAATGAACGCCCCTGCTGATCGAAACGCGCAGGTTCATCTTCGAGGCAGCCAATGCCGTGGAGGACAGATTTTCCATTTGATCTGCCCTGTCCCTCGCATTCTTCACCGATTCCGTCCCCCCGAAAATCAACTCGACGCCGTCCGCGCCGCATTTGGCGGCGCTTTTCACCTGATGGATGTTCGGATCCACGAGAAGGCAGACCGTGATGCCACGTGCCCGTAAATCCTGTATCACACGTTCCATCTTCGAACCCAGGCCGAGGACGTCCAGTCCTCCGCCCGGAGAAGCGCCGGGCTGTTTTCCCGGGACCAGGGTGACGGTTTCGCAGGAAAATCCGACAGCCGACTTCAACGCCTCGTCCACGGGAGGCACCTTGAGGTTGAGCGGGATGTGTACCATTTCCCTGATCAGAGAAATTTCCCTTTCCTGCATGACAAGCAATTCGGGCTTCAGGGTGTACGCCAGACCGTCCGCTCCTCCGATCTCGGCGATCACGCAGAGGGATGCGACATCCGAAGAACCGGCATGCAGTCTTTCCCTGAACCCGCAAAGGGGATCGATGTTCAGGCAGAGATCGGCCATGGACACCTCCATTCTGAGATACGACCGCCGGCGCTTCGGCAAAGAGGCTGCGGCCTGCAGCCTGCGGCCGAACGATTGTCAAGGCATCGGGTCATCGAAGCGCTTCCGAAAGAAAAACGAGCCTGTAACCCTGATCGATCATCCCCGGAATTTCCTCGCGGAGAACTTCAAGCATGTGCCTGTTGCAATGGCCGATTCCCACCGCCGTCCCCTGGGCCTGGGCCTTGTCCATGAGCTGCCTCAGGGCTTTCCGGATGGACGATGCATCCATCTCGTTGTCCAGGAAAACGTCCCGCCTCGCGCAGGGGATTTCCCTTTCCCGCGCCATGTCGAATGCAACCGTGGACTTCGTCGTCCGGCTGTCGACAAAGAACAGGTTCCCTGCCTTGATTTCTTCCAGAAGAACCTGCATCACCCTTTTATCCGCAGTCGATTTCGATCCCTCGTGGTTGTTCACGCCCACGGCTCCCGCGACATCCGAAAAGGACCGTGCAAAGGCCTTGACGATCTCCTCCCGGCTCATGTCCGAGCGAATCATGTAGCCTGCGAACGCATCCGTCTTTTTCTCCGATTCCATGGGCAGGTGGAGGATCACCTCGCATCCTCCCTGCAGGGCGGACTCGGCCACCTTCCGGCTGAACTTGCGGCCGGGCAGGACCGAAATAGTCAGCCTGCCGGGAAGGGAAAAAAAGGACTTTGTAAAATCGTCGTTCCGGTCCCCGAAATCATCGATCAGGATCGCGATGCGCCCCTTGTCCTTGCGCAACGCCCTGGGGATCAGGACGACCTCCATGATGCAGGAATCCTTCAGCCCGATCTTGAGCGCCACGCGGCCGGACACCGGGTCCCCGTCCGCTCGGATGATCCGGCCCCCGGATGAAAGCAGGCCTTCCTGAAGGCTGTGATGCAGGGACGGAATTGAAATTTCCGAGGGGATTTCCACGCCCAGGGACCGGAGGCGCTTTCGCGCCGGAAGGACCTTCCATTTCAGGTCGTGGGAAGCCAGCACGTCCTTCAGAACCCCGGCCACGGCCTCGATCTCCGCAGCCGTGACCTCTTCCCTGGGTGTAACGGCCCCGCGAATTCTCGGATTCCGCATGATGTGGAAAAGCGAAACCGCAGCCAGCAGAACGGCGGCGGCCAAAACGGGCAGCCATGGATTCCTCCAGCCCGTATCCCTTCCCCTTGAGGAGTGGGGACCTCCCGCCGGCATCTTCATCCTCCGAGTACGGCCTTCAGGCCGCTCCACGGCTCGGAATCGGCCCTGGATTTGAAATCAATCCACAGGTGGATCACCCATTCTCCCTTCCTGTCCTCCGAGAGATGAAATTCGGCCTGCCCCTCGTAACGCCTCGGGAGATCGGCCATGGGATGATTCAGGACAAGCCGGTATTCCCGGACCAGTACGGCGCTGTCGGAGACGATGGCCTCGCGCACGGTGGACGGGAAGTCCAGAAGGCTCAGGGAATCCGCCGGGACAAGCGAAAAGGCCTGCCGGAAAACCGTCTCTTCCTGAGTCAGGTCCCAGGAGGCGAAAAGACCGGGATGATTGCTGGCGATTTCCTGATCCGGCACGAATGCAAAACGGCGGTCGCTGTAGGCTTCCTGGGCAAAGCAGCGCATCGCATTCTCCAGATTCCGCTCCATGACGGCGTTTTGAAGATTGGACAGGACCTGGTCCGCAGAATGAGGCGATATCCAGCTCGATCGGGGCTTGACCGGCTTTTCAGGCTCCCGCGTGGAAAAGGGGGTTTTACACGCAGACAAGAAACCCAGGAGAAGGATACCCCCCGCAGCGGTCAAAATCCCGAGCTTCCGGCTTTTTCGCATCCGCTGCACCCTATCCATGAACGACTCCGCAGCAGGCAGCGGGGAATCTTCGATCTGTAGGGGAAAAAAACATGGATATTCGCTCGCTTAATCCCGGGGGAATGCGTCCGCCGACAGCTTCAAAAAAACAGTCACGCCGTCCGCACAGGGGGCGGGGAATCCCACACGTATAGATAAAAACGCCGGATGCGAACTCCGCATCCGGCGCCGACAGTCTCTCATGCCAAACCGCTGCATCGAAAACAGGATCACCTTCGGGAGCGGGCGGGCCGCCGCGAAGCTTTTTTCTTCGCCGCGGATTTCCGGGCTGCGGGGCGCGCGGGTTCTGCCCCTTCCGAATCATCCGCCTTCGTTTGTTCCTGATCCTCCTCTTCCTCCTCCACTTCTTCCTCCTTGTCCTTGCGTTCGAGCAGATTCTCGTCGTCTTTTTTCTTCTTGAGGATGAGGAAAAGGAGCGTATTGCCTGCATTGAAAACGGCCAGCGGATAACTGAAGAGGAAAGCGGCGATGAGGAGCATGAACAGGGCCTGGATGTGGGCCGCAATCGTCATCGTGAGCGAGAGGTCCCTCGGCTCGAAGAAACGGGAAAACATGAAAAGCGAACTGTAGCCGCCCAGCTTGTCCGATGACCAGGCTGCGACCGGGAACAGCCACTGTTGCAGGAGACCGGAGGCCTTGTAGGACAGGTCCGCATAATCACCGCCCATGCCCCAGAGGAAAAGCGTGGTCATGAGCAGGTGCGCCTTTTTGGCGAAGAAGAAAAGGACTCCCGCCCCTATGATGCTCAGGGCGACGATCATTGCCTCGTATATCACGAGCCGCCAGGGCTGAGCGGAAAGCGTTGAAAAACTTTGAAAAACGCCTTCGAAGGCGTCGTCATCCGTCGTGGCCAGCACGGCCGGCGTTTGAATCAGGGAAACGGCAAGTGCGAGCAGGACGAAAACCAGGAACAGGGAAGCCGCAAACCAGACGACCGTGAACAGGGACAGGCCGATCTCGCCGATATAGGGGATATCGCCCAGCAGGGCCATGAACACACCCCCCAGGCCGGTGAAAAACGCGATCGCGGCGATGGCCGCCGGCGTGAAGGCGATGGATCCGCCCTTCTTGCGCAGGGCAAAGCGGAGGGCCTCCTTCCAGGTGTAAAAATGATTGCCCTTGAGGTGCATGTACGTCGCACGGGCGACCCCTGTAGCCGAAACGAGCCATGAGAAGAGCAAAATACCGACGCCGATACCAAACAGGATCCAGCTGGTCCAGGGCAGATACGTTGATCCGAGATAGGGGACCAGACCGTACTTGGACCACAGGTCACCCAGGTTTCCGCCCGGGGCCAGAAGCACGGCCAGATAGGTGAAAAAGACATATCCCATATAACCCGCCGCCAATCCGATAAACTGGATCCAGATTCGCTGAAAACTGAAAGCCAGACGGGCGGACCGGAACAAATCCCGGAAGTCAAAATGCAGCTTAACCATTCAGTCCTCCTTGCTATCTATCTTCGCAAATACAGATGGGCTATTTCTTGGAAAGGATTTTATACATCCCCGTCCCGCATTTCGCGCATTTCCCCTTGACGGCAGGCCTTCCGTTCTTCATGGTGACTGTTTGCGCATTCACCATTTCGTTCGTGGTGCGGCATTTCACACAGTATCCCTTCTCTGCCATATTCCTCTCCTCCTCAATTGGTGGTCAGTCGAATTCCGGTAAGGGTTCCCCTATGCGCAGCCGGAGTCGTTTGCCGGTCCTTTCGCGGACCCTTCCCTCCTGTTCCCGGCGGGGATTTTCAATAGGCAAGAAAAAAATTCACTTCCATTTGTTTGAGTCCCGGAAGGCCGCGGGGGATGCACCCGCCCTCTGATCGGAGCGCATCAGCAGCGCGCTGCCCGGGAATATTCGATCTGCAAAAAATAATATTGATATCCATTCACTTACCCTGGAGCCATCTCCGGGGCATGCAACCGCTGTCAGATTCAAATTCGGTGATATAAATTGAAGATTTTATCCATAAAAGTCAACCGAAAAATAAAAAAAACCTCCCGCCTGCAGCGAGCAGGGCCGGGAGGTCGGTGTGCCATCCATGATGGAATCACCGTCTCGCTGGCTGGCTCAGGGAAATCATGACGCCCACGCCGGATATGCCGTTTTTCTGGACAGGGACGGCGTATGCGATTTTCGTAGGATTCGGTTGGGGACTGCCCCCGATGAGCAGATTGATGACTCCTGCCGTGATCAGCCCGGCTCCCAGGCCGTAGGAGAAATTCCTCCGCCTGTCGTATGTCTGAACATGGTTGACCTCGACATTGTATTGATCCGGGCTCATCTCAGCCATGGCAGCCAGATAGCGGTCGTAGGCCTGGTTGCCCTGGTCATTGTAATAATATCCGAATCCGCATGCAGCCAGACCGGTTCCGATCGCAAGGTAAGAAAGGGTCTGGTTGCCGATCAGTGAAAATCCGCCCCTGGAAGCTTTCTTCTGAATGAAATCGTTCAACACAACGGGATTCGGTCCCCTGCTGAGGACCTTGCCCACGCATTTTCCGTCGCGGTACATGACCACACGCAGATCCGCCACCTTGACGGTTGCGCCTGTTTCCGTCCTCCGCATCACTTCGGCCTTTTCGCCGACACGAAATCCGGAGCTTTCGTCAATATCGATGAGCACATGCGATCCGCTGATCCGCGTGATGTTTTGGCCGAAAAGAGAGCCGGCCAGAATCATGGCAAACAACAGGATGGATCTCGGATTCTTCATAGGTTTCTCCTTTATCATTTCACGGTACCTGCTTCCGTTCCATGCGGATAGAACGGCCCCCTTGGCTGTTCGTATGAAATGCAGGATTCCACTGAACTGGTGTCCCCCCAAAGCACAGATCGCAAGAAGCGGATCGGACAAGATATAACACTCGAATTTGACATATTATAAAGATAAAATTTTTAAAAGTCAAGGATTTAGTCAAAAAACGACCTTCTCCCAGCCGGGGCCTCTTTTCAATCTGAAAAATCAATATTTCATTTATTAGTTGCTTTTTTTATGACAAAAATGTATATTAAACTCAAATGGAATGGCGTTTTATGCCCGGTTCTCGAACACGCCATTTCTCATTGGCGGCATCTCATCTTTTCCTGATCACATCACAATCGTCTTGGGGGGAATCATGAACCAAAAAAGGGAGCGAACGATGAAAACGATATTTTCATCCGTGGCGACTGCTCTTGTCCTGTTACTGGCTCTCTCTTGCACGGAGCATAATATCGAACCCATGGTGCCGGAATTTGCCAATGGCCGCGTTGTCGGATCCGTTCATGGGGTACTCACCGATTTCACGACGCAGACCCGTTTTGACAGCTCGGAAGTGAAGGTCAGCTGGGTTGTGGACGGAGACGTCAAGTCCAAGTTCAACGACACGCTCGGTTATTACATCATCACGGACCTGCCGTCCGGGGACTATGATATCACGTTCCACTACAATGAGGACTACGCGGTGAGCCGCATCCATGTCCATGTGCCCACGCTCGAAGAAATCGTGGATTGCTGCGGGGCGACGGACAAGGATTATCCCTACAGCGTGGTCGCTGACGTCTACCTGTACAAGCTGAACGCCGGCCTGAAGGGGACGGTGTACGCCCGCGAGGACGATCAGGCGGCTCATCTGGCACAGGGCGTCACCATGATCGCGGATTTTAATCCCACGGGCCATTCGGAATTCACGGCCATCACGCCGAACATCTACACAACGGTCACCAACGAGCAGGGGCAATTCAATTTCGAGGACCTGCCGGCCATGCCCATGGTCACGCTCCGCACCCTCCCGTACAATGACGGCTCTTACAATTTCGGCGTGTATTCGGATCTCTACGACCTCGTCCCCGGAAAGACCAAGGATGCGGGGGACATCATCCTGGAAATCGCCACGGCAGAACCCTTCATCGTCCAGAACAACTTCATCAACGTCCAGAATTTCGGCCTTGCGGACGATCTTCGGGCCACCTTCTCCAAATCCATGGACACGACGACCTTCGAGATCGAGCTGTCCCGCGTGGAGAAGAACGGCGAGGACGAAGAGGAGCTGATTGAATCCCACATCGCCTGGAGCAACAACATCACGGTCGTGATCGATCCCGTCGTGCCCCTGGAACCGGGCTGCGTATACCAGCTTTTCATGAGCGGCAAATCGCTGGACAACAATCCCTTCGAAGCGACCGTCTTCACTTTCGCCACCCCGCAGGGCATCGAATTCGTTTCCACGAACCTCGAAAGGGCACAGGGCGTCTTCGATGAGTTCGATTATGCACAGACCATCAACCTGACCTTCACGGCTGCCGTGGATCTGAACAATTCGCAGGGCATCCTGACGCTGCAAGACGAGGATGAGGCCTATGTGAAGTACACCGCCTCCCTGTCAACGGACCAGAAAACGGTGTTCATCAAACCCAGCAACAATCTGGAACCGGGTCAGGACTACGACCTTCACTACAAGCTCTACTCCTTCATCCCGGCTGATTTCGCCGAAGGCGTGATCACCTTCACGACCGTGGACACGCTGGCCATCCCAGATTTGGTCACCAACTTCGCGTTGATGACGCCGAGCGCCTCGCAGATCGATTTCAACACGACGCTCATCAAATTCCGGTGGACAACGGTGCGCCATGCAGACGGGTACGTTGTGTACGCCAAGGACAATCACCAGAACACCGACCTTGTGGCGGTCGCCCAGTGGTACCGGGAAGACCGAGATTACCTGATCACCGACTCCGGGACCGTGGATCTGACCCAGTACAGCCAGTTCGACACCTTCAAGGACGACGAACTCTTCACCCCCTTTGAAGGTGGCAACCAGATCACCTTCTACATCCGCGCCTTCAACGACGCAGGGCTCGGCCCGATGTCGAGCGCGCTGACCCTGTATGACCGCGTCGTGCCGCCCGCCCTCATCACGCAGTCCGGAAACGCGGACAACACGGGCGGCAAGCACGCCACGTTCACGGTGACCCTGTCCCAGACCGAGTACCTGCAGAATACCGTACCGACGTTCACCTTCACGGAAGCCGGGGGAGAACCCGATTTCGTTCTCAATTCCTCGAACGTCACGTGGGTCTGGAACTGGGATATGAGGGGCGGATACA
>Ga0233423_10000350_pt1 | contig 25240 bp, 37 predicted proteins | sample Watercolumn_Mata_FD_180713 | JGI IMG/M metagenome (GOLD analysis project Ga0233423, IMG submission 180713) | Freshwater microbial communities from Lake Matano, South Sulawesi, Indonesia - Watercolumn_Matano_2014_112_MG | ecosystem: Environmental > Aquatic > Freshwater > Lake | place: Indonesia...
TGATTCTCATCAAAATTATCGAACAAGAACAAATATGCTTTCTTTCCTTGCTTCTCAAAATTTTCCTTGAACTTTAGTGCTTCTGACAGATTGCACTGCCCTGGCTTGATAGATACTAATAATCCAAGCTCATCAGATGATAAGGCCCTTGCATTTATTATCTCTCTCTTCTTCTTGAAATCTTCAACTTCTTTCCAATTCAATTCAGAGATCTTCTCAGCTTCAGGATGAAGAAGAAATATTCTTTTCTTGTCTTTTAATTTCAAAGCCATCTGCAATGGATGGAATTTTCCACTTCCTACGTAAAGAAAAGCATCTACCTTATCAAATATGTTCTCTGCATTGATCGCATTACAGCCTAAGAAAGTCCCGCCTCCAGAAATATGAACTTCTCTTCCAAGATCTTCAAGTTGTTTTTTCATTATGGGCAAAAAGTTAGAAAATTGCACAGTTGAAACCAACCCGATTTTATCTGGAATTTTAGCTAGTTGAAACTTAAGGTTTTCAGAAATAGCGAAAGGTCTACTATATGCTGCCTTAATAAAGATTTTTTCCATCCTACATTTCTGCTGGTGCAGGTTCAACTTTTGGAGCTGGTACGCCTGGCTTGTAAATATCAACAAAAGGTGGTGTAACCAAGATTATGTTCTCACCAAATCCCGCGATATTTCCTTCCAATGCATCTACAGTCTTCTTAAGTTTTGAAATAGATCTCTTCAACTCGATGACGTCTTTGCTCTTCAAAGGCTTGATATCTATTAAAGCAATTGTACCGCCCTCTCTCAAGACTTCTAAAACCCTGTTAGTGTCTTCGAAAGTTTTTAGTACAAATGGCCTCAAAAGAATTTTTCCCTTTTTAGGAACATCTCTGCCAACATCTACTTCAATGTAGTCTGAAGTTTCTTCAGCACTTCCACCAAACAATTTTTGAAAAAATGATGCCATTTTTTGTATCTCCTTTTATTATCAACCAGAAAACAGTAAATCTTGTTCTCCAGTATTCTTTGTAGAAAAAGGGTTTCTTTATAAACTTTTTGTCATTCCTTTATATGCATTATATCCACTACTTTTTGTCCCTTTCCTTTATAAGCTCGCCCTTTATTTTCAATCCCTTTTTGCTCAGATCATCTTCTTGTTTTTCAATAGCTTGTAATCTCAATTCTAGCAATTTTGATTTATGCTCTAATTCCTTTTTTAGGGTCTCTTTTTCTGCCTTGAACATAAGATTTCCAACAATTTTGAAGACATCTCCCTTTACATCTTTCAAACTTTCTAATGCAGAATGTGTTTCATTCAGCTCAACTTGAAATAATTGCTTCTGCAACAACAAATTCTGGGCTGCTTGTTCTATCATCTGCAGCTCTTCATAATTTTTTTCTTTATCTCCCATTTTTTATCTGTAAGTTTTTTGACCATAATCTTGCAGGAATCTGCTAAACAGACAACGTTATCCTGCGCAATTAGTTTTTGACTTAATTCTTATTCCTCCGATAATTTAAATTGCTTTTATCTTCTTTACAGCAGTTCTTGGTTTGAAGAAAACTCTTGCTCCGCAATTAGGACAAGAAAATCTGCTTTTCAAGGCTCTTTCACTTACTGCCTTTCCACAAAAAAAACACTTGTAATCTGTCATTTTTTTATTAATATTTTTTAATTTTTAAATCTTTAGTCGATAGCATATGCACCTGCAGTGAATTTTTTTCCGCATTTTTTGCATTCCCATAATCCCTTGGCAAGTCTCTTGCAGCCTAATTTATTGCAGAAAAGGCACTTCTGTCTCTTCTTTCTTTTTTTCTCTACTTCGAGCCATTTTTCCTTGACTGTAAGACCATATCTGACTCCAAACCTTCCTGCTGCTCCAACTTTCTTTGTTCCTGACATTTTGATATTTCCCTTATGTTAATTATGTTTATCCTTATGAAAAATGCTTTTTAAAGCTATCTTTTCAAAAGGCAATGGGGCTGCTGGGATTTGAACCCAGATCGTGGGTGCCCAAGACCCAAATACTAGCCAAGTTATAATACAGCCCCTCGATAAAAAAAGTTAATGTTCGTTTATAAAGCTTATCTTATCTGAAAAGGTTTGAGAATTCCTTCTGTATTCTGTATTCCAACAACAAGAAGCTTCTTGAAGATCCTAACAAGGTTATCCAGATAAATCTGATAATCTGGTTCTGCACTCGAAGATAAAAATTCTCCCATAGATAACGGAACTTCTGAACCAGATACGAATCCATATCCAGGACCAATTCTTCCACCAACACCCCCTTCATCGTAATACCTTGGAAAAATAAGACTCTCTCTTTCTACTCTTCCAGAAAGAAGTCGATTAACTTCTTCACCAACCCAAGCAATCAATGCAGATTCTTCTTCTAAATTAAGCCTTCTTTTTAAAAATTCGCGCATAAATCTAATATCAAACTGGCTCTTTCTTCCTCTAGAAATATCAAATCCCTGATAAATCAGTTCTTGCTTTCCATTCCAATCAATCACTGAAACAATCTTATCTCCAGCACAAAGACAATTTCCTCTACCAAAAACAAAACCCAAATCTCTTCTAACAATTTCATCTGGATTTTGAACATACAAAAATCTTCTAGAATGATTTATTACTCCTGCTGACTTCAAAGCAGCATTAAGTGCAGACACAAATTCATTTTGCTTTACCCTTAAAGTGTTTATGCCAACACCAAATTCTTCTCTCAACGCCCTATCCAAAACCCAATATTTTCTAGGCTCTTTTTCAGAATCCCTGCAATATTTCAAAAATGTTCTAACTCCCTCAGAAAGATATTCATCCAAAGTCTTATAAGAATCCAATTTCTCTTCCGGAGTCATGTATCTTAGTCCTGCTGTTTTTCCCCTGAGCATGGTATCCCAAAGAATTTTTATAAATAATTTAGGAAAAACAATTGAAACATCCCTAAACAATCCATCTTGCTCATCTAATTCCAGCAAATCAGATTGATACTTCCAGATATCAAATTTGTTCGGCCGATATTTGACTGGCACATATCTATCTCGAGCAGTATTTTTTGTTAAGAAATATTCTCTTTGCCAATACTCGCCCATTACTCCCCTTCCAGAACTAGTGCACACAACAGAAGTATCTCTTCCACAAAATTGACTTTTTCCCAAAATCTTTCTTACATGATTCTCTCCGAAATCAAAAGTAATATTTCCATCTTCAACAACATATCCCAAAACTCTTTCCATGCACTCTTTTGAACCTTGTTCTCCTTCTTTTGTCCTCATAGCCAAGGATTCGTAAGATTCTGATTTTGAAAATGGAAATCCTGCTGCACGAGCATGAGTCTCTAGTCTATTATCCTCAAAAACATCAAGATAAGAAATTAGATAAGGCAAAAGGTCTATTGTAAATCTCCCTTTAGTGATCATATTTCCAATTCCTTTTACTGACTTAAAAACAGGCCTAGTGTCTCCAACTCCAGGAAGATACTCCCCTCTTCCAAGATCTCTCAACCTAGATTGATCAAATTTTATATTAAAACCATATAAAATAACAGGATCTTCTCGTTGAATAATCCGTGCAACATGTTTTTTTATTGCATCTGTTCTATCTTCAAGAGGCAAATTTCCAACTGAAATTATTTCATATCCTCTAAACTGATTGAAATCAGGGCTAAATGTCGTAACAATATATCCCCTCTGACCTTGCCCAATTCCAAAATTAAGAACAGCATTTGTTATTCTTTCCCTAGGAGTATCCCAATTAACAACCTCTATATCTAAGGCACATTTTTTATCTGCGACAATTGTTTCCAAACTGACAGGCCATTTTTCGGTTTTTGCCGGCAAAACAACTTGTTCATTCTCAATTCGAACCATAGTATACGGCGGATAAAAAAATCTCGCTTGCTGTGAAGGAGAAACTCTATCTCTTGGTAAAAAAGGTTTTGGCAAAACAACAGGGCTCTTACCGTAAAGAATAGATTTATCAGGTATATAAGCCCAAACAACTACTCTAGAATCATCATGAGCATGAGTTTTAAAATCAATTCCATTAAATTCCTCTTTTTCTCTAAGAAATTTTACTAGCTCTAATGCCTCTTCTTGTTTCAATTCGAATGTGGGAATAATCAACGGCATATCATGTCTGAAAACATGAGATTTTCCGAAAGGGGTGTCTTGAAATATCTCTCGAACAAAAAAATTAACTGCACAACCAGAACGCTTATGTGAAGGTTCTGTATAGACAATATACCCCGTTTGCATCCCTATTATAGTTAAACAATATAAAAAGCATTATGGTACAAAAAAGGATATGATAAAATGAATAAGTCAAAAACAAATTAAGAAAAACTACTTTTTCTTCTTCTCTTCTTTTTTTGCTGGAGCTGCTTCTGGTGCTGCTACTGGTGCTGCTCCTTCTGCCGGAGCTGCTGCTGCTCCTGCTGCTGTTTTCGCTTCTTTCTTCGCTTCTAATGACTTGATATAAGAATCTTGAGCTTTCTTGACTTTCTCGAATTCTTTGCTTAACTTGTCTAATTTTTCTTGACTTGGCTTTTCCATGCCCTTTTTGATCATATCATCATAATCCCCTTTTTCAACTTCCCTTATTATCTCTCTTGGATCCTTGCTCTCTACAAGCAAACCTAAAGAAACACAAGTTCCAAGAACAGCTGAAACAGCTTTTTTTAAATCATTGACATTCATGTCTTTTTCCTTTATCTTTGCGACCTTAATTGCATACTCAATGGGAATATTGCCTGTCTTGATGTTATTAGGCTCTGGAGATCCTTTTTCAAGAGAAATTTCTTTTTTCAATAAAGCTGAAACAGGCGGAGTAGAAACAATCACATTATATGTCTTTGTCTTAGTATTTATATCTAAAACAACTGGAACCTTCATTCCTGAGAATTCTTGAGTAGCCTTGTTTATGTCAGAGATGATTTTTCCCATATTCATTCCCAATGGCCCCATTTTCTGGCTTAATGCAGGCCCTGGTTTCATTGCTCCACCATCAACTAATAATTTTATTTCCATGTTTTTGTTTTATGTTTTGTTTTTATTTATTTTTTCTTGAACTCAATTATAATGCTCAATTATTGACACTTACCCCTCATCTTACCTCGACTTCCTGATTTATTGCTTGTCCTGGAAGACTTTTTCCAGGTTCAAAAAATACTCTTACATGTCCCTTATTTCCATGTATAGAACTTATCAATCCCTCATGCAATTTTCCAGTAGGGCTTTTCCAGACAACTTTTTTTCCTACAAGTGCTTTCGCTTTCTCCTTACTCTCAACTCCTGAAACTTCGACAACAAAATGTCTAGGTCTCTGCGTTTTTCTTCCTTGTCTAAAACTTAATATTGTGCCTTTCATTTTAATTACAATTGTTCAAGAAAAAGAGTGTTTTTAAAACTTATCTTTCCCACTCTTGAATATCTGGATGAAAATCAACCTGATATTCTGGAATCCCTAAAGAAATCCCATACTCCTTTGCCGCATAATATTGCTCCTTATTTCTCCGATCAATAAAAAAGACCTTATTCTTGAATATGATATAGTGATATTTCTCGTTTTTAAAATCAGCATACCAATTATGCTCTGAATCAAGATATATGCTGATTTCCTGTGCAATTTCATCAGCTTCATTCTCTGGAATCTCAACACTATGCAAAGTCCACTTGCTAAGCCAGGGGGTCTTATGATGTTTAGTTACTTTTTCTATCTTCGTGCTGATAATCTTCAATTTCTTAAGAATCCTTTTATCTTCTAAACTCTCTTCTATTATAACTCCCGAATAATTAGACATGATTAGGCAATAGCGATTTCAAATTCCCCAACAATTTTCTTTAAAGTATCCAAGAGTTGTTTGGAGATGAACTTTTCCCCTTCAGCTTTCTTTAAATTTCCTAGCAATTCTTCTTTAGTTGAATCAGAAACCTTTCCCTGGACGATTTTTTTGATTGAGTCCTGAGTTAAATCTGGAATTAAGAAAGCCATCTCTTTAAAAACAAAAAGTTCTGCTTTTTTCTCTGAGTGTCTTCCTTTTTCCTCTTTCTTGTAGAGAAGGTATATTTTCTTCTTCTCTATTTCAAAAATCTCTTTTCTCTGTTGATATTCTGTCAATATATTGGTTAATTCATAGACTGCTCTTTTCATCGAAGCTACGTCATGTTTATTTACATTTCCCTTTTTGTGCTTTTTCTTGATATCGATAATCTCGTGCAACAAACCTTTGCTTCTTGCAGGGACGACCCCTCTAGATATCAGGTCTTTTTCAAGTTTTTCGCATGCTACAGTCTCTGAACATTTTCCGATTACCTTTTCAAGCAAATCAAAAATAGAGCTATACAAATCAACAACTTCCTTGTCAGCCATCTTTTGTTCAATCTGTTTCATCAATTCCTTTAATCTTTTCATGTATTCTGTAGAATCCTTGGTCATCTCATCTATTTCTTTTCCTGATATGGCTGTCTTCGGATCATGCTCGTATCTTTTATATGCCCCGATTATTTTTTCTAGAATATCCGCATACTTCGATTCAAGTAATTTTTCTTTATCGACAAAAATCTTTCTGAATTCTCCTGCCTGCATCTCTTTAGGTGTTGGTGGAGGCAGCCCATATAACATTAAGACAGCCTGGCTTGGAGTTACAACTCCCCAGAATATGTCCTGGGCAAGGATTTCATTTAATCTCATCCTAACATTCTCAGAGACCCTCTCTCCTAATGACATGAACATGTCTATAGCCTCGGGACTTGGCTTGATTTTTCCCATTTTCAATAATAGTTTCCAAGGCATGAATGCGCCCCTATCATATAGTGGAACACCATCTCTTATCATAGTGAAGATAACTGGATGAGCATCTTTTACAGATTCCCAGAATTCTGTCAGGATATAGACTTGACAATTCAACTTGTTTCTAACTCCAGCCAAATCTTCTGCCTCAATAGCATAACTCCAGATGATTGATCTTAATTTCTCTCTTAATTCAAATCTATTCATCCTCTTAACATCAGTATCATCCACAATTACATAAACATCAATATCACTTGTTTCAGTCGCTGTCCCAGTAATTAATGATCCAACCATGACATAACTTACAACATATTTCTCAAATTTCCTTAAAACAAGCCCTTTATGGATGCTCATCAATCTCAATGAACTTAACATGCCCTTGTCATATAATGGAAAAGACATAGCAATTGCTTCAGCTAAAGCATATTTTCCATCAAAGCACATCTCCCAGAATTCTGAAGTGCTTCTGATAGTGAGCCAGACTCTTGGTTTGAAATCTTTCACTAGTTTTATGGCTTCAGCCTGGAACTTATTAACTTCTTTTAATTTATCATCTGGAATTAGGATAAAAACATGGATCAATTTTTCATCAGGGGTTTCTTTTTTTATCTCTTCTTCTTCCTCTATTAATTGGGTTGCCTGAGGCGGCAAGATACCTATTGCCTGGACATAATCAAATTTCTTCATCAATTCTTTCTGGAACTGTTTCAGTTTTTCTCTTGTCCTTTCAATCTCTTTCTTTACTTCTTCTGGAATCTGGACATTCTGCAATTTCTCATAATTATCTATAATTTCCTGCTGTGCTTGAGAACTTTCTTCTTTTTCTTCTTTTGTTTCTTTCTTCTCAGATTTTTCAGATTTTTTCTTGCTCTCTGCCATAGTCAAAATCTCCGATTTTGGGTATGCAGAAAATCTTTTGATTTTCTAGCATGTTAAATCGAATAAGAGAAGCTTTTTAAATCTTTCAATTTTAAGTAATCGTGGGCCCATAGTCCAGTGGTTAATTTCTAAAGAATACTTTAGATTCCATAAATGACGACTCCCTTACACGGAGTAGATCGCTGGTTCGATCCCAGCTGGGCCCATTTCCTATTTAGAAATTACATCATAAGACTTAAAAACTAATTTTTACAATATTATTAATCAAGAAAGAAAATGTTCATCAAAAAAATATTTGAAAACAAGATTGATGATTCTGTCCATAAGCAGTTTGTCAGATTTGGCAAAGGAACTTATCCTGGACGAGCAGTGATAAAAATAACAAAACAACCTGAAAAAATAAAAATAGGCACAAGTTTTGAGATGGCAAATGACATGGTTGAATTTATTTCTGAGCTTGGCGGTGGTAAAGTTTCTGGAATTGTATTGAGCAAAGAGGATATAAGCAAAAGTTTGCATGAAAAAGGATTTTATGATATAGATACCTCAAAAAAAGCAGGCATGTTTGTAAGTGTAATCGAACAAGATTGCAACCCGAGTGAACTCAAGGAACTTGTTTCTAACTCATACGCATGCCTTCTAGATATAGAGGCGCCAGGCATTTCACTGAAAAGCAAAAAGAAACTTCCAAAACCCGGCAAGTCAGGTGATTTGAAGATAGATGATAAGTTCTGTCAGCTTGAACTTAATATAAAATTCTGGCCACAAGTTAAGAAAGAACTTGCCTTTGACATCCAAAATGATTTTAAAAAATCTTTAGCAGTCCACACATACATAATCTCTGAAATAATCATGCCAAAAGGCGAGAAAGATTTTGAGAAAATCCGTCTTCTAGCCAAGAGAAAAGGCAAGATAACAAGAAAAATTACTCTTGATAAACAAGAAATTGTCAAAGAAAAGGATTTTGAAGCTTAAATTTTCTTTTCTAGAACAACATCGTAATCAAAAAACCCATTTTTCTTATAAAAATTAATTGCTTTCAGGTTTTTGTGCGCAACCACAACAACAATTCTTTTGATTTTCTTTTTTTTGCACCACTTAAAAAATTCTCCAGCTAATTTTGATCCAATTTTTAAATTTCGGTATTCTTGCAAAACCAACATATTATCTAATGAGCCAATCTTAGAGATATTTCTCCAAGGTTGTTTATCAGAAATACATCCAAGAACATATCCTACTACCATTTTATCCACAAATGCAACAAAACCAACACTATTTTTTCCAGTGATTCTGCTCTTAAAATAACTAGAACCAATTTTTGTTAAGGGATAATCACCAATAATTGTGGGATCATACTCTTTTTTTTCTTTTTTACATAATAATAGGTTTAATTTCTGGATTTCTCTTAAATCCTTTACAGTTGCTTTTCTTATCTCAATTTTCATATAAATTAAAGAAAAAACAATTTAATAATATTTCTAAAAATTCTCACTTTCCTTCCACATAACTTGGAATTGTCTTTTCAGGATGTTTATAATAGGCTTGGAAGTTGTCCAAATAGTGATATAATCCTCTGGATTCTGTATTTCTGGTTTTCCAATAGTGATTCTTGCTTCTTTTCCATCAAAAATGCTGAATCTTAAAGGATATTCTCCAAATTTTTTATTGTATTTTTTGATCCTGCATCCTAATTTTTTCCACTCAAGTGCCCTTTTTCCATAATCATCATCAGTAAATCCCATCAATTTTACACTGACTCCTTTTTTTACTGCTTTTTCCATTGCTCTTAATCCTTCACCCCAGATTTTCCAATTTCTCTGGACTCCGATAATCTCCTTTTTTACCTTAACATTATTCTCAGCTAACTTATTCATGATTGCTCTCTGACCCCTGATAAGAGAAAAGACAAATTGTTCTCCATCGCTGTCAAAATCATCTAATTTAGAAGATACTGAGATGATCTCTTTCAATCTCTTTTGTTTTTGTTTTATTTTTTCAGTTATGTAAGTCTTAAAATTGATTAATCTGTATTTCTTGATCTCGCCAGGCATCATAGAAATTAATCCCTCTTTCTCAAATTTCTTCAAAATTCCATATAATTTATTCTGAGGAACAGAACAATCAAAACTTATTTCTTTCGGGCTTGCAGTCTTCAACTTTATCAAAGATAAAATTGTCTTGCTTTCATACTCTGAAAATCCTAAGTCCTGAAAAAATTCTAATTTTTCCATCTTAATATGCTCAGAATTCGCTGAGGCGAATCACCCTCTCACCTCGTATTTCTTACGAAATTTCAGACTTTTTATACCTTTGTACTCACAAAGTACTTAAAATATATCTAAGGGAAAAAGAAAAAAATCTATGGCTGAAAAAGAGATAGTCACAGTAAGATTCAGAATAGCTGTCAAGGCATTTATTGTGAAGAACAATAAATTATTCCTGATTAAAAGAGAACCAAAAGATCCCCAAAGCCCAGGAGTCTGGGAAATTCCCGGCGGTAGAATTGAGCTAGGAGAAGACCCAATTTTAGGGTTGATGAGGGAAATAAGAGAAGAGACTGGCCTCTATATCGATGTTGTCTATCCATTAAGTGTGAGACATTTTGAAAGAGAGGATGGACAGATCATCACGATGATCATTTTTCTATGCAAGCCAAAAGATGATTTTATTCAGATGAGCTACGAACATACCAATTACGAATGGACAGATTTTAAGGATATTGAAAAAAAGATAACCAAATTCTTTCACAAGGAGGTGAGAATTTTCAAAAATCTTGGCCTTAACAAGGTCTTAGGAGTAATAAATGCCTCCGAACAAACTTAAAAAAGTACAAACTATTTCTGATTGGACACGAGCAATGCGTGCATCAGAATTAGAAGGAATGGTGGGCTTAGCCAAATCTTTAGAAACTGATCGTTTAGCAGATGATAGGCGAGTGAGAGAAGCAGGCCTTCCATGTTACGATAAAATAGATGTCCCATATGCTGAATTTTCTGAAAGAAATAAAAAATTAATGGATTTTTATATGAAGCATAGAGGTTTTCTTGTTCGTGCTCTTCCAGCTCCTGAAACAAATCTCCCGAGAAGACCAAAAAAGGGATTAAATTCTTTTAAAGAATGCCAAGAATTCATAGAAGGTTTATTTTGCCCTGGCGGAGAACTTCATGGAAAAGAAAAATATTATACTATCTCTGTAACTGATTACGAGCCCTCAGCACGAGCTGGAATAATAATCTCAAATCCAGAACAGACTTTGATTGAAATGTCAAATCAAGGTTTAGAGGAACTTTCTCATGGCGAAACAACAGATGCTAGATACGGATTATTTGCTTATCACAATCATCTTCATTTTAGAACAATGAGGTACAGGGGAAAAGATCCAGCAATTCCGGTTCCAGAAGAAGACAGGTTATGGATGTGGAAAATTCTCCAATACATAAGATATGACGAATCAGATGGATTCTCAGATGGAGATTTTTTTCCAAATATCCATTTCTGGACAGGTTACTTTGAATTAATTGAAACAGATATGACTCATAGAGTTGTTTTCTGGGATTATAAGGATATTAATGAAGCTCCAGGATATGCCATACTTCCAAAGATGTCCTAAACCCTAACATAACGTTTAAAAACCTCCTTTTTCTTAACAAGTTAGGTTGAAACGGGTAAGTAGAATGAAAAATTTAAACATCAGTTTGAACTATAAGGACAACGAATGGGAAAGATACACAAACCTCGAGCCGGAAGCTTACAATTCTGGCCAAGAAAAAGAACAACCAAACTACTACCTAGAGTAAACTGGAAGCCTCTAGAAAAGAAAAATTCTGAAAAGAAAGGTTTACTTGGATTCGTTGCATACAAGGTTTCAAATGCAAGGATCTTTGCAAATGATTTGACCCCAGATTCTATGATAAAGGGAAAACAGACAGTCATTCCAGTAACAATTCTTGAAGCGCCACCTCTAAAAGTCCTATCAGTAAGATTCTATAAAGAAGGCAACATAATCACAGAGGTAATGCCAGAAAATCTAGACAAGGAATTGAAAAAAAAGATAAAATTGCCAAAAAAGAAATCACAATCAATTGAAAGCATCAAACCAGAATCTTATGATAATATAAGATTAGTTATCTACACAACAATCAAAAAAACAGACAAGAAAAAAACACCAGATATTGCAGAAATAGCACTATCTGGAACAATTCAAGAAAAACTTGAACTAGCAAAATCATTACTAGTAAAAGAGATCAATATTCAAGATTTCTTTTCAATTAACCAGATGGTAGATATCCATGGAGTTACAAAAGGTTATGGATTATCTGGCCCAGTTCACAGACATGGAATTGCATTAAAGCCACACAAGACAGAAAAAGGTGTAAGACGTCCAGGTTCATTAGGACCATGGCACCCCTCAAGGACAATGTTCCACGCACCAATGGCTGGTCAGCTAGGATTCTTCAAAAGAACACACTATAATCAAAAAATAGTAGATATAGGAAATGCTCAAAAATTAATGCTAGAATTCAGAAATTATGGAAAAATAAAGACAGATTATATTGCAGTTTATGGCTCAGTTCAGGGCCCTGCAAAAAGACAAGTTATTCTATCTTATCCATTAAGAGAAACTAAAAAAACTTCAAAGAGGACTTTTGAAGTTATAAAAATTTTAAATTAAAATGAAAACAAAAATACTTGGAACAACACAAGAACTTGAAATCCCAAAGGTCTTTGAATCAGAAATAAGAGAGGATATTGTAAAAAAAGTTCATGATGCAATGTTCTCAAAACAATACTATACGGTATTTCCACTAGCTGGAAGACAATCCTCAAAACACAAACAGAGCCATGCCAGAAGAAAATTCAAGACACTATATGGAAAAGGTATATCAAGAGTTCCAAGAAAGGCCATGTGGAGGAGAGGAGACCAATTTTATTGGGTCGGAGTCTATAACCCGGGCATAAGAGGCGGAAGAGCCCCACATGCTCCAAAAGGTTTCAGAAGAACAAGATATATCAATAAAAAAGAAAAGATTTGGGCATTAAAATCTTGTCTTGCTGCAACTGCTTCTAAAACTATTTTACAAAAAAATTATCCTTCTCTTCAACTTTCTTCTTTTCCAATAATAATCCAATCTCAACTTCTTGATAAAAAAACAAAAGAAATCGAAAAATTCCTTGAAAATGAGAAAATAAAAGTAAAGGCAGAAAAGAAAGTAAGGCCAGGAATAGGAAAAGTTAGAGGAAGAAAATACAAGAACACAAGAAAGATCCTTCTTGTCTTATCTGAAAAGGAAAAATCAAAAATCCAGAAATTGAAGGGACTTAATATGAACATAACCAATACTTCTCAATTGAGCGTCAAAGAAATTTCATTGAATGGAAAACCAGGTAAATTGACAATTTACACTGAAAACGCAATAAATGATTTAAAGGAGAAATTTAAGTAAATAAAAAATGGCAGACGAAAAGAAAAAACCAGAAAAGAAGAAAGAAAAGGATAATAAAAAGCAAGAGAAGCAAAAGAAAGCAGAAAAAGCAACAAAAACAGAAGACAAAATCAAGAAAGCAGACTTACCTCAAAAGTTTTCCAGTGAACAGGTCTTGCTAGAACCTTTGACAACTGAAAAAGTGATAAGGCAGATCGAATTAGAAAATAAGATTGCTTTCATTGTCGACAGAAAAGCCACAAAAGAACAGATTAAAAAAGAATTAGAAGAAACATTTAAGGCAAAAGTTCAAGACATTAATACTCAAATAAGAAATAATAAAAAGATCGCATTTATCAAATTAAAAGCTGATACTCCAGCAATCGATATTGCAACTAAACTAGGACTAATGTAATGAAAAATGGGAAAGACAATCATTCAACAAGCGCGTGGGCATGGATCCTTGAGATATAGGTCTGCGAAACAGGCTTATGCGATTTCAGCAATCTACCCAGAAATAAATTTCTCTGGAAAAGGAAAGGTCCTGAAATTGATAAATACAAGATGCTATTCAGTTCCTGTAGCTAAAATTCAAGTCAATCACAAGGTTTTCTATAATCTGGCCACAAACGGATTATTTGAAGGACAAGACATTGAGATAGGCGAGAATTCAGAGATAAAAGAGGGGAATATTGTTCCATTGAATAAAATGCCAATAGGAACATCAGTCTTTAACATTGAAACATATCCAGGATCAAGTGGTAAATTAGTAAGAACTGCCGGAACCTCTGCAAAAATAACAAAAAAAGACAAACTAATCACATTACAGATGCCTTCAAAACAAGAAAAAACATTTGACGGAAGATGCAGAGCAACAGTAGGAATACTGGCTTGCTCATCAATAAAAGAAAGGCCGATACTCAAGGCAGGAAAAATGTATTTCATAAAGAATGCAAAAGGCGGAAAGATATGGCCAAGAACATCTGCTGTCAAGACAAACGCTATCGACCATCCATTTGGATGTGGAAGAGGAAAAAGAATTAAATCAAAGATTGCAAAAAGAAATGCTCCAGCAGGAGCAAAGGTCGGATTGCTAAGACCAAGAAGAACAGGAAAGAGAAAGTAAAATGGCACTAAAAGAATTCAGTTTCAAAGGAAAATCAGTAGAAGAACTCAAAAATCTTGATTTGAGAGAGTTCGCAAAATTCATAACTGCAAGAAAAAGAAGAAGCCTCTTGAGACAAATCGAGAAAATAGAAAAATTCCTTAAAAAGAATGAAAAGAAGCTATCAAAGAACAAGCCAGTAAGGACACACGAAAGAGAACTTATCATAGTTCCAAAGATGATTGGCTGGCAAATTGATGTTTATAACGGAAAAGAATTCACCCCAATTAAAATAACCGAAGAGATGTTAAGCCACAGACTAGGAGAGTTTGCCTTAACAAGAAAGAAAGTTGAACACTCAGCACCAGGTATTGGAGCTACAAGAAGTTCATCCTTCTTATCAGTCAAATAAAAATGGAAAGACAAGTATCAGAACAAGGATTCAAGAAGAAGCAGCCGAATGCTAATCCTCAAGCAAATGCTCCACAAAAGACAGTCAAGCAGGAAAAGAAGGAAGATAAAAGTAAGAGTATAGAACCAGAAAAGACTATAAAACCCGAAGATAAGAATAAGACATCAAACTTACCACAAACAAAACCAGTTGAAAAGGTCATCATTAAAAAAGAATTTGCCATAGTTCAAGGAAAAGACTTACCAATATCCTATAAAACATCTGGAGCAATTTGCAGATTCATAAAAAACAAAAATCCAGAAAAAGCTATGGAGCTTCTTGAACTGGTCAAAACACAGAGGATGTCAATCCCAGTTAGGGGAGAAGCAGCTCATAAAAGAGATCAGAAAAAAGGATATGCCAGAGGAAAATATCCTGAAAAGGCATCAAAATATTTCATAAAACTATTGAAAAGCCTTATCGCAAATGCAAAAACAAACAATTTAGACACTGAAAAGATAATAATCACCATAGCAAAAGCAGACAAGGCATCTAACCCTATCAGAGGAACAAGATTGAGCCTTGGAAGAAAAAAATTCAAAAGAGCGCACATTTTCATGAAAGTAGAGGAAAAGAAAGATAAAAACAAAGCGCAAATCGAAACTAAAGCGCACAAACCTAAAATTAAACATACCGAGAATAAAAAATGATTGAAAAGAAATTTGTAGAAGAAAAGAAGCAAGAATTCGAAATCAAGGAATTCGTAAGAAAAAAACTTGGAAAAGGCAAGGTATCTGACGTAAAAATAGAAAGAACTCCAATCGGAGAGAAAATTGTGATAATCACTACAAAACCGGGATTGGTCATCGGCAGGGGCGGAGAGATAATCCAAGAGATAAATAAGACCCTAAAGATAAGATTCAATCTAGAAAATCCGCAAGTTGAAGTATCAGAGATACTTGAACCTGAATTTGATGCTCAAACCGTAGCAGATAATATTGCCATAGCTCTAGAAAATCTAGGCCCATTAAGCTTTAAATTAATAGCTTACAAAGAACTAGATAAATTATTGAAAGCTGGCGCACTAGGAGCAGAAATAAGATTGAGTGGAAGACTTCCAAGCGAGAGAGCAAAGTCGTGGAGATTTGCCTTTGGTTATCTAAAGAAAACCGGAGAGACCAAAATAGTCAATAAAGCCAAAGCAGTAGCATTCACACAACCAGGTGTTGTTGGCGTAAAAACCTATATTGTTCCAAAGAATGTCAAATTAAGTGACAAGATATACATAAATTACGAAAAGATTGAGCAAGAGATCAAAGAGAAAATAAATAAAGAAGAAGAAAAAGTTGAAAATAAACAATAAATAAAAAATACACTAAAATGGCAATCATAAGAAACAAGGAAATTAAAAATTTAAATAAGAAGGAATCTGAAGAAAGAATAAAGGATTTAAGACTAGAAATCCTTAAAATAAAAAGCAAAAAGGGCCAGGCAACAGCTGGCACAAAAAAAATAAAAGAAATTAAAAAAACTATCGCAAGAATTAATACTCACCTAAGAGATAAATAAGATGGATATATGCCCAAATTGTGGTTTACCGATCGAAGCTTGCATTTGCAATGAATTGCAGAAAAGCAAACAAAAGATACACATAAAAAAAATCAAACGAAAGTTTGGGAAATTCGTGACAGAAGTTCACGGATTAGATAAACAAGTGAAAGAAACTGCAAAAAAGCTCAAAGAAGAGCTTGCTTGTGGAGGAACAGTAAAGAACAACGTAATCGAGTTGCAAGGAGATCACGCCAAAAAAGTCAAAGAAAAACTCATAAGCATGGGTTTTGACGAAAGCAACATAGAAGAAATCAAATAAAACCGCAAAAAACAAACAAAATGAAAGAAGAAATAAAATCATATAAAAAGACATACAAGGGAAAAGTGACCAGAATTGTCAAACCAGTAGCAACTATAGAATTTGAGAAAACAATCTATCACTCAAAATTTGAGAGATTCTCAAAGAAGACTATCAAGATAAAAGCGAGAATCCCAAAAGAATTGATTGATAAGATTAAAATAGGAGACGAAGCAACAATTGCACAATGTAGACCACTATCAAAGACTATTCACCACATAATAAAAAAAATTAACTAAAATAAAAAATGAAAGCAATATCAGCAAAATCCCCGCTATCCCTTAACCTGGGCGCAGAAGTAAAGGTAGTAGACAATAGCGGAGCAAGGATCGCAAGGATTGTCGGAGTCAAACGAGGAAAAAACAGAAAAGGAAGACAACAGGCTTGCAGAATCGCCGATCTAGTCAAAGTAAGCATAAGAAAAGGACCAATTGAGATGAAAAAACAGCTTTTTTGGGCAGTCGTACTTAGACAGAAAAAAGAATACAAAAGAAAAACAGGCGAGAGAATCGGATTTGAAGATAATGCAGTAGCCCTGTTAAAAGACGAAGAAGGAAACCCAAAAGGAACTCAGATTAAAGGCCCAATTGCTAGAGAAACCGCAGAGAGATGGCCATTCATACAAAAAATTGCTCAATATGTAATATAAAAATAAAATGAAACATTTTTCAAAACACTGGATATCCAGTAAAAAACCAAAGAAACAGGTAAAATACAGAGCAAATGCTCCCAAACATATAAAAAGAAAATTAATCGCCTCAAATCTTTCAAAAGAATTAAGAAAAACACAATCAAGAAGGTCTTTAGTATTAGTAAAGAAAGATGTTGTAAAAATCATGCGAGGCCAGTTTAAGAAAAAAACGGGGAAAGTAGTTGACATAAACACTAAAACTGGAAAGGTTTTCATAGAAAATATTCAAAAGACAAAGAAAGATGGAACAAAGATAAGCATTCCTTTTGATCCCTCTAACTTACAGATAATAGAAATAAATTCAGAAGATAAAAGAAGATTAAAAAAACCAGAAACCAAAAAATAAATACTAATTAACATAAAACAATAAAATAATTTAAAGTCAAAGATAAAAAAACCTTAAAATAAACAATACAAAAAAATGCACGCAAATAGAAGATCAATTCCAAAGACATGGCCGGTTCCAAAGAAAAGCTATCCCTATATCCATGTCCCAAAATCATCAAATAAGAAAGAACATTCAATTTCTCTAGTTGTGATCTTAAGAGATATCCTAAAGAAAAGCCAGAACTTCAAAGAAACCAAGAAGGTAATAAGGGCTGGCGAAATAAAAGTAAATGGGAAAGTGAGAAAAAATGAAAAATATGGTGTCGGACTGTTCGACATCGTAGAGATACCAAAACTGAACAAATCTTACATTCTAAGCTTGACAGAAGGCAACATGCTTGAACTTAAAGAAACTAAAGAGAATAAATCAAAGATCACCAAGGTCATCGGAAAAAAAGTTCAGAACAAGAAATTTATACAAATCAATCTTATGGGCGGAATAAACCTGCTTTCAAAAGAAAAAGTAAACACAAACGATTCAGTGGTATTAGATTTATCAAAAAACCAGATAATAAAGATAATTCCACTAAAAAAAGACGCATATGTTTTCATAACATCTGGAAAATGGGTTGGAAAAATTGCAAAAGTGGAAAATATTAAATCACAAAAAGCAGATCTTTTGATAGAAAACAAGAAGGTATTGGACATTCCATTGAAGAATCTGATTGTAGTCGACAAAGAAAAATGGTAAAAACAAACGAAGAGAACAAAATGAAGAATCTTATGATCGATTCAATAGTGTTACATGGTTCAACAGCAGATACACAAAAATTGGAAAGGATGAGAAAATTATTGAAATTGGTCTCCAAACAAGAACCTACAAAGACTCTTGCAAGAAAAAGAATTCCTGCATTCAAAATACGTCCTGGATTGCATATCGGCTATAAGGTGACTATCAAAAAGAATACCAAAGAATTGCTTCAGAATCTATTCATTGGCGCTCATTCAGTCAAAAAGAAACAATTCAACGCAGGATTCCTAAGTTTTGGATTGAAAGAGTATATTGAAGTTCCAGGACTGACCTATCAGAGAGACATAGGTATAATGGGTTTTGATGTCACTGTAAATCTGAAAAGAAAGGGATTCAGAGTAAAATTAAGAAAATTGAAAAAATCCGAAATCGGAGAGAGACACAAAATTACAAAAGAAGAAACTATGAATTTTTTCAAAGATAATTTTAAAATAAATATTGAAGAAAAATAAAAAACCTATAAAAAAATGACAACAAGCGATTGGAGAAAAATATTGAAGCAGATCGAGAGTAAGCCAGAAATAAAGGCTAGATTCTTGAAACATTGCAAACCAAAAGATCGAAAATTTGGAATTGCCTCTAAAAAATGTGTGATCTGCGGAAGATATGGGGCACATATAAACAAATATAACCTGAAGATGTGCAGACAGTGCTTTAGAGAAGTAGCCGAACAGATAGGTTTTAAAAAATATATATAAAATGACAGTAAAAGACCACTTAAGTGCAATGATGAATGATATCATGAATTGCAAAAAGGCAAATAAACGAGAAACAGTAGTCATTCCTGCAACCAAGTTGCTTGTTGAAGTGCTGAAGATAATGAAAAAGAACGATTATATAAAAGACTTTAAGATTGAAGAGGACAAATTTAAGAAGATAATCATAGAGATAGGAAAGATAAACAAATGCAATTCAATCAAACCAAGATTTTATGTAAAAAAGAAAGGCATTTATAGATATATTGAACGTTATCTGCCTTCTAGAAACATCGGTATCTTGATAATTTCAACAAATAAAGGATTGATGACCCAACACGAAGTCATTGAAAAGAACATTGGCGGTTCCTTGATCGCTTATTGCTACTAAAAACAATTAAAATGAGAAAAGAAATAAGGAAAACAGCAAAAATCCCAGAAAATTGTGAAGTGAAGATTTTTGATAATCTTGTTATCATAAAAAAGGACAATGAAGAGGTCAAGGTCCCATACAAGATAAAGAACTTCAAACCAAAAATTGAAAACAATGAGCTCGTTTTAGAGAAAAAAGTCGGAAACAAAAACGACAAAAAACTCATTCATTCACTATCTAGTCACATAGTAAATGCTTTCAATGGGATCGGAAAAAAATACGAATATAAACTGCAGATATGCTCTATTCACTTTCCGATGAACGTAAAAGTTGAGAAAAACAAGCTCATAATAAAGAATTTTTTTGGAGAAAGAAAGGAAAGGATACTAGATATCAAACCAAATGTTGATCTTAAAATAGAGAATGATATCATAACAGTGACATCACCTCAAAAGAATCTTGCAGGTGAACAAGCTTCAGAAATAGAAGCATTGACAAGAATAACCTCAAGAGACAGAAGAGTCTTTCAAGATGGCATCTGGATAATTAAAAAATCAAAAGGAAGAAAAAATGGAGAAGATTAGACCTAAATTCGTGAGAAAAGAAGCCCATAAGAAATCAAAACTCGGCAAAAATAGGCCAAAATTGATGAAATGGAGAAGGCAGAAGGGAAGGCACAGCAAGATTAGAGAAAAAAGAAAAGGATATACTGGCCGTCCAATAATCGGCTATGGCTCTAAAAAATCAGGAAGACACTTAATAAACAACAAGATGCCAAAAATGATATTCAATTTAAATGACCTGGAAAAATTGAATGAGAACGAGATTGCGATAATCGCTCATACAAGCAAAAAAAACAAGATTCTGATCGCAAAAAAGGCTGTTGAAAAGAATATAAAAATATTGAACCTTGATTCCAAAACATTTTTGGAAAAGAATGAAAGAAAACCAAAAAAAGAACAACCTATTCAAGAAAATAAAAATCAACATACAGAGAAAAAATGAAAACACTAAAAGCCAAAAAAACAATGGCTGCAAAAGTCCTTGGAGTAGGAACCAATAAAGTATGGTTCGACCCATTAAGATTAAATGAAATAAAAGAAGCCATAACCAAGCAGGATATTCAAGACCTGATCAAAGACGGAGCAATTAAAAAGCACCCAACTATCGGAAACAAAAGAAGATCCGGCAGAATAAGACTAAAGAGAAAACTTAAAGGTAGAAGAAGAAACGAAGGAAAGATAAAATTCAAGGGTATTCAAGAAGACTATCCTAAAAAAATAAGAAAACTTAGGGCATTCGTAAAAAATCTAAGATACAACAAGAAAATATCAAAAGAACAGTACAAAAAGGTCTATAGGCTAGTCAAAGCAGGAGTTTTAAAAAATAAACAGAATATACTCGAAAGATCCAAAATAAAATGATAGCAATATTCAAAAGGAAGAAAGAAGGAAAAACAGACTATGCTGCAAGAATGAATCTATTAAAAGCAAAAACACCAAGATTGGTCGTAAGAAAATCAAATAGATATATCATTGCACATATTGTGGAGAGCAAGGAAGCTCAAGATAAAACGCTCTGCTATGTAAATTCAAAAGAATTATCAAAAGAGGGTTGGACATTCTCATTCAAGAATGTTCCAGCAGCATATTTGACTGGAATAATAATAGCAAAAAAAGCAAAAGAAAAGGGTATTAAAAAAGTAATTTTAGACATCTCTAGATATACTTCCACTAAAGCATCAAAACTATATGCTGTTGTTGAAGGAGCCATAGATGGTGGTTTAGAGATAAATTGCAAAAAAGAAATCCTCCCAAGTAAAGAAAGAATCTATGGAGAACATACTAAAAATGCAGATAAAATTAAAAAAATAGTTGAAAAACTAGCTAAATAAAAAAATGATAAAAAAAGATCAAGAACTTAAAAGGCAGAACAGAGAAAATAAGGAAAAGGAAGAAAAGATCCTAAATTGGTCACCAAGAACACAATTAGGGAAAGATGTTCTTTCAAAAAAGATTAAAGACATATCTGAAATTTTTGATAATAACTTAAAAATACTTGAACCCGAAATTGTGGATATTCTTGTTCCAAATACAGAATCTGATCTTATAAGTGTTGGGCAATCAAAAGGTAAATTCGGCGGAGGAAAAAGAAGGGCTTGGAAACAAACCCAGAAAAAGACTGCTGAAGGTAATGTACCAACATTCGCTTGTATGGCTGTAATTGGAGATAAGAATGGATATGTTGGATTGGGATACGGAAAAGCAAAAGAGACTCTTCCAGCAAAACAAAAAGCCCTAAGAAACGCCAAGATAAACATGATAAGAGTAAAAAGAGGATGTGGAAGTTTTGATTGTACTTGTAATGAACTTCACAGCATACCCTTCAAAGTAGAAGGTAAAGTCGGAAGCACTAGAATAATCTTGATGCCTGCTCCAAAAGGAACAGGCCTAGTTGTTGATGGAGAATGTAAGAAACTCTTAAAACTAGCAGGAATAAAAGACATATATTCAAGAAGTTTCGGTCAGAGTAGAACAAAAATAAATATGTTAAAGGCCTGTTTTGAAGCTCTTAAGAGCATAAACAGGATAATTGAATAAATCATTGATAAAAGCTAAATAAGATTAAGACGATAAAAAAATTTAAATTCAAAGATAAATAAACTTAAAAAATACAAAACTTACAGATAAAAATGGCAAAGATAATAGTAATTCGAATCAGAGGAAGCGTCGACCTTCCAGAAAAAGTAAAAGATACACTTTATCTATTAAGATTAAGAAAAAAATTTGTCGCAGTTATGTTAGAAAAAAATAAAGAGAATATGGGCATGATTAGCAAGGTGAAAGATTATGTTGCCTTCGGAGATGTTGATTCAGAAACAATCAAACAATTATTGATGAAAAGAGCAAAAAAACAGGGTGACAAACCAATTGAGATTGGTGGAAAAATGTTGGATGAATTTGCAAAAAAATTTCTGGAAAATAAGGTAAACCTTGATGAGATTAAGGTTAAGCCTTTCTTTAGACTACATCCTCCGATTGGGGGTTTTAAGAAGTCTATTAGTCTACCTTATCCAAAAGGGGTTTTAGGCGATCATGGAGATAAGATCAAGGACTTAATCATCAAGATGCTCTAAAAAAGCATTAGTATTATAAATCTCTATTAATATAAAAAAGTATAAAATGGTGAACTTTATTTACATTGATTTGGCACTTCTGGTGATTTTCTGTATTTGGATATTCTTATTCTTGAAAAAAAACAAGAAGAAAGTCAAGAAAGAAGGAATTTTCTATCTCTATAAAACAAAGATTGGTTTAAAATTCATAGACAATGTAGCAAAAAAATATCCTAAAACCCTGAAAGTTCTTGCATATGTCTCAATAACATTTGGGTTCTTGGCAATGATATTCATGATATTTCTTCTTATTCAGAATGTCATCCTTCTAGCCAAAATACCTGAAGCAATAAAAGCCCCCCCAATAATGCCGGTTCTTCCTTATGTACCTCAACTTTTCAAAGTTCCAGGATTGCCTGATTTTTATTTCACACACTGGATAATAATCTTGATAATACTGGCTACAACACACGAATTCTCTCATGGTATCTTTGCCAGGCTATACAATGTCAGGATAAAATCAACAGGTTTTGGTTTTCTTGGTCCTATTATCATGGCATTTGTAGAACAAGATGAAAAACAGATGAACAGAAAGAAGAAAAAAGAGCAGATGGCGATACTGTCAGCAGGACCCTTCTCTAATTTTATATTCATGATAATCTTTGGATTGATATTTATTCTATTCTTGTTCCTAAGTATTGCCCCAACAACACCCATTTATGCTGCAACAGCAATCAATTCCAGTCAAATATCCTCAATATATCTTGATAATCAGAATCTAAACATTGGGGATATTCAAAATCTGAACATCAAAGATATTCAAAAAACACTGCCAGAAAAGATTCCTGTTAGTGTGGAAATCAATAATCCCTCTACAAACCTGACAGAGAACCAGATATTCCTGCTAACTAAAGAATACCTCATTCAACAATTTTCCGCTATAAAGTCTCATAAAAATGAAACTATCATAATCCACTATGATGCTCCACTTATTAATTCAAATGTTGAAGGAGAAATCTTGAGCATCAATGGGATCTCGATAAAGGACACAAGGATAATTGATGAACTTCAAAAAACACAGCCATATCAGGAAATCAAGATAGAAACAACTAAAGACACATATAAGATAATAGCAGACAAAAATCCTCTGAATGAATCAAAAGGCTTCATCGGAATTTCATATAATCCCAAATCAACTAGCACAGCTGGAAAGATAATCTCTTTCTTCTCACCCGCCAAAAACCAATTCATGAATTATGCGCCAAGGTATAATCAAGAGGTCTTTTCATTCTTTTCAACGCTATTCATATGGTTAATCTTGCTCTGTTTTGCTGTTGCAACATTCAATATGTTGCCTTTTGGCTTCCTAGATGGAGGAAAATTCTTCTATCTGGCAGTTTTAAGCATGACAAAAAAGAAAAAACTCTCTGAAAAGATCTACAAAGGTGCAAGCATGATCATAGTCTTGATCTTCGTCGCAATGGTGGTTGTCTGGTTGCTTAGATTGATTTGGCCAAATATCTTTCTATAATCAGATAAAAACAAATATAAATTATGGATTCTAGAAAAATTTGTGGGCCGATAGTCCAACGGTAGAACATTTCGTTCGCAACGAAAAAATCCGGGTTCAATTCCCAGTCGGTCCATTTTTTCTAAAAAAACAAAATAAAAAATTTTCTGAAAAAACTGAAAAAAATTTCTCGACGACAAAAAAAATTCCAAAAATCAGAAATTTTTTAAAAATGAGAAAAAGGGAAAAAGTATTTAAAGAAGTTCATCATGTATTTTATGTAATGTTTTATGATAATAAATCAAAAACTTAAAAAAAGAGGATAAAAAAATGGCAAAAAAGAAGGCAAAGAAGAAAAAAAGATTATAATCATGAATCTTTAATTAATTTATTTTTTATTTTTTTAATGTTTTTTATTCTAATAAACTCTTCTTCAAAAAGAAAAAATTCAGAATTCAGCAATACCGTCTTTAGTCAGGGCTACAAATTTTACTCCAACTGGCAAATTTAATAGGGCAGATATCAAAGCCATATGCTCTTTTCCTTCTCCAGAGGCTAATGAAACAGAGACTTCCATTCCGGTGAATTTATCTCTTAGTTTTTTCTTTATATCTTCTATTACATCCAAAATGGGCTTATCAAAATTGATGGAAACAACCTCTGCATTCTGCGAAAAATCAAAACTTTTTATTTTAGAGGCAGCAAATTCCGTACAGACAAGAAAAACCTTTTCCCACTGCCCTCTTTTGACCAAGCCAGCTACTTGCCCCCAAGTGCCCTTTCCGCTAGATAATAAAGCAACGAATTCCATTTTAACATCCATTAAAAGTCAAGAATATTTATAAAGATTATTGGATTAGAGGATATATAAGAAAATTGGTTAAGGTTTAAGCTAAATGCGCAGGACTACGTTGTTGCCAATACCTTGGCAATCCTGCAAGACTTTAACTTATGAATAACTTAGCAATATATAAAAAAATGGTAAAAGAAACATCACTGGCAGAGATAACCTTGAGAAAATACGAAAAACCACAAGAGATCAAAGATATGCAGCAGCGCGATCTGATCAAGAAAGTATGCCTTTCTCTTGGCCTATTGCAAGAGGCAGATTCAAGGGATGTCATGGTGGATATTCTCCAAGTATTGCTAGAAAACTCCAAACAAAAGAAATCCTTGACTTCATTCGAAATTAAGGATTTGGTTGAAAAAAACAGAAAAAAGCAAAATCTAGAATTAAAGGGAA
>Ga0233423_10000351_pt1 | contig 25109 bp, 15 predicted proteins | sample Watercolumn_Mata_FD_180713 | JGI IMG/M metagenome (GOLD analysis project Ga0233423, IMG submission 180713) | Freshwater microbial communities from Lake Matano, South Sulawesi, Indonesia - Watercolumn_Matano_2014_112_MG | ecosystem: Environmental > Aquatic > Freshwater > Lake | place: Indonesia...
CCGTCGTGTGCACCGCGGCAACGGCGGACGCGAGTGCAAGCACCAGGACCGCAAAACCTCCGGCGGCTGTCTTGATTGGGTATGCTGCTGTCAGTCTCATCGTACGAGGACCCTGAGATTATAGACGCTGGCAGCGACATTGGGAAGCGGAAACGGCAGCCATCAAGATGGGGATTACCAAACTCGAAGCCCGAAACTCGAATGACGATTGAAGTCCGAAGCCCAATTTGTCACTAGCCTCATTCGAGCTTGATTCGTCATTCGATATTCGTCATTCGAGCTTTCCGCTGGCGCCCGATGCCAGCCGGCGTGGCGTTTGAACGTCGTTCCTGCAAGATGGCCGACTTGAGGAAGCGGAGAGGGCGGCCCATCTGAGACGGCCGGAGCAGTCCCAGTTTCCTATATGTCCTCCTGCGTCCAAGGCCGGAAGTTCGCTAACTTCACTATTCTCAATTCACTATTAACCATTTCCGAATCTCCCCTACCCCGTCCCCCAGGCTATTCCGTACGCTGTTCGCCAAGCTGCCCGGCAAACAGTTCGGGGAGCTGCTCCGCAGGTTACCCGGCGAGGAATGTGGAGAGCTATCTGGCCCGCTGCTCGGTCAACTGCGGGGCGAGCTATCTGGAGAGGAACTCGGCAAGCTGCTCGGCATGTTGCCCGGAAAGCTGCTCCACGGGCTGCTCCTCAGATTGCCCGGAGAACTCCCCGGCAAGCAACCCGGAAAGCAATCTCCCGAGCAACGGGGCAGGGAATCCCCTCAGCTACTCGGAGAGCTATCTGGTGGATTGCCCGGCCAGTTGTTTGGGGAATCCTGACTCGAGCCCGACTCCACTCCCGATTCCCCACTCTCGACTCCCGCCCGCCCTACCTCGTCACCACGACCTTGCGGATTTGTCCAACGTCCCCCGCCCCTCGTCCCTCGCCCCTCACGAAATACACCCCCGGCGCTAGCGTCCGCACGTCATTCGCGCCCGGATGCAGGTCCAGCACCTTGCGGCCATCAATAGAGAGGAGTGAGGAGTTAGCAGTTGGCAGTGAAGGCGGAAGGAACAGGACGCCGCGGACGACCGTCGGCACCCGGTTCACAGCTCGCACTTCCGCGCCCGGCGTTTCCACACCTCCCGGCGGGAAGAACTGGTGTACCTGCAACCCGGAACCGTAGGCGGCAATGTAGACATAGTCGCCATCCACGGCTACGCCCATGGCCATGTCCGGCGTGCCGTGGTAGCCGACCTCAACCGGGTTCGCCGGGTCGGCTATCGAAATGACCCGCAGACCACCGTTGAAGTCCGCAACGTAGGCATAGTCGCCGTTCAGAGCGACACCGAGTGCACGATCCGGTGTATCGCAGTATCCGACCTCAACTGGGTTCGTCGGATCGGCTATCGAAATGACCCGTAACCCTTGGTCGTAGTCCGCAGTATAGGCATAGTCACCGCTCACGACGACGTCCATCTGGAACATGCCCGTCGTGTGGCGATAACCGACCTGAACAGGATGAACCGGGTCCGTGATCGAGATGATGCGCAGCCCCCACGCCCCGTCTGCAACGTACGCATATTCGCCCCGCACGACCACGTCGCACGGGTCCAGCACTTCGCTGCAGGAACCGACGAGTCGGACACCCAACGATTCCTGGGCTGGCGCGAAGCTGGCCAGTAAGCTAACGACGACAAAGAACAGCGTTCTCATTGTCTTCCAGGAGACAAGGAGAGGGCGTCCTTGCGGACGCCCTCCGCCCCGCTACCGATACCAACTGTAGTCACCGTTGGGCACACCACGGCGTAGGCGTCGCACAGCGTCTGGCACGACGTGCACGGCGACCGGGCCGGCGGCGGAGGTGGCTATTGATCTGAGATGTACGCGTCGGCTGTCCAATAGACGGGTGGGACGTGCTGAGAGCACGCGTAGTAGGCCGTCATTGGTGTGTGATTGCAGTTGGGGCACGGCCAGAGATCCAGTGCAAGGGCCACAGTCGCCAGCAGTAGGACAGCCAGACCTGCAATCAAGGCTGTCTTGCCTTTCACGATTCCTCCCTGCTTTGGGGCAGAGCGTCTGCGGCAGCAGGCTGCGCCCCGTCCGGCATGCTGCCTGGACTCCGGGTCAACCTTGCGCTGACCCGAAGGCCAGCTATCAACAGTATCCTCCTCGCACTGTCTGTCAACGAGCGGGCTGTGCCGCGACTGGTGCGCAGATTTCGAGGCCGGCCTCGCAGTTCTGCCGTCCGAAGACGGCGTTCGGCGGTGGCCCGCGGTCCCCGCTTGACATGCTCTGTCGCTGATGGAGCTGAGTCGAATCAGACAAGCCAAACTCACCACGCTACCTCGTGACAACCACCTTCTGGACGGCTTGAGCTTGCGCTTGAGCTGTCCTCACGAAATACACCCCCGGCGCCAGCGCCCGCACATCATTTGCGCCCGGCTGCAGGTTCAGCACCTTCCGCCCGCTCACGTCCATTAGATGGCCCGCGCTTGAGCTTGGGCTTGAGCTTACGCGCTCTCCCAGGTGCAGCACTCCGCGCACGATTGAGGCTCCGTCCGTCGCTCTCCTCGACTGCAAATCCTGGGCCTGCTCGATTCCAGGCACATCACCCAGCCTCGCCCAAAGCCGGTCGCTGCCGTAGTACCGGCCCAGCGCAGTATCGGTCCAGCAACTGAACAGGAGCAGCAACTCCGGGCCACTGCCGTATGCCGCGTCGAATGCGGCTGAACCGGGCAGTCCAAACCAGTCTCCGACGTGGGTGACATTGCCTGCCGTGTCGACCCGGCCCGCGCCGAATGTGGTCGTAGACGGCTGCCACCAATACCAGAGCACCCTGAACCCGGTATCATCGGATGTGACTCGGGGCCTACGCTCATTGCTGCCGCTCACAGCCACCGCAAAGCCACTCGGGTCAAGCACGGTGCCATCTACTTGGACGCGGGCGGCATAGATGTCAGAAGCGAGAGACCGCGTATCCTCCCAGGCCACAAGCGAGCTCGCCGGACCGGGTGCGACGGCCGGAAACAACTGGTCACCCGACGCATCGCTGACAACGAAACGTGGCTTGGTAACCACCCCGGCAGGGCTGACCAGCGCTCCATAGATGTCACTATGACCCTGCCAGTAGCCTTCCATCCAGGCAACGAGATAGTCAGTACCCGTGAAGCACAGCACAGGCCACCAGTCATCAAAGGTGTCTGCTGCCACCGCGAAGCCACCTGGGTCGAGTACGACCCCATCCGGGCTGACCCGCGCCGCACAGATGTCGCCGTTCGTGCCGGAGCTGCGGTCTATCCACACCACGAGGAAGTTCTGGCCATCGAAGCTGATGTCGAGACACTCTTGTGACAACGACTCGTCGCAGACGACCATACCGCCCGAGTCAAGCACTTGGCCTTCAGGACTCACTCGTGCGCAGCAGACGGCGTAGAAAGCGCTGCGATGCTCCGTCCATGCCACCAGATAGAGGGAATCGCCGAACCCGCTCGCCAGATAGCCCACGCCACCCGGTGCATCGATGACCGTGAATCCGACCGGGTCGAGCACGGAGCCATCGGCGCTGATCCGCGAGGCTTGGACCACCTCTCCCTGCGATCGAGTCTCAGTCCAGGTTGCCAGGAAATCGGTACCGTTGGAGGCGCCGTTCGGGTCAGTCTGGGCGTCCGCGCTCAGGGGAAAGAAGACGCCGGAGTCCAGAACTGCGCCATCCGAGCTGATTCGTACGCAACATCCGTTTGCGTCGTTGGTGAGGCTGTCGATAGTGCTGAACGCGACCAAGAAGTTCTCGTGGTCCACAGCCACGTTTGGGTACGCGCAACTATGTTTAGAGGGCGCAGGTCGAATCAGGCTTGAGTCGAGCGGCACACCGTCAACCGTCATCAGCCGCCCGCACACTGTATGGTTACTGGATCCCAACGTATCTCTTTCCTGCCACATCACCAAGTACCTGGTCCCGTCGAACCCGACCGACGGGAACATGTCATTGGTCGGACCACTGCTCAACTGCACGCCGGCGGTGTCGATGAGGTCACCGGATGCCGACACCCGAGCAGCGTAGACATCAGACCGGCCCATGCCTTCTGACCACGCCGCAAGAAAGCAGGTGTCACCGAACGTGACCACGGGCCAAGCCTGCTTCACGGCCGGGTCATGGCGCAGAAGGATGGCGGTATCCAGCAGCACCCCGGCCGCCGACACCCTTCTCGCCCTGGCGGTTGTCCAGTTGCTCGAATCGTACGCAGTCCACGCCACCAAGTACACCCCCTGCCCGAACGCTACCGCTGGCATCAACTCGCGTTGTGAAGGCTCCTGTGCCACCGGTATTGGGATCGTATCAAGCACCTGTCCGCTCGTGGTCAACCGTGCGGCGTAGACATTACGATTCGCCATCCAGACGACGAGGCACGTTGAATCGCCATCGAACGCGACCGCAGGCGAACCTTGGCTGCTGTCACCCTCGAGGACAGACAGTGAGTCGATCAGTACACCGCCTGAGTCCAACCTCGATGCCCAAACGCGGCTGGGAATCCTGCGCGTGGTCCACACAGCGACAAAGCCCGTGCCCGTTCCGACAATCGAACGGACTACACGACCGTTCATACCTGCGTCGTGACCGACAACGCCCACGCCGTCACCAGATAGGAGGCCGTCAGCACCGATTCTGCTAGTATTCACGGAATTGTCGTACTGGGTCCCCCACATCACCCGCCAGCCGTCGCCGTTCGACGCCGCTCCATAGCTGTACTGCGGCCCGCATGCCGGCCCAAGCACCACGCTGGTATCGACCGTAAATGCTTCGCCCAGCCCCCCTGCACGAACGGCATCTGCGGGACTGACGACTGACCGCTGCAGGTTCGGCCTGCCCGGTAACGATGCTAAGGTTCGCCGTCCCGCAGGAGAACGGCTGCTGCCCTGGCCGCGATCTCGGTCCTGCCCAACGATCCGATGACCGACGACCGACAACATTCGTGCCTCCCCGACAACGAACAGGCTCACCAGTGAACACAAGGACGCAACGCAGGCAAATGCCCTACCTGACATGACTCCTCCTTGTCCGGACCGAACCTCGACGTTCGCTACGCGGTGGCACATGCCACCGTGTGAAACTGCTATCAACGACCCACAGGCAGGCAGACAGAAGGGACGGGCGCCAACCCGTCCTTTTTTCGCACGGTGCTGACCTAGTAGTTGACCCAGCCCGGGTAGTAGTATCGGTGAGGGCTTGGACCGCTGCACACGGCGGAGTCGGCGCTGTACCGCTGTCCGCAGCCCGGACATAGCCTGTCAGGCGGGCCAGCCCGCTCGCTTGTGCCATAGGCAGTTGCGGAGAACACTCCGTCCCCGGCACACGTGTAGAATGCAGTCCCCTGGTAGTTGCAGGACTTGCAGTGCCATAGCCACTCGTAGGCGAGTGCCACTGCGAGCAGAAGCACAACGCCAAGCGCGGCGGCTACCATCGGTCTGCGTTTCACATCACCTCCCCAGCTCTGGGGCAGACTGTCTGCGGCTGCCACTGCGCCCCATCCAAGAGGCTGCCGGCCGCCTCCGGGTCAACCTTGCGCTGACCTGAAGGCCAGCTGTCACACAATAGTATCCTCCTCGCACTGTCTGTCAACGAGCAGGCCGTGCCCGACTGGTGCGCAGATTTCGAGGCCGGCCTCGCAGTTCTGCAGTCCGAAGACGGCGTTCAGCGGTAGCCCGTAGTACCCCTTTGTGGACTCGTGCCGCTCTGGAACTCAAGTCCTCAGGTCCGGGGCGCGTGAAGCCCCCGCTACCGCGCGACAACTACCTTCCGTACCGCCTGAAGCTTGTGGCTTGCGGCTTGTGGCCGTCCTACTTCAGTTGCTCCAGTGCCTGTCTGGCCCGGGCAAGAGTCGGGTCGAGTTTGAGCGCTTGCTGCCAGCGGGCCTGGGCTTCGGCCTTCCGGCCCTCGTAGTAGTCGCACATCCCGAGGTAGAATATCGCCTCGGCGTGCGTCGGCCGCACCTTGAGCGCGCCTTCGTAGTAGTGCCGGGCCTCGGCGAACTTCCTCGTGTTGAGGGCGACGTTGCCGCGGTTGACCCAGGCCTGCAACGAGTACGGATTCACCTGGAGTGCGACATCGTAGTAGCGCACGGCCGAGTCGAGCCGGTTGGTCGTCGCGAAGACGTAGCCGAGGGTCCCCCAGGCATCGGCATCATTGGGATGCAGCCGCGTCGCCGCCCGGGCCGAACGTTCGGCCCCGGTCACGTCGCCCATTCTCTGCAGCAGCGTCGCCTCGAACGAGAGCACGTTGGTGGCGGAGTCGTACCGCAGGGCCATCCGCAGCTCCCTGAGGGCCTCGTCGTCTCGCTTCTGCTGGTGCAGGCCGAGCGCCGTGGCGAAGTGGCTCTGGTCCGGGCTGGATACGCGGCCGGCCACGCCGACGTTGGCGTTGAGCAGGAAGAACCCGGCGACGGCAATGATGGCGGCTATTCCGCGGCCCCGAATGGGTCTGACCAGGCCCATGATCCCGGCTGCCGCGAGTATCGCCACCAGCGGCACCATCGGCGTACGGTAGCGGCTGGTGACAAAGAAGAAGATGAACGACAGCGAGTAGGCTCCGATGAAGAGGTACAGCGGCAGGAACCGGCGCCACTCCCGGCGCAGCAGCCACACGCCGGCCAGCGCCAGGGGCAGGAGGATGCCGAACGGGACCTTGAGGTAACGTGAGCTGAAGAGAAAGTAGTTGATGAATGAATAGCGCTTGACCGCGTACAGGTCGGTTTCGTTGCCGACCTCGAAGCCCGCGAACCAGAGGAAGGTCTTGCGCAGGAGCAGGCCCAGCGCCTTGCCCGGCTGCTTCCGCCAGAACTCAAGCCCCTTGGCCATCCAGTAGCGGTCAATCTCCGCGCCCTTCAGCTGCCGGCCCAGGGCCTCTTCTGCCAGCCGCTTCACGTCGTCGTATCCGCCCCACCAGCTGCCGCGCGTGCCCGGCACGATGGCGCTCACGCCATCCGAAGCCGGGTTGTTGCCGATAACGAAGTTGGTGCCTGCCTGCCACGCAATCGGCACGAATTGCCTGCTGACAACGTAGTTACGGATCGTGACGGGAAGGATGACGAGCGCCGCCGCGCCCCAGAGAAGCAAGACACGCCGAAGGGTTCTGGGGTTCACGGGTCCAGGGGTTGGCCTGGGCGGCCCCTGTCGGACAGGGCTGGTTTCGGAACCGAACCCTGGAACCCTCGACCCCTTGAACCCTTTTGCTTCGAGCAGCAGCCAGACCGGCAGCACCACGATGAAAACGAGCAGGTTGGGCCTGATGATGGCGGCCAGGCCGAACGCCAGCCCGGGCAGCCACCACTGCCGGTCCGCATCCCGGCTCCGCAGGAGCAGCACGAAGCCCAGCAGAACCACAAAGGTCAACATCCCCTCAAGCATCAGTTCGGAGTCATACCAGATAGCGAGCGGGTAGACGGCCATCACCAGACCGGCGATGAGAGGAACGGAAGCCGAGTGATGAGTGATGAGCGATGAATGATGGGTATCCGCCTTCTGACTTGCTTGAGGCTTGGAGCTTGCGCCTTGTGGCTGTACGAGCAGGCGACGGACGAGCAGGTAGACCAGGCCGCAGCCGGCGCTGCCGATGAGCGCCTGGACTAGCCTCACCAGCAGCAGGTTCGCGCCGAAGACCTTGTACAAGAGGCCGAGGAAGTAAGGATAGAGCGGTGCGCGGAAATAGGCATCGTTGATGAACTGCCTGCATGCGGCGATGGCGAGCGCCCATTCATGGTGATAGAGGGCATCCATCTGGGGCGAGAAGAACAGCGGGTCATTCTGCCGCAACTGCAGGATATGAATCAGACGCAGAAGGAACGCGACCCCGGCAATGACGAAGTAATAAAGACGGACTGAAGCCAGGCGTCCGGAGGACGGCGACTTGCGGTTGTCAGCGGATGGCGGCCGGGGAACGCTCTTCGCACGCATAGGAGAAGTATCTTCAGGACGCAACTCGGGTCAAGCGGCAAGGACGTCTCCGGGCGGCACCCGCCGCCGCAACTCCCGAAGAAAAGAAACGGGGCGGGAAAACCCGCCCCGTCGCGAATCAGTCTGCGGCTACCTGTCGATTACGACCTTGCGGGTCGCCGAACCGTTGGCGGTTTCCAGCCGCACGAGGTAGATTCCTGCGGACAGCGACCTGGTGTCCATGGTCAGCGTGCCCACTCTCGCCTTGTCGTTGGCGGTGTAGAGGGTGCGCATCAACCTGCCGGTCGCATCGTACAGGTTGACCGAAAGCGGCATGCGGACCGGCACCTGCCACTTCAGCGTCACCTGGTCGGTGACCGGGTTCGGGTAGTTCGTGATTTGCAGGCTCGGGTTCCTGATGCCCGGCTCGAATCCCTCTTCTTCCACGCCGTAGTTGCCCTGCGCAGCGGCCGAGATGAAGTACTCGCCGCCGCCCGCCGGTGGAGTATACAGGGTCCAATTGCCGGGCTGTCCATAGTAGCTATGGCCGCCGGCCGAGGTGTCGCCGCAGCTAGTGGGGTGACCGCTGGTGCTGACCGGAGCGATGGCCACATAGAACGTGCCGGACGGGAATATCAGCGTCGAGTCGAGGTCACAGGCGGTGAACGGGCCGGGATAGCCCGGATTCGCCTCGAGCGTTTCGCTCTCGAACAGCAACGTCTGGCCGTCGTCGCCGTAGACTAGGAACTGGAACGATGAATCCGGCCACGGGTACCGGGAGTCCCAGACGAAGTCGGCGCGCACGCGCGAAATGCCGACTGGGTAAGTCAGGGAGAAGTCAGCCGGGTCGAACTGGGCCGCCCGCATCGGACTATGCCAGGCCAGCCAGTGCAGATTGGCCTCACTGAAGTACTCTATCCACTTCGCGCAGCTCAGGTCCCAGGAGATGGTGTCATCGGCCGGCCACATCTCACCGGCGGCCTCGGTCCAGACCTTGATGCTGTACGCGCCCGGCACGTTGGGGATGTGCCATACGGGGGTGAAGTTGATCACCGACGTCTTGCCGTGGGCAAGCGCGCTGGTCGTCATAACCGTGTCCTGGTACTCGTAGCTGCTCGGACCGGTGATGCGCAGCCGCACCGGCATGCCGACGGGAAGCGTGTCGCTGCCCATGTTCTTGACGTACGCCCGGATGGGGAAGTTGATGTTGGGGAGCGTATCCGTAGTCATGCTGCTGCTGAACGAGGTCGCCGCTGCGTTGGTGTCCTGCGGGGTCCAGTCGAGCACGGCCTGAATTGCCCAGTCGCCGACCTTTCTGTTCTCGGAGAAGCTGCCGCTGGTTATCTGCCACTGGCTGTGCGCGGGCGCGTTTTCGGCGGCGTCAAGTCCGAGCGTCGGGGCAAACGAGGAGTCCCCGACCTGCACGTAGAAAATGTAGAAGTTGCTGGCCACGATCGGGACCGAGATGGGGATGAGGTTCCACTGGCCCATTGTGACCGTGGCCGTGTCCGAGAAGAGCTGGGTCCCGGGTGAACCGTTGATGCCATCGTCGGCAAATACCTGGACCAGCGCCTGGGTACCTCCGGGCGTGTTCGACCCTATGTACATCCGCGCCCCGGCCAGGGTCACGTTGTCGCTCGGCGAGATGAACTTGACTCCCCAGCCGTTGCCTCCCTGGTAGTAGTACCAGCCCGGTCCCCCCAGGCCGTCATCGTACTTCAGAGTATCAGCCGCGTCGATGAACAGCATCGGCGTGAACTGGGAAACCAGGGGGCGCGGGTCGGAATTCGTGCAGTACGAATCCTGGCTCCTCCCGATCCACTGCTCGCTGCTCGCCAGCGCGAGTCCCACGGCAAGACACAGAATCACCAGCTTGCGCATCGGTACTCCTTCTTAACGTTGCCTTGCGAACATAACTCAGGGACTCCCGGCCCGGCCGGTGGAGAGGCGCCCAGCGTCTAGCTCACGCCCCACCGGGGCAGAACCGGAAAGTCTCCATTCCTTCAAGACCTTGCCTGCGCCATCGCAGGCAGTGAATAATAGCGGGGGCCAAGCCGGGGTCAAGGGATAGGATAGAGGGTCCCGGCTTGCCGCACCGAGGCGGCAGGGCGCCGGGTTGCGGCTCCTTCGGTGCCGACTGACTTGTATGGGTGCCGGGCCGGAGTCTCTCCGGAAAGCAGAACGGGGCGGGAATACCGCCCCGTTCTGACTGGTCTTCTGCTACCTGCCGACCACAAGCTTGCGGGTCGCCGAACCTGCAGCGGTCTCAAGCCGCACCAGGTAGATGCCTGCAGCCAGCGTCCTGGTGTCAACTCGCAGCTCGCCCGTCCTGGCTCTGTCGTTCGCGGCGTACAGGGTCCGCAAGGACCTCCCGCTCGCATCGTACAGATTGACCGAGACCGGGCCGGCGGTTGGCACCTGCCACCTCAGCATGACCCAGCCGGTACCAGGGTTCGGGTAGTTCGAAATCACCAGTCTCGGCGCGGCCGGCAGCGGATCGAGCCGCTCCTCGACCGCCACCGGGGCAAGAGGTATGAAGTTCCACGCTCCCCGGGTGATGAGAAACGAGTCGACCGCGTAGAGTTCGGTTCCCGGCGTGCCGCCCGGGCCGTCGTCGGCGTACACCCGGAAGGAGGCTACCGTGTCGCCGGGCCGAGGCCAGACCCCGGAAAAGTGGACCAGCGCCCCTGCGATGGTGACGCTCTCCGCCGGGCTGATGAACTTGACGCCCCAGCCGCCGCCGGGAGCGTCCTGAGCCCAGGCGCCGGTTCCCGTACCGTCATCGTACTTCAGCGTGTCGGTCACGCCGGGCAGCAGCATCGAAGCGAAGGGAAAGACGCCGGGCGCGGGGTCCGGGACCTCGAAGTGCTGGTTCGTGCTCATCACGACGCACGTCTGGTCGCATGCCGCACCGCCTGGCTGTCCCGATGCGACTGCTCTGTCAGGCATGGCCCGGTCCGGCACTTCTGTCGGTCCGATCCACCGTTCGCTGCCCGCCAAGCCGGCGCTATCCTGGACTGCAGCGGAAATGAAGAAGTCTCCGTGCAGGCCCACCCCCGGAGTCCAAAGGTACCAGGCGCCCGGGCTGCCCCACCAGCTGTGGTCGCCGACCAGCGAGCTGTCGGCGCAGCTCGACGGATGCCCGGACGAACTGACCGGCGCGACAGCCACGTAGAAAGTTCCCGAGTCTATCGTGAGCAGCGATTCGAGTTCCCAGACCCGGTACGGCCCCGGTTTGCCCGGGAGCGCCTCCAGCGTCTCGCTCTGGTAGAGCAGCGTCGAGCCATTGTCACCGTAGATCTTGAACGTGAACGATGTATCGGGCCACGGAATCGTATCGTGGAAATAGAAGTCGGCCTTCAGGCGGGATATCCCGAACGGGTAGGAAAGCCCGAAGTCGGCGGGGTTGAACTTCACCGCCCTTTCCGGAGCCCCCCAGGTAAGCCAGTGCATGTTGGCGTCAACGTGATACTGTATCCAGTTCACGCAGTTGAGGTCATAGGATATGGTGTCGTCGGCCGGCCACTTCTCACCGGAAGCCTCGGTCCAGACCTTTATGTTGTACTCGCCGGGCACGTTGGGGATATGCCAGCTCGGCTGGAAGATCATCTGCGCCGTCGCACCGTGCTTCAGTTTCAGGGTCGTCGTCACCGTGTCGTTGTAGGCGTAGCTGTCGGGACCGGCAATCGATAGCCGCACCCGCGTGCCGACGGGCAGCGTGTCGCTACCCATGTTCCTGATCATGGCCCGAATCGGCAGGTTGATGTCGGGAATGGTGTCTTTGGGCATGTTCCTTGCGAACCAGACGGTCGACGCGTTGGTGTCTTGCGGTGTCCAGTCGAGCACCGCCCGGATCAGCCAGTCGCCAACCGTGAAATCCTCCGAGAAGACCCCGGCGGAGTCCACCGTCCATTGGGTGTGCGCCGACGCGTTGTTGTACTGGTCGATCGAGAGCCCCGGGCAGTTCGGGTTGGCGCCCACCTGCCGGTAGAAGATGTAGAAGTTGCTCGCTCCTGCGAGCCCCACGGCAAGACATAGAACAACCAGCTTGCGCATCGCTGCTCCTCCTCTGAACACCGCCTTGCGGACTTGACTCAAAGCCTCCCGGCCTGTCGCGCAGAACCCGCCAGGACCGGGCAGCCTCGGTTCCTTCTTGACCTTGCCTGCGTCACGCAGGTGGTCGATGATAGCGCCCGTCAAGCCGGGGTCGAGGGATGTGATTCCCCGGCGGCCCGACCCCGGAAAAGCAGGGAAGAAGGCTTCGCCCCGGACGGTTGCCGCCACGGCGCGGGGCGAAGTCGAAGCGCGCACCCGCGATGTCCGGTCTTGACTGCAGGCCGGGCTGGTCTATAATGACTGACCGGTCAGTTTCCCAACAGTGAAGACGCCATGAAGACCAGATCAGAAGACAAACGGCTTGCCTTGCTCAAGGCGGCGTTTGCCGTCGTTACCGAGAAAGGCTACTTCGAGACCACGGTCGATGAAGTCGCCCGGCGCGCCGGCGTGGCCAAAGGCACGGTCTACCTGTACTTCAAGGACAAACCCGCGATCTACATCGGCCTGGTGGACTGGCTGCTCGAACAGGCGCTGGCTTCAATCGCCGAGGTGACGGCGCGGCCCGTCTCCCCTCGCCGCCGACTCGAAGAGCTCTTCTCGACCTGGGCGTCCGGGATGATGTCCAACCCCGGCGTGATGGCGCTGCTCTCGATGGAGAACGTCAACCAGTCCAGCACGGTGATGAAGCGGTTCCGAAAGCACGTCCTGCCCCGCATGTTGGAAATGGAGGACGCGGTCGCCGGCGTATTGAGGCAGGGGATCGAGCAGGGCGAATTCCGGCCGGTCGAGCCCCGCGTGGCGGCTACGATGTTCCTCGGCACCTTCCACGCCATGCTGTTGTCGCTGGCGCGGACTCCCGGAGCGCGGCCGGACGAGTCAATCAAGGAGTTGTTTTTCTGCGGCGTCCTTGCCGAGGGCAGGGGCCGCCGTACTGACGGCAAAAGCAAATGAGGAGTATTGATGCGTAGATTCGCCCTCTGCACTACGGTCGGGCTGGCCCTGGCCGCGGCCGCGTTCGCCGACACCCTGCGCCTCGACGCAGCCAAGGCGGTCGAACTTGCCCTCGCGAACAACCGCCAGATTGCCTTGGCCCAGGCCAAGCTGGACGAGGCCGCCGCGGGCAAGAACGCGGCCTTCGGTTCGTTCCTGCCCCAGGTCTCGGCGACCGCCACCTACACCCGCCTTGCCGAGGGGAACGAACTGACGATGTACGCCGCCCACGACAGCATCATGGCCGTGCCTGTGTTTGATCCGCAGGGTAACTACATCGGCCAGACCGGCGTGCCGGTGCGGGTGCCCGTCGGCGTGGACTCTTTCAAGCTCAAGCTCTCCCGGCAGGACAACTACGCGATTACCGGGACGGTGCAGCAGACCCTCTTCACCTGGGGCAAACTGCTGAACGCCTACCGCATCGCCGGTCTCAGCTTTGACCTGCAGAAAGAGGCGGCGGCCCAGGCGCGGGCCCAGGTGCGCGTCGACGCGACCCAGGGATTCTATCAGACGCTGCTCGCCCGCAGGACCGTCGAGGTGATGAACGACGCCCTTCGCCAGCTCAGGGGCCACATCGGCCAGGTCCAGTCGCTCTACGACAACGGCATGGCGACAAAGCTCGACCTGATGAAGGCCACCCTCGGGCTGCAACAGATGGAAGCCCAGGTTTCCCAGATTGAGAACGGCGCCACACTCGCAGCCGCCGCCTTGCTCAACACGCTCGGACTTGACCCCGGCACCGTGGTGGCGTTCGAAGAGGAACTCGCTGCCGACTCCACAACCGCAGACCCGGACGAGGTAACCAAACTGGCGCTGGAACGGCGACCCGAACTCGCCCAACTCCGCTACGCCGCTAAGATGGCCGAACTGGGCGTGCGCATCGCCCGTACATCCAACCTGCCGAACGCGTTTGTGCAGGCCAACGGCAGCTACAAGAACCCGGTTGGTCTGACTGAAGGATGGGGTCCGGACTGGAATGCGACCGCGGGCGTCTCGATGCCCATCTTCACCGGAATGTCCAACTACAACAAGCTCAAGGCGGCGCAGGCCCGGCTTCGCCAGGCGCGGGTCGGCCTCACCATGGTAGAAGACGGCGTGCAACTCGAGGTCAGAGCCTTGGCCCTGGCCCTGAACCAGGAAGCGAAGAACGCCGCCTACCAGAAGAAGAACGTGGAAGTAGCCGAGGCTGCGCTCGGCCTGGCCCAGGCTCGGTACGAGAACGGCCTGTTAACCAACCTTGACTATATGGACAGCCAGGTCGCCCTGACCCAGGCCCGCGTGGCCTACCTGAACGCGCTGGCCAACTGCCGGGTTGCCCGGGCCAAACTGCAGAAGGCCACTGGAGAAGAATAGGACGAAGAAAATGACCAAGCACCAATTCCCTATCCCCAAGTCTGCAATCTGCAACCTGCAATCTGCAATACTCATACTTGCCCTCGCCCTGCTCGCCGGCTGCGGCGGGGCGGGAGGCAAAGGAAAGAAGGAAGAACGGCTGGTCCAGTCGGTCGAGGTCGCCACCGTGAAGCTCGACACGGTCTTACGCACGGTCCAGCTGCTGGGAACCCTGCAGGGAGAACAGCAGGCGATGGCGCTGCCCAAGATTGCGGGCAGAGTGACGGAAATCGCCAAGCCGGAAGGGTCGCGGGTGAACGAAGGCGACCCGATTGCTTTCGTTGTCAACGACGTCCCGGGCATGGACTTCAAACCCGGCCCGGTCCGCGCCCCGCTGTCCGGCGTAGTCGGCAAGGTCTACGTCGAGGTCGGCCAGACCGTAGCGCCGACGATACCGGTTGCCGCCGTCTCGAGCTTCTCCGACCGGGTCAAGGTCAAAGCCTCAATCAGTGACGCCGACCTGCCGTTCGTGAAGGTCGGCGCCCTGGCCGACGTCTCGGTGTCGGCCATCCCGGACCGTACGTTCGCCGGCCGCGTCAGCCAGGTCTCACCGATGCTTGATCCGATGTCGCGCTCGGCCACGGTCGAGGTCTCGCTGGCCAACCCGGGAGGGCGGCTCGTCCCCGGCATGACGGTCAGCGTAAAGCTAACGCTCGAGCGCAAGAACGGCGTCCCGGCGATACCGACCGCGGCTCTGTTCACCGACGGCAGCGGCCGCGTGATGGTCGTCGAGGGCAAGGTCGCGAGTCTGCGACCCATCAGTACCGGCCTGATCGGCGACGAACTGGTCGAAGTCGTCGCCGGTCTTGCCCCGGGAGAACAGGTCGCTACGACCGGCAAGGAGCGCATCAAAGACGGCGAGACAGTCAGTCCCGTTGAGGCGAAGCCAGAGGCCGGGACCGGCGACTCGACGCTGAACCGGGCATCGCCGCCCACTAATCCTGCCGGTGGTACGAAATGAAGCTGTCAGATAGCTCCATCCGCAAGCCGGTAACAACCACGATGATCGCGGTCGGCCTGCTGGTATTCGGGTTTCTCGGCGTCACCCGCATGCCGGTCGACGTCTACCCGAACGTCACGCTGCCGATGGTCGTCATCGCCACATTTTACCCCGGCGCCGGCCCGCTCGAAGTCGAATCCGAGATCTCCACGCCGGTCGAGCAGCGCGTGGGAACCATCTCGAACATCAAGGACATCACCTCGCGCTCGATTGAGAACATGTCCATGGTCATGCTGCAGTTCGAGTGGGGAACAAACCTCGACGCGGCCTCGTCCGACGTTCGCGACCGGCTCGACCAGGTCGCCGCGCTGCTGCCCGACGACGCCACCAAACCCTTCATCTTCAAGTTTGACCCGTCGATGATGCCGGTCCTGCAGATGGGGATGTACGGCGACATCGACCCGATGACCCTGCGCGACGTCGCCGACGACTTCGCCGAGGGGCTGCAGCGCGCACCGGGCGTGGCCGCGGCAAGTGCAGCCGGCGGCACCAGACGGCAGATTCAGATTCAGGTTGACATCCGCAAGTTGGCCGCTTCCGGCATCACCACCGACAACCTCGCCCTTGCGCTCAAGGCCCAGAATCTCAACTACCCGGTTGGCAGCGTCTCGAGCCAGAACCGGCGCTACATCATCCGCCTCATCGGCGAGTACCCGGACGTCAACGCCGTGGCGAGCACCGTCGTCGGCATGAAGGGTAACGCGCCGATCCTGCTCAAGGACGTGGCCGACGTCTCCTGGCAGCCGGAAGAGAACGAGATCCGGTCCCGTTACAACGGACAGAACTGCATCTTCATCGTGGTCCAGCGCCGGCCCGACGCCAACACCGTGCGTGTAGCGGATGCGGTCAAGAAAGAGATGGAGCGGCTCAAGCCGACCCTGCCCTCGGGCGTCAAGGTCGGCACGTTCTTCGACGGGTCCATCCAGATCAACCGCTCGATATCCAATGTCACCTCCAACCTCGTCATCGGCGGCCTGCTGGCAGTCATGATTCTCTTCGTGTTCCTGCGCCGGTTTCGCGCCACGATGTTCGTCGCGTTCTCGATCCCGATATCGATCTTCTTCGCCGTCTTCTTCATGTTCGTCTTCGGGTTCTCGGTCAACATCCTCTCCATGGCCGGCCTGGCAATCGCCGTGGGCATGGTCGTGGACAACGCCATCGTCGCCTTCGAGAGCATCTTCCGCCACCGCGAAGAAGGCGACGAACCGTTTGAGGCCGCCAGCGTCGGCACGAGTGAAATCGCCATGGCCATCACCGCTTCGACGCTCACCACGGTAGTTGTATTCCTCCCGATGCTGATGGTGCGCGGCCTGCTCCAGGTGTTCTTCAAGGAGCTGGTCTGGGCAGTGGTCGGGTCACTGCTTGCCTCGCTCGCCGTTGCGCTCACGCTCATCCCCATGCTCGCCGCCCGTTTCCTGCCCAAAGTCAAAGTCCGGTTCCGCAAGGGCGAAGGCGAAGGCGCGCGTCCCCTGACCGAACCGGGCAAGGGCCTCATGGGGTGGAGCGAACGCTTCTATGACAGCCTGGAGAATGGCTATGGCCGGCTCATAGGCTGGGCGGTCGGCCACCGCCGGCTGGTAGTGGGGATCACCGTACTCCTCTTCGTGGTCAGCCTGGCGCTAGTACCGTTCCTCGGCCGCGAGTTCATGCCCGGACAGGAGAGCTGGTTCCACACTATTACGGCCGAGATGCCGGTCGGGACTTCAGTCGCCAAAACTGACTCAGCGGTGTCTCGACTGGAGCAGTACATCCGCGAAACCTGGCACGAAGACATGGAAGGCATCTCCGTCCAGGTCGGCGGCAGTTCCAACATCCACGCCTCCATCTTCGGCAGCTCCGGCGCCAACATCGGCACCATGAACTTGATCTTGAAGGACAAGACCAAACGCCCGCACTCAATCGCGGAAATCGACGCCGGCATCCGCGCGACTGCGGCCGGAATCCCCGGGCTCAAGGTGCGCACCGATGACCGCACGATGACAACGATGATGGGCGGCAGCGCCGCGGTCGAAGTCGACATAATCGGCCACGACCTGGCCACGGCCGACTCGCTCTCCCGGAAGATCATCGCTGCCATTGACACGATTCCAGCGCTGGTTGACCTGAAGTCGAGCCGCGAGCCGGGCAAGCCCGAAGTCCAGCTCGTGGTGGACCGCCAGAAGGCGGCGCTCTTCGGCCTCACGCCCTATCAGATCGGCTCAGCCCTGCGCACGCAGGTTGAGGGCACCGCCGCCAGCCAGTTCCGGATGGCCGGCAAGGAGTACGACATCCTGCTCCGGCTCCGACCCGACCAGCGCAATTCCCTCACCGACATCGCCGGCATGTCAGTTAACGGCCCGATGGGGACGGTGCCCCTCGGGAACCTCGCCAGCATCCGCACCGGCACGAGCCCGCTGGAAATCGAGCACAAGAACACCGCCCGCATCGTTCGCATAACCGGCAAGGCAGTCGGCACCTCGCCGGGCCAGCTCGCCCAGCGCGTGGGAAATGCGATCCGGCCGATCCCGGTGCCGGCCGGGTTCAACGTCAAGCTCTCCGGCTCCTACGAAGACATGATGAACACGTTCAAGGACCTCGCCCTCGTGGTGCTGGTCGCTCTCGTCCTTGTGTTCATGGTCATGGCCTCGCAGTTCGAGAGTTTCCGCGACCCGTTCATCATCATGTTCACGGTGCCGTTCGGGCTGATCGGCGTGCTCTGGGCGCTCTTCCTCACCAAGACCGCGCTCTCGGTAACGTCCGGCCTCGGCATCCTCGTGCTGATGGGCGTCGTCGTCAACAATGGTATCGTCTACATCGACTACGTCGGCCAGCTCCGGCGCAACAAGGGCATGGACTTGATTGAGGCGGTGAAAGAAGGCGGCCGCGTCCGGCTGCGCCCTATCCTGATGACATCACTGACGACCATCTTCGGCCTCATCCCGCTCGCCATGCAGATCGGCGAGGGCGCCGAGCTCTGGTCGCCGCTCGGCCGGGCCATGATCGGCGGTATGATCGTCTCCACCTTCCTGCCGCTCATCTTCATCCCGGTCCTCTACGTCATCTTCGAGAACCGGTCCGAGCGCGCCCGCGTTCGGAAAGCTGCGGCCGCTGCGGCACGCGCCAGCCAATAGCAGTCCTTCCCCTCCCTCCGACCGGCCGGGGCGGGTCATCCCGCCCCGGCCGCTTCAAACCCTGGCATCAGCCACAGCCGACTGCTTCCGTCAGCTTGGCCTGCTTGCGCGTCAGGAATCGCCTATTGCGTCACCGCGACTTCACCCGGTTCGCTGCCCACTCACTGAACGTCTTTGAAGCAGGGCCGGCTCCCGGTCTTCACCTTGGCCGAGAACAACTTCTCGTCCCAGTTTGACATCGCTCAGGGACACGGTCCCTCGCCTGTTCTTGGGTTGACTCAGTCCCTGGACGCAAGACCATGAGCTGTCGGCCGCCGGTCGTCCGTCCGTCGATAGCTTGACTTGTAGGACACCCTGCGTATTCTCACATCTGCAATGGCCATACAATTGCCAAGGGACTTGGTTGCCCGCATTCACGCCGCCATCCGTCACTTCTGGTCCACGCGCTTGGCCGAAGGAAAGAGGAATGAGGACGGAGGAATGAGGAGCAAGGCAGGAAAGTCGAGGAGGCGCGGCTGAGATTCGAGGCACGACAACACGTGAGTCAAGTCATCCTCCGCAATCTGCTGAGTTTGACAGCCGCCGTACCTGGGGCATACTGGACGAGAACATAAGGACACTGGAATGGCTGAAGTCGCAATTGCCGAAGTAATCGCCTACCTGAAGCGGCGGCTCGGGGAAGCTGGCGTGCGCGTCGAGCGCCTGGTGCTCTTCGGCTCCCGCGCGCGGGGCCGCGGCGACGAAGAGAGCGACATCGACCTCGCAGTGGTAGCTTCCGACTTCCGCGGTAAAGACGTCTTCGAGCGGGTCGAGCTGACCCGGGTCGCCGAGATGGACACGGTCTTCAAGTTCCACGTTCCGCTCGACCTCCTCCTGATGACGCCCGAGGAGTTCGAAAGCCGCACCTCCCCGGTCGCCGCGGTCGCCCGCGAAGGCAAGGATGTCTAACGCGATGGTCCACTCTTGACTGAAGCAGGAAATAGAAGTGTCCCTCTTTCCCCCGGAATCACGGCTGAGGAGCGGGCGAAGCTCGCGGTCCGCGAACTAAAGAAGGCCGGCCATTACCGCCCGGCGGGGAACTGATCTTCCGTGTTAGCGACGGGATTCGAGAGGCATGCAAGCTGGGCCGGGGTACTCTAGGGGAAATGGAACACTTCCCCTGTTCTTCTAAATCCGATGCCTGTCAAGGCGTAGCAGCCACAAGCCTCAAGCACAAGGCTAGCTCAAGCACAAGCTCAAGCCCAAGCAGACAGCGGACGGCTGACGGCTCGCAGCCTTCCGCCGGTTCAGACCACAGATTGCTGACGGCTGACAACCGGCGGCCAGCACACGCGCGAGCCCAGGCTGATGACTGACAGCTCACGGCCGACGGATGACTGCCGGAGGAGGGCGGAATCGGAGCGGCAAGCCGTGAGCCCTCGGCCTAGTATCTGAGACCGTGAGTCGGACGGAACTGTACTACTTTTCCGGAACGGGCAACACCGCGCGGGCCGCTGAACTCATTGCCGCCGAACTCCGCGCCGTCGGTAGTGCTGCCACGCTGCATCGCGTCGGCCGTGACGCGACCCGGCAAGCCCATCAGATGACGGATGGCGAGGGGGATGTGTTGCGCGTGTTTCTGTTCCCCATCTACGCATGCGGCATACCGGCTCTGTTCACGCGCTTCTTGCGCAGCCTGCCCCGCGCCGACGGCGTGCGCGCAGCCGTTGTCTGTACCATGGGAGATGTCATCTCCTATGACAAGAAAGGCAGACGCCACCACGTGCCCGGCTTTGAGGGCCATGCGCTGCTTGAGGCTGCCCGGAATCTGAGGCGGCGGGGCTACGATGTAATCGAGACCGGTGCCTGCTCCTACCCGCTGAACTGGACCCAGGCAGTTGAGGCGCCCGAGCCACAAATTGCCGCCGAGGTGCGCGAGATCGGCGACGGGCAGGCGACCGAAATCGGCAGGCGCGTCGCGGCCGGCGAGCGGTGCATTCGGCCGTTCAGCAAGGCTCACACGCTCTGGACAATTCCCTTTGACCGGCTCTTTCGCGTCTTCGGCCGAGTGGCGTTGGGTAAGCTCTACGTTGCGGATTCGGACTGCACCGCCTGCGGCCGGTGCGTGGACGAGTGCCCGGCACGGGCAATCCGGCTGCACGGGAAGCAGCCGCGCTGGAACTGGAGATGCCAGGCGTGCCAGCACTGCATCAACACCTGCCCCAGGGACGCAATTCAGACTTCCTGGCTGCGTGTGATTGCCGAGGTGATCCACTCGCTGATTCCGATTCCGTTAATCGTCTGGCGGCTGGGCCCGCATCCGTTCGTGCCGGTGCGGCCGGTTCTGCTCGAGGTCCTTTTCTGGCTGGCTGCCTACGCAGCGTTCACCTGGCTGCTGGACGAAGTCATCTGGCTGCTGGGTCTCGTCCCCGGAATCCAGCGCCTGGTCGGGTGGAACTTCACGAAGCGCTTCCGCCGCTACCTTGAGCCTCACTTCAGCAAAGCCAGGTAAAACAGGGACACTTCTATGAAGAGCCCTCTGTCAAGTTTGGGACCGGTGCGGGACACTTCCCCTACTCTTCTAAATCCGATGCCTGTCAAGGCGTAGCAACCACAAGCCTCAAGCACAAGGCTAGCTCAAGCACAAGCTCAAGCAGACAGCGGACGGCTGACGGCTTGCGGCCTTCCGCCAGTTCAGATTGCAGATTCCAGATTGCAGATTCGCGGCGACAGGAACCAAAGCCAAAGGACGGAGACCGCCGACTGCTGACTCAGGGAAGGTCCGACTGCGACGGACGGTGAGGCGGCGCTAGGTCTTCCTCTGAATCCGGGCCCACTCGTCCCGCAAGGTCGCGGTCCGGTTGAACACCGGCTTCGGGATTCCTGAGCTTGCGGCTTGTGGCTTGAGGCTTGAGGCTTCGCTATCTGGATCCACGCAGAAGTAGCCTAGCCGCTCGAACTGGAACCGTTGGCCGGGCCTAGCACCAGCCAGACTCGGCTCGATCCTGCATCCTGTCAGCGTCTCAAGCGACTTAGGGTTGAGGTTCGACTTCCAGTCCATACCTTCAGGCGCATCGTCCGGATCCGGCTTCACGAACAGGTGGTCATACAGCCTTACCTCGGCATCTACCGCGTGGGCTGCTGACACCCAATGGATCGTTGCCTTCACCTTGCGGCCGTCAGGCGCATCTCCCCCGCTCGTGGCCGGGTCGTAAGTGCAGCGAAGCTCAGTCACCGCGCCGGATGCATCCTTCACGACTCCAACGCACTTAATGAAGTAGGCTGACCGCAGTCTGACCTCGCGACCTGGCGTAAGCCGGTAGTACTTGGGCGGTGGCACTTCGCGGAAGTCATCCTGCTCAATGTAGAGCACCCGCGAGAATGGTACCTTCCGCGTCCCGGCCGCCGGGTCCTCGGGATTGTTGACCGCGTCGAACTCCTCGGTCTTGTCTCCCGGGTAGTTCTCAATCACAACCTTGAGCGGCCGGAGCACCGCCATCACCCGCGGCGCACGCTTGTTCAAGTCCTCGCGCACGCAGTGCTCCAGCAGTTCGTAGTCGATCACCGTGTCGGCCTTGGCCACGCCGACCCGCTTCAGGAACTCGCGGATTGCCTCGGGCGGGAACCCGCGCCTGCGCATGCCTGAAAGCGTGGGCATCCGCGGGTCGTCCCACTCACGCACCACGCCCTGCTCGACCATGTCGAGCAGCCGGCGCTTGCTCATCACGGTGTAGGTCAGGTTCAGCCGGGCGAACTCGATCTGGCGCGAGGGGAAGATCCCCAGTTCGCGGATGAACCACTCGTAGAGCGGCCGGTGGTCCTCGAACTCAAGCGAGCAGAGCGAATGGGTGATTCCCTCCCGCGAGTCTGACTGGCCGTGCGCGTAGTCATACGTCGGATAGATGCACCAGGCGTCGCCGGTCCGATGATGGTGCGCCCGCATGATGCGGTACATCACCGGGTCGCGCATGTTCAGATTCGGCGAGGCCATATCAATCTTCGCCCGCAGGGTGCGCGCGCCGTCGGCAAACTCGCCCGCCCGCATCCGGCCGAACAGGTCGAGGTTCTCATCAACCGAGCGCCCGCGATGCGGTGACTCGCGGCCGGGCTGGGTCAGGGTACCGCGATACTCCCTCACTTTGTCGGCATCGAGGTCGTCGACATAGGCCTTGCCCGCCTTGATGAGCTGAACCGCCCACTGGTAGAGCTGCTCGAAGTAGCCCGAGGCGTAATACTCGCGGTCCTCCCAGTCGTACCCAAGCCAGTGAATGTCCTCTTTGATAGCGTCCACGTATTCGGTCTCTTCCTTGGTCGGGTTGGTGTCGTCGAACCTCAGGTTGCACTTGCCGCCATACTTCTGAGCCATCCCGAAGTCAATACTGATTGCCTTGGCGTGGCCGATATGGAGTCTGCCGTTCGGCTCGGGTGGGAACCGGGTATGGACGTGGTCGAACCGGCCCGAAGCAAGGTCGGCGTCGATTGCCTCTTCGATGAAGTGCTTGCCCGCCGGTCTCGCGCCCGTCGTTTCTTCCGTCACACGCCCACCTCTCTCAAAGCAAGGTCGATTCTTGCCAATACGCTCTCCCGACCCAGAATGGCCATCGTCTCATAGAGCCCGAACCCGACCGTCTTGCCGGTGATTGCCAGCCTGAGGATGTGAATGATCTGCCCGACCTTGATTCCCTCGGCTGCCACGAAATCCTGCAGGCTCTTCTCCAGGTCTGCCGGCCCGAACTTCACGGTCGCAAGAATCCCGCGGTACTTCGCTAGGAAATCGCGCGCTCCCGGCTTTCCGAACTCCTTTGCGACCGCCGCCTCATCTCGTCTGACAGCATCGTCGGCCCGGAAGAAGTCGTCGTAGTCGAGAATGTCGCCTGCCACCTTGATCCGGTCCCCGGCCGCAGCGATGATCGCGCCGACCTTGGCCGGAGACGCCTGTAGCCCGGCCCTGCCAAGGAACGGCAAGCAGAGTTCGATCCGCTTCTCGACCGGCAGCGCCAGCATGTGCCTGACCTCGAACGCCATCAGCTTGCCCGGATCGAAACTCGCGGCTGATTTGTTTACTCGGTCAAGCGAGAAGCTCTTCACCAGGTCGTCACGGGTGAAGTGCTCGGTCCTGTCATCGAGGGCCCAGCCCAGCAGGGCCATGTAGTTGACAATCGCTTCGGGCAGGAACCCGGTCTGGCGATAGAAGTCGACCACCACCGGACTGAACGTGTCCGGCCCGGTTTCGAACTTCAGCGCTGCGGCTACCTTGCTTCCCCGCATCACCAAGTCCGAGAAGTCGCGGTTCTTCATGTATTCACGGATCTTGCGCTTGCTCAACTTGTTGCGGCTGCCCGGCTCGGCCACGAAGGGCAGGTGAGCGAAGCGCGGCAAAGCATGCCCGAGCGCCTGCAGGATAAAGACCTGGCGCGGCGTGTTGGACAGGTGCTCCTCGGCCCGGATTATGTGAGTAATGCCCATCGCGTGGTCGTCGACGATACTCGCCAAGTGGTAGAGTGGGCTGCCGTCTGCGCGCTGGATGACATGGTCCTGCTCGCGCCGCCATTCGAACTCCACGCGGCCGCGCACCAGGTCGTCGATGACGAGAACACCCTCCGAGGGCATCTTGAGCCGGACGAATCCCTTCCTGCCCTCGGCCTCAAACCGGGCTCTTTCGGCCGGCGTCTCGGCCATCCAGCGCCGGCTGTAGCGGAACACGCCCTCCTTGCCGGCAACTGCCGCCTGTCTCTCGGCCGCAATCTCCTCGGTCGTCGCGTAGTCGTAGTACGCGTGCCCCGATTCAACCAGCCGCGTCACCGCAGCCTTGTGGTCCGCGACCCGTCGGGACTGAAAGTAGGGAGCATTCGGCCCATCTACACCTGGTCCTTCGTCCCACTCAATCCCGAGCCAACGCAGGCCGTCAAGGATGGGCTGCAGGACCTCTGCCATGTTCCGTTGCTGGTCCGTGTCGTCAATCCTGAGAATGAACTTCCCGCTGTGCTGGCGGGCAAACAGCCAGTTGTAGAGGGCCGTGCGAACCAGCCCAAGATGGAGTGCGCCGGTCGGCGACGGCGCGATTCTCACTCTGACTTCGGTCATCGGGATTACACTAGCGGCAAACGGTCAGTCGAACAACAAAAGCGGAGAGGGTGGGATTCGAACCCACGGTACAGTATTACCCGTACAACCGCTTAGCAAGCGATCGCCTTAGGCCACTCGGCCACCTCTCCGACTAAGGATCAGTCCTGCAGGACCAGTAGGGGCTGTCCTGGACGGCGGAGGGCGCAGGAGGCGCACCGTTCTACGGCGAATCCGGGGCCGGCTTCTTCCGTCCGGCGCGGTTCTGGCCGCGCCCGCACTCCGTGACAGCGGAGGGCGCAGGATTCGAACCCGCAAGACCCATCGCTGAGTCGGCAGATTTCAAGTCTGCTGCCTTGCCAGTTAGGCTAGCCCTCCGACTGGAATCTCCAGATTGTAGAGAACGCCGGCCCCAATTCAAGGGATTTGTCCGGCCAAGTCAATAAACTGATGCCGCGTTTCCCTGCCGAGGTTCCGGGGCTAATTGCCTGACTTACCCCCACACGATGCGGGTCCGAGGTTTTGTTTGGGTGGGAAGGGGACTGAGCCGTTGACGCGTCGTTGGCTGTTACCGAGACATGGTTGGCAGTGACCGCAATACGCAGCCCCTTGC
>Ga0233423_10000353_pt1 | contig 25050 bp, 25 predicted proteins | sample Watercolumn_Mata_FD_180713 | JGI IMG/M metagenome (GOLD analysis project Ga0233423, IMG submission 180713) | Freshwater microbial communities from Lake Matano, South Sulawesi, Indonesia - Watercolumn_Matano_2014_112_MG | ecosystem: Environmental > Aquatic > Freshwater > Lake | place: Indonesia...
ATGCTATTTCCCTGGGGCTGGCTGTTTCTGAATCATCGTCCCAAGATCGCAGTCCGACCATCCGGAAATGGTCAAATGCAGTTCAAGAAAATCTATTCGGGCAACAGCCCGTTGAACCTTGAACCTTGAACGAAAAAACTGACTACTGGCCCCTGACCCCTGACCCCTATGTCTTGGAAATGCGGCATCATCGGCCTGCCTAACGCGGGTAAGAGCACCATCTTCAACGCTTTGACCGCTGCGGGCGCGGAAGTCGCCATCTATCCCTTCAGCACCATCAACCCCAACCTGGGGGTGGTGCCGGTGCCGGATGCGCGCCTCCAAACCCTAGGCAAGCTCCTTAAACCGGAAAAACTCACCCCCACCACCATCGAATTCGTGGACGTGGCCGGGCTCATCGCCGGGGCCTCTCAAGGCGAGGGCCTGGGCAACCAGTTCCTGGGGCAGATCCGGGACGTGGATTTACTCGTCCACGTGGTGCGCTGCTTCGCCTCCAGCCAGTGCCCCCACCCCTTAGGCAACCTGGACCCGGTCCGGGACGTGGCCATAGTGGACACCGAACTGCTGCTGGCGGACCTGGAAATCCTGGGAAGGCAAAAGTTAAAGCTGGAGAAAAAAGTCAAGATGGGGGAAAAGGCCGGGGCCGCAAGCTTGGCCGTGCTGGCCAAAGTTGAAGATGGTTTGAATAAAGGCATCTGGGCCCGGGACCTGGGCCTCAGCGCTCCGGAACTGGAGCACTTGCAGCCGGTGCCCCTCCTCACCCTGAAGCCCTGTCTTTTCGTGGCCAACCTCAGCGAAGAAGAATTCAACGGAGGCAGCCATTATCAGGCCTTGCAGGATTTGGCCGCAGGCCGGGACGCCCCCCTGGTCCCCATCCTGGGGGACCTGGAAGCGGAAATTCAGGAACTGCCCGTGGAAGAGCAGCGCGAGTTCCTGGCCGGACTGGGGCTGGCCGAGTCCGGCATTCACCGGCTGATCCGGGAAAGCTACCGCCTTCTGGGACTGGTGACCTTTTATACCATCGTCGGCCCCGAGGTGCGGGCCTGGACCGTACCCGCGGGAACTGCGCTCCCCCGGGCCGCGGGCCGCATCCATTCCGATATGGAAAAAGGCTTCATCCGCGCGGAAGTGATGAATTTCGCGGATTTGCAAACCCACGGCAGCCAGGCCAAAGTCAAGGAAGCCGGGCGCCTGCATGTGGAGGGACGGGATTATCACGTCCAGGACGGTGAGATTCTTTTAATCCGCTTTTCTCGTTAAAATAAGCTGTCAGCATTCAGCATTTTAAAAAGAATAGACTTTTTCACCTCGAGGCACCTGAAGCCCCTGGTTATTCCTATCAAAAGGGAACGAACCGTAGGGGCGAACCTTGTGTTCGCCCCCACCGCCTCTGGGCGAACACAAGGTTCGCCCCTACGGGAAGAATTCTTACCGGCTAATTGGTATTAGCTGATCGCTGAAAGCTGACAGCTTCCACTTATTTACCTATGTTCATTACCTGGTCGAAATATTTTCCAGAATCAGCGACCTTTCTTTCTCTGGGAAAATATGTTAAGAAGTTACTGGGAGGTGAACCAGGATGTTCCAGATTGGCCAGTTGGCCGTTTACCCCGCCCATGGAGTGGGAGTAATCGAATCCATCCAGGAACGGGTGGTCTCTGGGAACGTGCAACAATTCTATATCATGCGATTGTTGGACAACGACATGATTATCATGATCCCCATGAGCAACGCCCAAAACGTCGGCCTCAGGGATATCATCGACACCAACTCGGTGCCCGAAGTTTACGAAATCCTCAGCCTCCGGCCGTCCCGCATCAACAACCAGACCTGGAACCGGCGCTACCGGGACTACATGGACAAGATCAAGACCGGTTCCCCTTTCCGGGTGGCGGAAGTCCTCCGGGACCTGACCCTTCTGAAAACCGAAAAGGACCTCTCCTTCGGGGAAAGGAAGATGTTGGACACCGCCAAAAATCTGCTGGTGAAAGAACTCTCGCTGGTGAACGATAAGCAGGAAGACGAAATCGAAGCGCAACTCCAGGAATTATTGGAAAGTAGCTGAGCCGCGTTATCCTTCCCCGCGTTGTAGACTGCAAGACCCGGCCTGGCTTCATCCTGATGGCGGCCATGGCTGATTATACCGCGGCCCAACCGACTCCGCGGCCGCCGTGGGCCCCGGGGCATGCCGGGCCGTTCCTGCCTGGTATTCTTTCGAAAGGAGGTGAATCTTAGTGGTGCAGAAGATGGTCACCGGGGCCATCATGGGAACCATTTGCGCGGTCAGCGGCTATCTCATCGGCAGCCAGATCCCGCAGGTAGCCGACTTCTGGTGGGCCGGCTGGGCCGGGGCTGCGGGCGGGGTGGTGGTGGCCTTCCTGACCCTGGCCCTGGAGCAGCTCATCAAGCGCATTCCTTTGAAAACCATTTTCGGGGGCACCCTGGGCCTGTTCATCGGCTTAGGCATCGCCAAGCTGGCCAGCTACCCCTTCGACAAATTTTTGGAACTCCCCAATTTACAGATTCCTTTATACCTTTTTCTTTCCGCAATTTTTGGTTATATCGGCTTGGTCCTGGGGGGCAAAAAGATGTCGGAGGTCTCCACCCCGTATTTTCTGGACGTGGGCCGGCAGATGCGGGCGCCTCTAAAAATCCTGGACACCAGCGTCATCATTGACGGCCGCATTGCCGACATCTCCGAGACCGGGTTTCTGGAAGGCACCTTCCTGGTGCCCAAGTTTGTCCTGGAGGAGTTGCAATATATCGCCGATTCCCCGGATGAACTGCGGCGCACCCGGGGCCGCCGGGGGCTGGACATTCTGAAGCGATTGCAGCAGCACAACCGCCTGAAAGTGGAGTACGTGGAAGAGGACATCCCCCAGGCCGCGGGGGTGGATTCCAAGCTGGTGGCCCTGGCCTTGAAACTGCGGGCCAAGATCCTGACCAACGACTTCAACCTCCACAAGGTGGCGGAACTCCAGGGCATCGAGGTCTTGAACATCAACCAGTTAGCCAACGCCATGAAATCCGCGGTGCTGCCCGGGGAGACCCTCCAGGTGCAGATCCTCCGGGAGGGCAAGTCCCAGGGCCAGGGCGTGGCCTACCTGGACGACGGCACCATGGTGGTCATTGAAAACGCCCGGCGCTTCATCGGCAAGGAGGTGGAAGTGGCGGTCACCAGCGTGCTCCAGACCACCGCGGGCCGGATGATCTTCAGCGAAATCAAGAACGGCGGCAATATCCGCAAGCTGGGGGTCTAGAAAAGTGGTCAGTGGTCAGTGGCCAGTGGCCAGTGGCCAGTAAACATCAAGGATTGCCTGGGGCTTAGTCCCTCTCCCCCCGCCAGGGGTGGTGCCCTCCACCCTCTTCCTGGCGGGGGAGAAGGCCGGGGTGAGGGGGAGCCAGACTTTTCATGCTTTGGGGTGGGCCACTGGCCTATGAGGAACTGTTCCGAAAAGAAGCCTCACGCAAAGACGCAAAGGCACAAAGCAAGACGCAATAACCTACTAAAAAACAGTGAATCGGTGGGGCGGCCGTCCCTGGCCGCCCGAGTCGGGCGGGCACGGAGGCCCGCCCCACCAGACTTTTCATATTTTACGGGTGGGCCAATGGCCCATGAATGACCGTCCTGAAAAGCTCTAAGCGGTAGTACAGGCTTTCAAGCCTGTACGGATTACCACGGTGGGCGAGACGCCCGCCCTACATGCTCTTCATGGTTTACGGGTGAGCCAAAGGCCTCTTGTTCAACTGTTCCAAAACCTGTCCAAGGCTTCAGATAAGGTTATACACCAGTAAAAGTTGGCAGCGCCGACCTTAAGTCCCCCTTAGTAAAGGGGGATTTAGGGGGATTTTCAGGCGCTTATACCCCCCCGCCCCCTTTAGAAAAGGGGGTGTATTCCCTGTGGCTTATCCTTGCCGGCTGATTCGAGATGACGCCTGAAGCGGGTTTTGAAATCTTGAACAATGACGCTAGTCGCGCCCAATCCCTGGCTCTAACCGTCGCCCCCGGGGAAGCCGGTTCCCGCCTGGATCAACTCTTGGCCGGACGCCTGGACTTCTCCCGGGCCCGGCTGCAGCGCTGGCTCAAGTCCGGGCTGGTATCGGTGAACGGCCGGCCCCGCCCTCCTTCTTACAAGGTACGCGCGGGAGATGCCATCGAAGTGGCGGTGCCGCCCCCGGAGCCCAGCCATCTCCTCCCGGAATCCCTCCCTCTGGAGATCGTCTATGAGGACCGGGACCTCCTGGTGGTGAACAAGCCCCCCGGCCTGGTGACCCACCCTGGAGCCGGGCATCGGACCGGCACCCTCTTGAACGCCCTGTTGCACCACTGCCCGGAGCTCCAGGAAATCGGCGACGTCAGCCGCCCGGGGCTGGTGCACCGCCTGGATAAAGACACCAGCGGCCTGCTGGTGGTGGCCAAGACGGACCTGGCCCACCGCTCCCTGGTAAACCAGTTTCAAAAGCATGAAGTGAAGAAGAAATACCTGGCCCTGGTCTGGGGGCGGCTGCCGCAGCGAGAGGGCCGCATCGCCCAAGAAATCGGACGGCACCCTACGGAGCGCCACAAGATGTCGGTGCACGCCCGCCGGGGGAAGGAGGCGGTGACCCGCTGGCGGGTAGTCCAAGAATTCTCGGGCCCTTTGACCCTCCTGGAACTCACCATCGAGACCGGGCGCACCCATCAGATCCGGGTGCACCTGACTTCGCTCGGCCACCCGGTGCTGGGGGACGCCACCTACGGCGGCGGCGCGTCCCGTCTTAAAAGCGCCCCCCCTGCCCTCTCGGGCCTGCGGCAGTTGGTAAAAAGGCAGATGCTGCACGCCTGGCAATTAAAGTTTACCCACCCCCGCAGCGGCGAGGAAGTGGGCTGGGAGGCGGCGTTGCCGGGAGATTTTCAGGGTGTGATGGATTATTTGGAAACTTGAAGCTGATCTAATCAAGCATTAAGGAATCATTGTAAAAAATAGTTTGACATCTTTTGTAATTTGACTATGGTCTTATATTGAAAGTCCTAATTATTGCATTAAATAAGATGCGATACGGAGGATTATGAGATGGATTTCGCAGAACAAGTTAGAGAATTGATTGCCCTTTTAGACAAAAACAAGGATCATGTCTTCACCGAGGAGGCAACTAAACATTCCATGGTGATGCCCTTTCTCAAAGTTTTGGGATACAATATTTTTGACCCGACCGAAGTTATTCCTGAATTCACGGCTGATATAGGAGTGAAAAAGGGGGAAAAAGTTGACTATGCTATCGCATTCGATAAACTTCCAATAATATTAATTGAAGTTAAACCTGCAAGGACACTCTTACAGTCGAAAATAATGACTCAACTTTTGCGGTATTTTGGAGTTACTAAATCTAAATTTGCTATTTTAACAAATGGCATTCAATATCAGTTCTTCTCAGATTTTGATGAAAAGAATATCATGGACACTATTCCATTCCTGACAGTTGATCTTGTTCCGTCTATTCGTGATTCCGAAATAGCTGAATTACGCAAATTTCATAAGAATCACTTTGACGCTGACAAGATATTATCGTCTGCTATCGAGTTAAAATATACTGGCGAATTAAAACGCTATTTTAAACAACAGGTTAAGGAGCCTGACGAAGAATTTTTAAGATTTTTCATTAAGAAGACTTCATTTAAGGGAGTTATTACTAAACAACAATTTGAAAGGCTTTCACCAGTTGTTGCAACCGCCTTTAAACAGTATGTAAATGAAGCAGTCAGTGATACACTTAAAGGCGCTCTTGAGGAAGCAAAGAAAGCCGAAACAGGCGTTATTAATAATGAATCAAGCGAAAAAGAAATCTTACGCCAGCGATTTTGGACCCAACTTTTAGGATATGCCAAAACCAAGACCGATCTTCATGCCAAGATATCCCCAACGCAAGGCGGATGGGTGGGTGCAAACGCAGGAGCACGTGGTCTTACCTATTGTTATTCAATAACTAAACGACAAGCTACAGTCGAAATTTACATTGATAGAGGGAAAGATTCCCAGGAAGAAAATGAAAATATTTTCGACAGACTGGCAGCAGTAAAAAGCGCTATCGAAGAGAGTTTTGGCGATTCCTTGGAATGGGAACGTTTGGAAGGCAAGCGAGCTTGTCGGATAAAGAAAATTATTCCCATCGGTGGATATCTCGATGAAGGGAAATGGCCTCAGATTCACGAAGTGATGGTAAGTGCAATGACAAGGATGGAAAAGGCTTTTACCCCACAAATTAAGAATCTTGGAATTTGAAAATTTCATAGAAATAATTTCAGCGATTTGAGGTAGGCTCCACCCACCCCAAAATTATAATTTTATCCTTGTCGCAGGAGGAATCTCAAAATACGAGATTCTTCACTCCGCTTCGCTCCGTTCAGAATGACGGCTCGTTACTTGATGGATAGGTGCCATCAACTTTGAACCTTGAACTTTGAACTTTGAACTTTCAGTTCTGCCGCGATTAGGTCTTAGCTATATGCTCAAAATCGCCATTACCGGCGGGGCCGGCTCGGGGAAGAGCGTGGTGACCCGGATGTTTCAGGAGTTGGGGGCCGCGGTCCTGGACGCGGATGAGGTGGCCCACGCGGTGGTGGCCGCGGGCGCGCCCGCGTGGCGGGAGCTGCGGCAGACTTTCGGCCCGGAATACTTCTTGGAAGACGGCTCGCTGAACCGGCCGGCCATGGCCCGCCTGGTCTTTGCCGACCCCGAGGCCCGGCGGCGGCTGAACGCCATCGTCCACCCTTATGTGGCCAAAGAGATTCGGGAGCGACTGGAGAGCCTGGAGCGCCGGGGCGCAAAACTGGTCCTGGTGGAGGTGCCCCTGCTCTTCGAGGCCGGGCTGCAAGGGGGATACGACAAGGTCATCGTCGTGGACGTTGATCCCGGCGAGCAGAGGCAACGCCTCCAGACCCGGGATCAAAGGTCCGCCGGGGAAATAGAGGGGATCATCGCCGCCCAGATGCCGCTTAAAGAAAAAGCGGCCCGAGCCGACTACGTGGTAGACAATCGCGGCCCTTTAGGCGAAACCAGGGCCCAGGTGGAGAAAATCTGGCGGGACCTGCAAAAAGCTTCTTGACAGAAAATGGGAAAATGGTTACCGTGACTAATAACCTGCCTTAAGAAATCCCGGCTTTGACCCGATACTACAAAGGAATTTAGGATAACCTCTAGCACCATCCCCGTGGCTCGATTTTGAAATTATCCGTGTCTGGTTTCCATTTTACCCTCGCGGTCGGCATATCCCCACCGCTGTAGGCCTTTATTTTATCCCCAGAAGCGCCACCTTCACCGCCTGGAGTCCAGAGGTCGAAGCGGTGCAACCTCATTTTGAGGCCCGGCATATCGCAGTATTCATAACGCATTATTCATTTTTTATAATTTATTAAGAGGAAATGATGAACTTATCCGAATTAAAGCACAAGAAAATCAACGAACTTGCGGCCCTGGCCCGGGACTTGAACGTGGAAGGGGCCGCGGGCCTGCGCAAGCAGGAGCTCATCTTCGCCATTCTCCAGGCCCAGGTGGAGAAAAACGGCATGATCTCCGGCGGCGGGGTCCTGGAAATCCTGCCGGACGGCTTCGGGTTCTTAAGGGCGCCGGACTACAACTACCTCCCCGGCCCCGACGACATCTATGTCTCCCCTTCCCAGATCCGCCGCTTCAACTTGCGCACCGGCGACACCATCGCCGGGCAGATCAGGCCTCCCAAGGAAGGGGAGCGCTACTTCGCGCTCCTCAAGGTGGAGAACGTCAACTTTGAAGACCCCGCGATAGCCCGGGACAAGATCCTCTTCGACAATCTGACGCCGCTGTATCCCGAACGCCGGCTCAAGCTGGAAACCGACGCCGACAACTACTCCGCCCGGGTCATGGACCTGATGACTCCCATCGGCATGGGCCAGCGGGGCCTCATCGTGGCCGCGCCCCGGACCGGCAAGACCATGCTGCTGCAAAATATCGCCAACTCCATCGCCCGGAACCACCCGGAGGTAGTCCTCATCGTGCTCCTGATCGATGAGCGGCCCGAAGAAGTGACGGACATGGAGCGGTCGGTGAAGGCGGAAGTGGTAAGCTCCACTTTTGATGAACCCGCGCAGCGCCATATCCAGGTGGCGGAAATGGTCCTGGAGAAGGCCAAGCGCCTGGTGGAGCACAAGCGGGAAGTGGTGATCCTGCTGGACTCCATCACCCGGCTGGCCCGGGCCTATAACACGGTGATCCCCGCCAGCGGCAAGATTCTCTCCGGCGGCCTGGACGCCAACGCCCTGCAGAGGCCCAAACGCTTCTTCGGCGCGGCCCGGAACATCGAGGAAGGCGGCTCCCTGACCATCATCGCCACCGCCCTGGTGGACACCGGCAGCCGCATGGATGAAGTGATTTTCGAGGAATTCAAGGGCACCGGCAACATGGAGATCCACCTGGACCGGAAGCTCACCGAGAAGCGCATCTTCCCGTCCATCAACATCAACGCCTCCGGCACCCGGAAGGAGGAACTGCTGCTGCCTCCGGATGATCTGAACCGCATCTGGATTCTCAGGAAACTGCTGTCGCCCCTGTCGCCGGTGGACAGCATGGAATTTTTGCTGGAGAAATTGAAGGGCACCCGGAATAACGGCGATTTCTTGGCGGCTATGAACCGATAGTGCCGTTTTTCGTTTTGCGTTTTTCGTTTTTCGTAAAAAAAATGGGCGTAGTTCATACGCCCATTTCTTTTTAATAATCTTCATTCTTTTTACGGAAAACGCAAAACGGAAAACGGAAAACGATCTTTTAAACCCACTTGGATTCTTTTTTGTTCCAGTTTCTCCGGATTTCTTCCTTGTCCTTTTTGGTGGCGCCGAAGGCCGATTCGCAGACCGACTCCCACTTTTGGGGGTCGGAGCGGAAGTCCTTTTTATAGGGACTGTTGGACGAATCCTTGCAAAAAATGGTGGGGATGCCGATGAGGCGCTCCACTTCGGCGTCGCAAACCTGGCATTTCTCTATGGGGGGATCGCTCATTTTCTGTTCCACTTCAAAGATGTGGCCGTGGGCCTTACATTTGTATTCGTAAGTCGGCATCTTGCTCTCCTTGAAACCCGCCAAAATTCTTGACACATACCCGGGGTAAGAGTAGTTTTAGCAAAAATACAGCTTGTTTTTACCATTTTTTTTCCCCCAGGCCAAGGGTTTCGAGTTTTGGAAATAATGGCCGGGGAGGATCGTTGCCGGTTGCCGGTTGCCAGTTGCCAGTGATCAGCAATCAATCATCAGTAATCTAGGCTTTTGCAAAATGCGGGTTGATCTGAATTTTCTCTGCGTCCTCTGCGTCTCTGGGGTGAAAACAAAGGGATTCTTTACCGCAGAGACGCAGAGAGCGCAGAGATAAAGATACCCAGATTAAAGACTTTTGCAAAAGGCTCAGTAATCGGCAATCAGTTATCAATGGACTCCGTCCCTCCCTTTAACTGACTACTGGCTACTGACTACTGGCTACTGCTTACTGCTCACTGCTCACTTCATAGGAGGCCACCATGCAAATACCTGCCGTGCAAAGCGTTACCGTGGAAATTCTGGTGGACAACTTCTTTGACATCTTCGAGCCGTCTAAGCCGGGGGTGGTGGAGCGCGCGGTCCTGGGGAAGTTGAAGAAGCCCCTGGTGGCCGCGCACGGCTTGGCCATGCTCCTCACCCTGGACCATGACGGCCGCCGCACCAAAATCCTGGTGGACACGGCCAACTCGCCGCTCTCCTTTTTCAACAACCTGGAGGCCATGGAACACGAAGCCGCAGAGATCGACGGCGTCTTTCTAAGCCACGGCCACCCGGACCATTACGGCGGCCTGTTGGAGTTCCTGAGCCGCCGGGGGCCGGGGCTGCCGGTCTATTTTCATGCCGACTGCTATTTCCCCAAACTCTTGATCACCCCCCGGGGCCGGGTGGGGCCTTATGTCCTGGAGAAAGAGAAACTGGCGGCTGCCGGGGCCCAGCTCCACGAAAACCGGGGGCCGGTCCTGCTCCGGGACCTGGCGCTGTTAACCGGCACGGTGGAGGCCACCACCCCTTACGAGAAGCCGCTCCCCGGCTTCAAGCGCGTGGTTCAGGGGCAGGAGGAACCCGATCCCTTCAGCGACGAACAGGCCCTGGTGGTCAACGTGGCCGGCAAGGGCCTGGTGGTCATCGGCGGCTGCTGCCACCCGGGGATCGTTAATATGACCAGGTACGCCCAAAAGCTCACCGGCGTCCAGGAAGTGGCCGCGATCATCGGCGGCTTCCACCTCACCGCCGGTGGCGACGACCTCATCAACGGCACCATCAACGGCCTGAAGGAACTGCAACCCGGCCTCATCCTGGCCGGACACTGCACGGGTTTTAAGGCCCTGACGAAATTGGCCGCGGAGCTTCCCAATAACTTCATGGTCAGTTGCGTGGGGACGAAGGTGATTATTGGGGGGTAGTTAGTGGGCGAAGGGCCGGTGATAAGGATAAAAGGGAAAAAGGGGAAGAGGGGAAAAATAAAGCAGTAACTGGAGCCGATCCCTTTTCCCCTTTTAACCTTTTTCCCTTTTAACCCTTTTCCCCCTCGACAAGCCTAAGAGTTCGCAGGGCGGGCGTCTCGCCCGCCACATTATCCGGAACTCGGAACTTTTCGGAACGGATGATCCTGCAAGCCAATTTTATGCCGGATACTGACAACGATCCCGATAACCTGGACCACTTCCCCTTCCTGGCCCACCTGGAGGTGCCGCCGGCGTGGGAGGAAGCAAGCCGGCTCTTCCTGGAGCGGGGCGGGCCGGTCATGGTCCTGGGCGCGCCGGACACCGGCAAGAGCACTCTGAGCCGGTATCTGGTATACAAAACCTTTACTGCGGGCCTGCCCGCGGCCCTGGTGGACCTGGACCTGGGCCAGTCCCACCTGGGGCCGCCGGCCACCCTGGGGTTGGGGCTCTTCCCCCCCCGGCTGCCGGGAGACGACAGCCTCTTTCCGGAGAGCCTCTATTTCATCGGCCAGACTTCGCCGGTGGGGTCCATTCTGGAGGTCTCGGTGGGTTGCCGGGTGCTGGTGGACCAGGCCGCGGCCAAAGGCGTGTCCCGGGTGGTGGTGAACACCAGCGGCCTGGTCCACGGCCCCGCGGCCCTGCGCTTGAAAAGGACCCAGGTGGAGCTGCTGCACCCCCATCTGCTCCTGGCCTTGCAGCGGGAAGAGGAGCTGGAACCTTTGCTCCAGACCCTGTGGCGGGACGGAGACGGCGGCGAAGTCCCCGCCGGCTGGGACCTGCTGCGGTTGCCGGTCTCTTCCCGGGCCAGCCGCAAGAGTCCCGAAGACCGGCGCCGCTACCGGGAAGACCGGTTTCGCCGCTTTTTCCAGGAGGCCCGGCGCCTGGCCCTGCCCTGGCGCTCCCTGGGCTGGGAAGGCCTGCCCTGGGGCCGGGGGGCGGCCCTGGCACCCGGAGAGATCGAGCGGTGCGGCCAAATCCTGGGGGTGCGGGTGCTTTACGGGGAGGCCTGGGGGGAGCGGAAGTTGCTGCTGGTGGAGGAACCGCCCCCGGAGAATCCGCCCGCACCGGGGGGCGAGTCCTTCCACTGGCTCACCTGGAGCGGCATGCACCTGCGGCTGGTGGGTTTTCTGGACGGCGCCAGGCGAACCCTGGCCCTGGGGTTGATCCTGCCCGGAGCCTGGGATCCGGAAGAGATGTTTTTCTGGACCCCTTTAAGCATCGACGCCGCCCGGCGGGTGCGGTTCCTGAAAGTGGGAAAAATGCGGCTAACTCTGACCGGGAAGGAGCTGACCGATGTGTGAACTCTTTGCCATGTCTGCGGGCCACCATTATACGGCCCACGAGTATCTTCCCCCCTTTGCCGCCCGGGCCCGGGAAAATATCAGCGGCTGGGGCATCGGCTTCTTCCGGAACGGCCAGGTGCATATTGAAAAGTCCTGCGAAGGGATTTTCTCCGGGGACCAGATGCATGACAGCTTCAGCCGCCTGGCCCGGGTAATCGACAGCCGCGTCATTCTCTCCCATATCCGCTGCCCCAAGAGCGGACACCAGAAAGAATCCCACGCCCAGCCCATCACCGACTCGTTTCTGGATCACAACTGGCTCTTCATCTTCAAAGGAGAATCCCCGAAACTTTTGGCTTACCAGAGTCCCAGGCCGCTGATGCGCGAGGAGCTGCTGGCCGCCCGGGTCTTTGAGTTCGTCCGGGATGAAATGGAGTCCGGGTTCGCCCACCGCCCCCGCCAGAGCCTTTATCAGGTCATGGCCCTGGGGTGCAAGAAATTGATTACCAATTATCCGGGCAGGTTCACCTTTTTCATGGCCAATGAAACCGTGCTCTTTGACTTTTTCAACACAGCCCAGGTCCTTACTTACCAGGACCCCAACGCGGGGGGGGAATTGCTGCTGGTGACCACGGTCGGCGGCGGCCTGACCGACGACCAGGATAACTGGAGCGCCTTTTCCCAGCAGGACCCGGGCCAGGGCCAGGTCCTGATCATCTCCGGCGCGGACCTGCTTTACCAGGGCCATCTCTGATGTGCGACCTCTTTGCCCTGTCCGCGTCGAAAAACTACACCGCGGCCCAGTCCCTGCCCCTGTTCGCGGTGCGGGGGCGGGCGAACGTCCACGGCTGGGGCATCGGCTTCTTCCGCAATAATCTGCCGGTGGTGGAAAAATCCGGAGAGAAGGTCTTCACCGACGGCCGCCTGCACGGTTCTTTCCAGCGCCTGGCCCGGGTGGTGAACAGCCCCACCATCGTCGCCCATATCCGCTACAAATCCAGCGGCGACGTAGATGAATGCCATGCCCACCCCTTTACCCTTGATTTTTGGGGGCAATCCTGGATCTTTGCCCACAACGGCAAGGCCCCGGCCATCGAGCCTTATTTAAGCCCCCGCCAACCGGTTTTGGAGGCAAAGAGCGACTCTGCCCGGGCCTTTGAATTCTTTAGGGATTTCTTTTTGGAGGCCGAATCCCGCCGGGCCTCCACCCCGTTCATTTTGGTCCTGAAAGAGGCCTTGAGAAGCCTGCTGCGGGAATATCCGGGAGAGTACAATTTTCTCCTCACCAACGGCCGGGTTCTTTGGGCCTTCACCAATCATCGCCGGTTTCGGCTGTTGAAAGGCAGTAAAAAGCTGGAAGAAGCCTTGTTGCTCACTACCATCGACGAGGGGCTGAGTGCGGAGGACTGGAAAAGGATCGCGGCCAAGCCGGGCAGCGGGGGAAAACTGCTGTTGATCGCCGGCGGGGACCTGCTGCATCTGGAGGATTTGGACCCGGCCCCTTCCCCTTAACGCCCCGGGCAATCGAAGCGAGGTTTTTCATATCTTACCTAAGATACTCCCAAAAAATTTCTTAATAGATTGTGATCCGCTAGCGTCTAATGGTATTATAGCGGTCACCTTAAAGCGGCCCGATAGTTAAAGTCACCTGCCGGTGATTGCCTTTGACAACCCGGCTGATGAGTCTTAGATTAGAACAATCTTCCGGATTTCTCCCGGTTGGGGGTAAAGGAGGTGAGAGAGGAAGCGTAAACCCCGAACTAGTTTTGCATGCTTTTAGGTTGAGAAGAGAAATCTGCAGGAAGCCTGGAATGATAACAATGCCAGATTCCTCCAGCATTTAGAACCCCTAATCTTATTAAGGAGTTACCACATGAGACGAAAACCCTTTTTGGGGTTCATGGCCCTGGTTCTAAGCCTGGCCCTGGTCCTGGGCGCCGGCGCTCCGCGGGCGGCCCAGGCGGGCACGGAAGACGCGGCCATGTTTTACGAGGAACTGGCCCAGCACGGCGAGTGGGTGGATTACGAGAATTACGGCCCGGTGTGGCACCCCACCGGCGTGGACCAGGATTGGCGGCCGTATGTCAACGGCCGCTGGGTACCCACCGAACAGGGCCAAATCTTTGAGTCCCCGGAACCCTGGGGTTGGGCCACTTACCATTACGGCAACTGGATGCCCACCTCCTCCTACGGCTGGTGCTGGGTGCCGGGGCGCACCTGGTATCCCTCCACGGTCACCTGGCGGACCAGTCCGGAAAGCGTGCCGGTGGATCAATCCTACGTAGGCTGGGCCCCGATTCCGCCCCCCAATTACGTGCCGCCTCCGTCATATGCTCCTCCTAGCTACTACCCGGGGAGCCCGGTGGCGGACCTGATCACCGCGCCGTTCTATGTTTTTGCCGCGGCTTCCAGTTTCCTGCTGGGATTAGGGCAGCCTTACACTCCCGCCTATTCCTATGCGGGCTGCGGCTGCCTGGCGCCGCCGGCGTACGTGCCGGTGATTTATCCCGCGGCGCCGCTGCTAACCAGCTACTATGCGCCGGCCTACTATCCCCCTGCTGCCCTCGGGGTGGGCATAGGCCTGGGCCTGGGAGCTTATGCCTTTGGGCCGTCGCCGGCCTATATCTCCCGGGTCACCAATATTAACCAGACCGTCATTAACAAGACGATCATCAACAATACCAACAACATCACCAACATCAAAAACGTGAACGCGCCCCAGACGGTCATCGCCCGCAACACGGCCATCAGGAATATCCAACCCCCGGCCCTGACCCAGGGGAAACCCCTGCCGCCGGTGAAGCCGGTGGCCAATGTGAAACAGGCCCAGGCCAACCTGGGGAAACCCAATATCATTCCGGCTCCCAAGGACGCGCCGAAGCTGCCCCCGAATATTCCCAAGGCCACCGCGGGCCCGGCGCCCACCAAGGGGATACCTGGGGCAGGGTTACCGGCCGGGGCCACCAAACAACTGACCCCCGCGCAGCAGGCCCAGGTGCAAAAACTGCCGCCTAATAAGCAGATTGTACCTACGACCCCCACCGCCAAGACTGGAAAACCAGGGGTCCCGCCGACCGTAGCCCCCACGCCCGCGGCTAAACCGGGGGTGCCTCCGACCGCGCCCGGCGTAGCCCCGACCACTCCGGCAGCCAAGCCTGGGGTTGCGCCGACGCCCACGGCCAAACCGGGGGTGGCGCCCACCCCAGCCAAACCCGGAGTGCCGCCCACCACTCCCGCCAAGCCGGGAGAACCCACGGCTAAGCCCGGCGTCGCGCCGACGCCTGCCGCCAAACCGGGGGTGACGCCGACGCCCACCCCCACTAAACCCGGGGTGACGCCGACGCCTCCGACTAAGCCGGAAGTAGCGCCGAAACCCACCAAGCCGGGGGTGGCACCAACCACGCCAGGGGTGACTCCGCCTACACCCAAGCCGGGGGTGACTCCTCCAGGGCCGGTGCGCAAGCCTGAGACCACGCCGCCGACGACGCCCCGTAAACCGGAGGTGACGCCGCCCACGAGAAGGCCTGAAGCTACTCCGCCTACTACCACTCCTCGCAGGCCGGAGCCGACTCCGCCCACGCGCCGTCCAGAGGTGACGCCTTCACGGCCCACTACGCCGCAGCCGACGACCCGGCCGACCCAGCCGCAGCCGACACCGCAACGGGTGACGCCGCAGCAGCAGCAAACGCGGCCGCAACCCCAACAGGCCCCCCAGCGGGTGGCCCCGCAACAGCAGCAACAGCCGCGGCCGCAGCCCCAGCAGCAACGGGTAGCGCCGCAGCAGCAGCAGCAACCGCGGCCACAGCAACAACAGCAACGGGTGGCGCCGCAACAGCAGCCACGGCCGCAGCCGGCGCCGCAACCCAAGCCGCAGCCGCAGCAACAGCAGCAAAAGCCGCAGCAACAACAGCAACAACAGCAACAACAGAAAAAGCCGGGACAGATACAATAAGCGACTCCGGCTGACTCCTCAGACCTTACCCGGGTTTCCACTCCTTAAGGGTGGAAACCCGGCCTTTTTTCTGCTATTTTAAATATCGTTTTTCGTTTTCGGTTTTTCGTTTTTGGTAAAAGAGATAGAATTACCAGCAAGTTACCATCCAAGGCGGTATTATCTAAAAGTGGAAAAGCGATAAGGATTCGTTTTTCCGAACCTCCCCGGATAACAATACGAAAAACCAAAAACGAAAAACTAAAAACCGTATTTAAACAGGAGGGGAAATGGCTACCATCCAGGCCATCAACGCCTGGGAGATCCTGGACTCCCGGGGCCAGCCCACGGTGCTGGCGAACTTGCAGTTGGACAACGGCATCCGCACGGTGGCGGCGGTGCCCTCCGGCGCCTCCACCGGCGCCCACGAAGCCCTGGAACTGCGGGACGGCGATCCCGGCCGCTATCAGAAAAAAGGCGTACTCAAGGCCGTGGGCCATATCCGGGAGATCATCGCCCCGGCCCTTAAGGGCCGGAACCCCCTGGAACAGGGTTTGATCGACCGGCAGTTATGCGCCCTGGACGGCACTCCCACCAAGAGCCGCCTGGGGGCCAACGCCATCCTCGCGGTCTCCATGGCCGTGGCCCGGGCCGGAGCCGCGCTCAGCGGGCTGCCCCTGTACCGTTACCTGGGAGGCACCGCCGCGGACATCCTGCCCATGCCCATGTTGAACATCATTAACGGCGGGGCCCATGCCACCAACAACCTGGATATCCAGGAATTCATGATCATGCCGGTGGGAGGGGCGACCTTTGCCGAAGCCCTGCGGATGGCCGCGGAAGTCTTCCAGACTCTGAAAAAGGTGCTCTCCTCTCGAAAACTGGCCACCGGCGTGGGGGATGAAGGGGGATTCGCGCCGGACCTGCCCTCCCATGAAGCCGCCCTGGACCTGATCATGGAGGCCATCGAGAAGGCCGGTTATCTTCCCGGCAAGCAGGTGGTTTTGGCCCTGGACGCCGCGGCCTCGGAATTCTTTGATGACACCGCCGGCGATTATGTCTTCAAAAAATCCGACAACTCCCGGCGCACCGCCCAGGCCATGACCGATTACTACCAGTCCTTGCTTTCCCGCTATCCCATCGTCTCCCTGGAAGACGGCCTGGCGGAAAACGACTGGGACGGCTGGCGCCACCTGACCAGGACCCTGGGGAGCAAGCTGCAGTTGGTGGGGGACGACCTCTTCGTCACCAATGTGAAATTCCTGCAGAAAGGCATCGACCTGGCTGCAGCCAACGCCATCCTCATTAAACTGAACCAGATCGGCACGGTCACCGAGACCCTGGCGGCCATCAACCTGGCCCGCACCCACGGCTACCGCGCCGTTATCTCCCACCGCTCCGGCGAGACCGAAGACACCTTCATCGCCGACCTGGCGGTGGCCACCGGCGTGGGCCAGATCAAGACCGGGTCCGTGTCCCGGTCGGAGCGCATCGCCAAATACAACCGCCTGCTGCTCATCGAGGCGGACCTGGGAGCCGCGGCCCGTTTCCGGGAGGACCGGTTCTGGGAGAAGCGGGGTTGAGCCGGGCGCAAAAACTTTGACTTTTGCCTCTGCTGCTGCTACTCTGGCTCAAATCCAAAAAATGACCTGAACGCTTGCATAAGGGGGAGGAACATGCTGCGCACAGGGAGAAAATGGCCGGCAGCAATCGTGCTGGCCGCGCTCTTGGCGTGCCCGGGGCTGGTCTGGGGGCAGGGCTTCAATTACGGCAGTTTCAACCGGGAGTTGGGGCTCCGTTTCGGCTACGGCAAAAACACCAAAGGCGCCGACGTCCGTCTCTACAGCATGCTGCCCTACTGGGGCATTTTTCTCATAAAGCCCGGCCAGAGATGGGGCGTGGGCCTCTCCTTTGTGGTGGAGGGCATCTTCAGCGTCGCCAACGCGGAGAACACCGGCTTCGAGCTGGGTTTCACGCCCATGCTGAAGCTGAGGCTGCCCCTGGGTACCGCGGCCTCTTTCTTTATCGAGGGGGGCGCGGGCATGATCACCGAAAGCTTTGACAGCCCGGCCATCGCCCATGCCTTCAATTTTACCCCCCAGGTGGGGGGCGGCCTGGATATCGCCCTGATGCCCCAATTGGGCCTCACTGTGGCCTATCGTTTCCGCCACTCTTCGAATGCCGGGCTCTATAATGAGAACCCCGCGTTCAACGTAAACTTTTTCCACGCCGGTTTGACCTATTTCTATTAATTGACTCAGCTTCAACCGCCTTTTTTCTTCCGCCCATCCGCCTCGATGGGCGGATTTTTTTTCTTTTTTTCCGCCCCCGCCTTGACAGTCCAGTAATCATTATTATCTGATAGTTGTTCATGGAAAATCTCCTGGAAAAATTGCGGGACCGGCGGATTGCCGTGACTCCCCAGCGCCTGGCGGTGTTGGCCGCGCTCGACACCCTTCCCGATCATCCCAACGCGGAAACGATCTATCAGGAGGTGCGGCGGCGCCTTCCCGCCATATCCTTCAACACGGTGTATAAAACCCTGGAGGTCTTCTGTCAAAAGGGGCTGGCCATCAAGGTCAATCCACTTCACGAAGTGGCCCGCTACGATCGAGTCACCCAGGATCATGCCCACCTCATCTGCCGGAGCTGCCACCGCATTATGGATCTGGATTGGCAGCCTTCGCCCCTGACTTCCTTATCTCCGGAGATGCTTCAAGGCTTTCTGCCGGAACAACAACGCCTGACGGTCTGGGGCTTATGCCGCCGCTGTCAGGAAAAACCGATGGACTTGGAGGAGTAAATGGCTACAGCAGTGGGACAGGTTTATGTCTGCAAGATTTGCGGCAACAAAGTGAAGGTTTTGGAGGCCGGCGGCGGCGCTTTGGTCTGCTGCGGCGTGCCCATGAAACTGACTGAAGGCAATCACTAGCCAACTTGAGAAAGGAGAATCATAATGGGAAAGACAGTGGAAGATCTCAAAGAAGCCTTTGCCGGGGAGTCCCAGGCCAACCGGCGTTATCTGGCCTTCGCGGCCAAAGCGGAGCAGGAGGGCTACCCCCAGATCGCCCGGCTCTTCAGGGCCGCGGCCGCCGCGGAGACGGTCCATGCCCATAACCACCTCAAGGTCTTAAAGGGCGTCAAATCCACCGCGGAAAACCTCCAGGAGGCCATTGAGGGCGAAACTTGCGAATTTCGGGAGATGTATCCCCGGATGATCGCCGACGCCCAGGCCGAAAACAACAAGGAGGCGGAACGCACCTTCAACTTCGCCAACGAAGTGGAAAAGACCCACGCCGCCCTTTTCCAGAAGGCCCTGAAAAACCTGGCGGACAAGACCATGGTGGAGATGTACGTCTGCTCCATCTGCGGCCACACGGTGGAGGGAGAACCGCCGGATAACTGCCCGGTATGCAACGCGCTGAAAAAGTTCTTCAACCGGGTTGATTGAGCTGAGGGGTCAAAAGGGAAAAAGGGGAAAGGGGGAAAAGGGAAAGGTTGCAGAATTAATCACTGTTTTTCCCTTTTACCCTTTTAACCTTTTCCCCTTTTCGCCCCTAGCCCATAACTGCTTCAAACAATAAAGGAATCAAAAATGGGACTGAAACTTTTTCGTTGTAAGATCTGCGGCGACCCGTACCTTGGCAGCGAGCCGCCCAGCTTCTGCCCTTTCTGCGGCGCGCCCCAGAGATATATGCAGCCCGCGGAGGAATACGTGGACCGGAACACGGTCCCCAATCTCAGCGCCAAGTCACGGGAAAACCTGGAAAAGGCCCTGGACCTGGAGGTGAAAAACGCCGCGTTCTATCTGTGCGCGTCCAATTGCGCGCCGGACGCCTTTTCCCAGGCCATGTTCAAGGCCCTGTCCCGGACGGAGGCGGAGCACGCCTCCCTCATCTGCAAGATTCTCAAGGTGCCCAAACCGGAGATCAAGCCGGATGACAAGGCCTGCCTGAAAGCCCCCAAGGCCAACTTCGCGGCGGCCCACGAACGGGAGCAGCGAGCCGTGGCCTTCTACAGCCAGTCTGCCAAGGAAGCTACGGAAGAGCGGGTGAAAGAAGTGTTTTCGGCGTTGACCGAGGTGGAGACTTACCACATCGCCCTGTCGGAGGCGTACGTAGTTTAAAACCAGGATGATAAAAGAGGGCAGTCCTTCCAGGACTACCCTCTTAACTTTGATGGGCTTGATATCACTTCTTTATTCCTTTGTAAACTCGGCTACGATGTTGGATGGCGGAAACTTCAACTATGCTCTGGTTTTCATTGACTTCGTAGATAATGCGCCAGTCACCGACTCGCGCGTATCGCCGCTCCGGAGCCATTTTCAATTGATTGGAAATCCGGGCATCGAGGGAACTCTCCGCCAGTTTAATTAACTGATCTCGAATTCTTCCAGCTGTGGTCCTATCAAGTTTCCCTATTGTTTTCTTGGCCTCATGACCCACAATCACCCGGTAGCTCATAGGCCCAGGTCTTTTTCCAGTTCTTCCAGGCTAACATATTCACCCCGTTTGATCTGGGCAAATCCTTCTTCAATCTCGGCCAAATCCTCTTGAGAAAAGTACTCCTCTGTTATTTGGTCATAAAAGTCATCTACTATCTTGCTAAACAGTTCGCCATGTTGACTCTGGGCCACTACCTTGACTTTGGCAACCAGGTCATCGATGGCGCTTTGTTCTTGGGGGTCACCCTGGATTGTTTCTTGGGCGCGTTCCATTGGATGCCTCCGTAGTCTAGGTTATCAATGGTTTCTTTAAAACCCTCTTCATAAAAAGTATATCATGTCTATCAAGTCTACTCAATTTACGTCTCCCCTTCTTCCCCTTCCAACCTCTCCAGTGCCAGCCGCGCCGCCATCTGGGCCGCCTGCTTCTTGCTGGGGCCTTCGCCCTGGGCCAGGGGTTCGGGGCCCAGCCGCACTTCCACCCGGAAGCGCCGGTGGTGGCTGGGGCCGCTTTCCTCCAGGAGGTGGTAGGCGGGGGAGAGTTTGAAGCGGGCCTGGGTGAATTCCTGGAGCGCGGTCTTGAAGTCCTGCCAGGGGAGGCGGGCCTTGGTTTCCAGCAGCGGTTCGAACCAATTCCGGACGACCTTTTGCGCGGCCTTCAGGCCCCCGTCCAGGAAGCAGGCCGCCAGGACCGCTTCCAGGGCGTCGGCCAGGAGAGACGGCTTCTCTCGGCCCGCCTGGCTCTCTTCCCCCCTTCCCAGGAGGAGGTGGGGACCCAGGTCCAGTTGCCGGGCCAGGGCCGCCAACTGCCGGGCGTTCACCAATGCCGCCCGGCTCCGGGAGAGATCCCCCTCCGAGCTGTGGGGGAAGGTGGCCAGGAGCAGGTCGCTGATGGCCAGCGCCAGTACCGCGTCCCCCAGAAACTCCAACTGCTCGTTGCTGGGGCCGGTCTCCGGCCGCTCGTGGGCATAAGAGCTGTGGCGCAGGGCCTGCTCCAGAAGGCTAAGGTCCTTAAACCGGTGCCCCAACTTCCGGGCCAACGCCCGAAGCTCCTTTTGCCGATCCGGGGAAAGGTCCGGGCCGGAGTTGTTGATTTCTTCTTTCATTCCCCTTCCTGCGAGTGAAACCCAATTCACCGACGCTTGGATTCCGTAGGGGTCATGAGCTTGCGGATGGCGTCAAAGACCACCTTGAACTGGGCATCGTACTTCTTCTCCAGGGCTTCCAGCTTGCGGGCCAGGTCTGCACGCGAGGCCAGCATCTGACGCAACCGGATAAAGGCCCGCATGATCTCGATGTTCACCGCAATTGCTCTGGGGGAATTGAGCACACTGGAGAGCATGGCCACGCCTTGCTCCGTGAAGGCATGAGGAGGGTATCGGCGTCCACCGCGCGGGTCTACGATTTTTGAGGTCACAAATTGTGACCTCAAAAATCCCGATTCTCCTTGATTTACGGGGCTATCAGTTTTTGAGGTCACAAAATGTGACCTCAAAAGATCAAATTCTTCTTTAGTGAGCTGAAACATAAAATCATGGGGGAACCGTTCGGCATTACGTTTGACGGCCTGGATCAACACCTTGGTTTCCACGCCATAAAGAGCCGCCAGGTCAGCATCCAGCATGACTTTTTCGCCCCGGATCAAGAGGATGGCGCCCTCGATCCGCTCCACCGGCACCAAGGACTTCTCAATTGCCATCGCCCGGAATCCTCAGATTTTTGTGGCCATTGTTAACCAAAATGCCCCCTCCCAACTTGAGGTCACAAATTGTGACCTCAAAATTCCCATTTTCCCCTTGATTTATGCGGCCTTCAAATTTTGAAATCACAATTTGTGATTTCAAGAGGTCAAAACCAATAACTGAAAACTGAAAACTAAAAACTGTCTTCTCCCACTTTTACCAAGGATTTCCCGTCATATAAAGAATAAACCTTGACATGCTGCGGAATTAAGCTATTATAGCTAATGATTCTCAATTAACATAATACTAACATAACGGCCATGAAGTCGGAATTACAGGTATTCCAGGATTATATCCGGCTGCGGGAATTGCGCCGCACTCCGGAGCGGGAACGCATTCTCCGGGAAATCTTTGAGATTCACGGACATTTCGACGTGGACGGCCTGTATTTGCAGCTTAAGCAAAAAGGCGTCAAGGTCTCCAAGGCCTCCATCTACCGGGCCCTGCCCCTGTTCATCGACTGCGGTCTGGTCCGGGAGGTGGAGTTCAGCGGGGGCCATTGGCATTACGAGCACATTTACGGCCATTCCCATCACAACCACTTGCGGTGCTTAAGCTGCGGGGAAATCCAGGAATTTGAAAACCTCTTCCTCCATTGCCTGGAAGAACAATTGGCCAAGGAATACGGCTACCGCATCAAGGGCCACCATCTCCAGGTGGAGGGTTTATGCCCCGCGTGCCGGCAGAGGGAAGATGAGGCCGGCCTCTCTTGAGCAGCCTGCACATCCAGTAATTGTGAAAAATTGGTAGGGGGGGTGTCCCCCGTCCGCCACTTTTAATTGGTGCGTGAGACGCACCCTACTTTTGAAAAGGGCAGAAATGACAACTAATCTGGCAATAAACGACCTCCCCCTGGCCCAGGTGCCTCCGGGCAAGCGGGTGCGCATCACCGGCTACCAGGGAGGGCGCATGCTCCGGGCCCGGCTCCTGGCCCTGGGTCTGAATCTGGGCAAGGAAGTGGACATTCTGCAAAACAACCGGGGCCTGATCATCGTCGGCCTAAACGGCGGCCGGGTGGCCCTGGGCAAGGCCATCAGCCAGAAGGTTTTAACTGCGCCGGTGGATGATTAAGCTGTCAGCTTTCAACTATCAGCAGTCAGCTTAAAGATTAACTGTGGAAGGCTTAAGGTTAAACTGAGTTTCGCCAGCAGCAGTTCTTGGTTCTTATTTTTTTAAAAGCTGAAAGCAGATAGCCAAAATATCCCCATTTTCCCCATCTTCTTTTTTCTTCACGCTCATTGCATATATTGACCCGCCCGGCCATACCCGGCTATGATAAAGATACTAAAATCAGGTTTCGACTTTGGCCCTTACCCCCCCGCCCCTGCCGCCGGAAATCGCCGCCCAGCCCCTGGAAACCCTGGAGGGCACGGTGGAGCGCCTCACCTTCGCCGACCCGGAGTCCCACTATGCGGTGCTGCGCCTGAAGGTCAAGGGCCGGCGCCTGCCCGTCACGGTGGTGGGGCCCCTGGCCGCGGTGAGCGAAGGGGAGCAGCTCCATATCAAGGGAAAGTACGAAGTCCACCCCAGGTACGGGGAGCAGCTCCGGGCCGTGTGGTGGTACGCGGTGCTGCCGGCCACGGTGGCCGGGATCACCAAATACCTGGCCTCCGGCCTGGTGAAAGGCATCGGTCCGGAGATGGCCCAGCGCCTGGTGGCCCGCTTCGGGACCGAGACCCTGGAGGTCATCGACAACCACCGGGAGCGACTCTTAGAGGTGCCGGGCATCGGCCCCAAGCGGCTGGAGCAGATCGGGGCGGCCTGGCAAGGGCAAAAGGAAGTCCGGGAGATCATGGTCTCCCTCCAGGGTCTGGGCGTGAGCCTGGGCCTGGCCACCAAGATTTACCAGACTTACGGCGTCAAGGCCGTGGAGGTGCTCACCACCAACCCCTATCAGTTGGCCCTGGACATCCAGGGTTTGGGGTTTCTCACCGCCGACCGCCTGGCCTCCCGGCTGAATTTGGACCCCCTGGCCCCGGCCCGCCTAGCCGCGGGGCTGCTCCACGTCCTGGACACCCTGGCCGGGGAAGGCCATGTCTACGTGCCCCAAGAAAAGCTGTGCCAGCAAACCCAGGAATTGCTCCGCATCGCGGCCGAGCCCCTGGCCGGGGCCCTGAAAGGTCTCGAACAGGAAGGCCGGATAGTCGTTGAAGCGCTGCCGGACGGCCCCGGGGTCTACAAACGCGGCGCCTGGGCCGCGGAAACGGGCGTCTCCCGGATGCTGGGGGGCCTGCTGGCCGCGCCGGGGGCCACTCCCCCTCTGCATATTGAAGACCTGGTGGGCCTGGTGCAGAAAAACCGGGGTCTGGAGCTTGCCCCGGAGCAGGCCGCAGCCGTGGCCGCGGCCCTCAAAGAGAAAGTCCTGGTCATCACCGGCGGCCCGGGCACCGGCAAGACCACCATCGTCAGTTGCATCCTGGACTTATATCGGGGTCTGGGGTCCAAGGTCCTGCTCATGGCCCCCACGGGCCGGGCCGCCAAGCGCCTGGGCGAAGCCACGGGGGGGGAGGCCACCACCATCCACCGGGCCCTGGAGTTTTCCCCCCAGACCGGGGGCTTTAAGCGCTGCCCCACGGACCCTTTGAAGGCCCAGGTGGTGGTGGTGGACGAGACCTCCATGGTGGACATCTACCTGATGCACCACCTGCTCCGGGCCGTGCCCGCGTCCGCCCGCCTCATCCTGGTGGGGGACGCGCACCAGCTTCCCGCAGTGGGTCCGGGGAACGTGCTCAAAGACCTGATGGCCTCCGAGGTCCTGAAGGTCTGCCGCCTCACCCAGATTTACCGCCAGGCCCGGGAGTCCCTCATCGTGGTCAACGCCCACCGCATCAACCAGGGGGAATATCCGGTGTTGCCCAAGTATTTCGGGAAGACCGACTTCGTCTTCCTGGAATTGGACGAGCCTCTGGCCTTGCAGCGCCGCCTCCTGGACCTGGTGGCCAGCGAGCTGCCCCGGCGCTACGGCTTCAATCCCCTCAAGGATTTGCAGGTGATCTCCCCCATGCACCGGGGGCCTTTGGGCATTCAGACCCTTAACCACCTCCTGCAGCAGCGCCTGAACGCCACAAGCGAGACCTGGACCTGGGCCGGCCGCGCCTTTCACCGGGGCGACAAGGTCATGCAGCTTAGGAACAATTATCTGAAAGAGGTGTTCAACGGCGACA
>Ga0233423_10000355_pt1 | contig 25033 bp, 27 predicted proteins | sample Watercolumn_Mata_FD_180713 | JGI IMG/M metagenome (GOLD analysis project Ga0233423, IMG submission 180713) | Freshwater microbial communities from Lake Matano, South Sulawesi, Indonesia - Watercolumn_Matano_2014_112_MG | ecosystem: Environmental > Aquatic > Freshwater > Lake | place: Indonesia...
TTGCTTGATTACTTTTGATGTCGTCGAAAAAGCATTCGTCAGCAATAGCTTGATATAAATCTAAATATGAAACATGGAGAAGTTTACAACTTTACGATAGGCAACCGAACAGTGAATGTACTGCCTTTACCTACACTACTTTTTACTTCGATAGAACCTTCGTGTGCTTCTGCTATCCATTTAGCGATAGAGAGTCCAAGTCCGCTACCACCAACATCGTTTTGTGTATCTGTTTTCCGTTCTACTCGATAAAAGCGATCGAATATTTTTTCTAGTTCTTTACGTGGGATTCCAATACCATTATCTTTCACGGCAATCGTTGCATGTTCGTTGGTTTTTGATAATGAGAGGACAACTTGTCCTCGAATGCGTGTGTATTTTATTGCATTTTCAATTAGGTTCAAAAACAACTGTTTCAGGCGGGCCACATCGGCAATGATTTCGATCGATGCTGTTTGTTCTAATTTTACCTTGATCCTTTTTGGTTCCGCAAGAATTTTTGCTTCCTCAATAATTTGAGTAATAAACTCATCGAGGGAAACAGGTTGCATATCAAAAACGAGTCGGCCTGTATCAGATTTCACAAGTATCATCAAACTCTCAACGATTGAAGAAAGGCGAATAAGTTCATCGTAAATGCTAATAAGCAGTTCACGAGCTTGTTTTGACATCCGCTGATTTCGAAGAGCCACCTCTATTTCACCGCGCATAATTGTTAAGGGTGTACGCAACTCGTGTGAAGCATCTGCCGAAAATTGTTGGATCTGTACAAATGATGCCTGCAACCTATTAATCATATCATTGAATTGTTCGGTGAGCCGTCCTAGTTCATCGTCAACATGATGGGTTGGAAGTCGGCGAGAAAGATTTTGTACGGTAATTTCCTTCGCAGTTTTTGTGAGTGCATCAACTGGCTTTAATGAAGTGTGTGCAAGAAACCAACCACCGATGATGGAGATTAGAAGTGCCAGTGGTGTAATAAAAATAAAGTTAAAGAAGATATTGTCTACTGCTTCGTAAACCGGTTTAAGTGGATATGCTACATAAATTTTTACATAATCGTTTTGCATTAATGCCAGTCTGATCTCTTCATCGTCGGGGCCAGTTGTACTAACAACATTTATCCATTTATAAGGGATATCGCTAAAAATAATTTTGTGACCACGTAGACTTTGGGATCGATATAACAAATCTCCGTTTCGATCGAGAATTTGAATATAATGCCTGCGAGGACTTAGAAGTGTATGCTGATATATTTGATTCCACATTTCATCGATTTCTGTACGACGGGTTATGCTTGTATCGGTGTCAACTTCCAGCGATTCTTCTTGTTGAGCAACACTTCGTTTGAGTTCCTGTAATTCTTTAAGCGCGGCTCGCTTGAGTTTGACCTTCTTAGCCTTCGGTTCAATAAATTCATTAACCCAAGTTACTTCATTCCTGAGTGACAAATCGAGGTTGTCGATCATTGTCGATCGTGAAACGAAGTATACGGCAATACCTGATCCAAGAAGTGTGACACCAAGAATTGTTGCATACCATAATGAAAGTTTTGTACGGATCGAATGCAGTAGTGTCATACGGATTTGAGTGTCGAGAAATATTAAACAGATTTAAATGTGATTTTCTTATCTGAAAGGTAATAACCTTTTCCGCGCTCCGTTTGTATCAGTTTCGTGGAAAAATCGGAATCAATTTTTTTACGAAGATGATTGACATAAACATCGACGACATTTGTCCCTGGATCAAAATTATATCCCCAGATTTCTTTCGAAAGTTCTTGTCGGGTTATAAGTTTTCCGCGATTTCGCATAAAATACTCTATTAATGCGTACTCTCGCACCGTAAGTTCAATTGCATTCCCCGAGCGTATAGCTTTGTGGGCGATTGTATCTAGAGTCAGATCTCCATACTTCAGTTTGGTTTTCACAGCCCCACGACGCATGAGTGAGCGCAATCTGGCAAGAAGTTCATGGAAAACAAATGGTTTTGTAAGGTAATCATCTGCACCCTGATCTAATCCACCCACGATATCTTCAGTTGAACTACGTGCAGTGAGCATCAGAATTGGTGTGCGAATCTCATCTTTACGCAGATCGCGTAGGACTTCAAATCCATCTTTTTTAGGCAACAGTACATCAAGAAGAATAATGTCATAATTTTCGCTGCGTGCCAGCTTCTCTCCGGTCTTTCCATCGGCAGCTATTTCGACCTCATACCCTTCAGCCTCTAATCCTTTTTTCAGAAAGCGGGCAACTTTCTGCTCGTCTTCAACGACAAGGATACGCATAGCTCTTCCTCTTGTGGTGGAGTGATTTTCCTTCTTTCAAAAAGAAGTTACTCGATTATCATAACAGTGTCAAATCAGTGATAGCATTCGTTTAATTATTACACATCGATTGTTCAAAATGGAGTTATTCAATCTTTGAAACACGCACATTTTTTCCTATATTTTTTCCGATGCGTTTGATTGCTTGCCAAGGATATTACTGACATGAAAAGAATACTGTTAATCTGTACAATGATGTTTTTCTTTGAAGGTTGCATACAAAATCTTGCTTTACGCTCAATGAGTGGAATTCTTGAAAACGGATTAATTGCATTCAATGAAGAATCTGATCTTCAACTTGCTCATGAGGCGCTTGGAAGTAATCTCAAACTCATTGAAGCTTTAATTAAAAGTGATCCAGAGAATGAAAAGTTTCTGACGTTTGCCGCACAGGGATATAATTCATACGCCTTAGCATTTTGTGAGGACGATAGTGTTGAGCGTGCCCGTGTTTTCTACCTTCGTGGAAAAGATTATGGAATGCGCGTCTTAATGAAGAATAAACAGTTCAAAGAGACTTTGAATAACGGTCTTGATGAATTTCGCCAAGCGATTAATACATTTTCTATCAAAGATATTCCAGCACTTTTTTGGACTGCATTTAGCTGGGGCAGCTATATCAATATAACTCGAACCGATGTCGAAGGTTTAGCAGACTTAAGCAAAGTGAGGGCGATGATAGAATTTATTGCAGAAAAGGATCCAAATTTCTATTATGGTGGTGCATATCTCTTTCTGGGTACGTTAGAAGCTGGCACACCAAAGATGTTGGGAGGGCAGCCTGAAAAGGCAAAGGAATATTTTGATAAATGTATGTCGATTAATGGAGGTAAATTTCTTCTGACTCAACTCTATTTTGCTAAAATGTATGCTGTTCAAATACAAGATCGAGAATTATTTGAATCTACCTTGATGCAAATACTTGATGCTCCAATCGATTTATTTCCTGAGGCTCGACTAGCAAATATTGTTGCGAAGCAGAAGGCGCAAAGACTACTCGCTCGGGTGGATGATCTTTTCTAAGTCTTGTTTAATAAAGGAAAACGAATGAAATCTATTGCATTAATAATTTTAGTGTTGATAAGTGTCTTGTTTACGATTTGTTTTAGTCAACAATACACAATAAAGTTTGCATCAATTTCACCAGAAGGCACAACTTGGATGAATGTGATGCATGAATATGATAATGTGGTCCAGAGAGAAAGTGGTGGACGCGTAAAATTCAAAATGTACCCCGGTATGGTGCAGGGTGATGAGAAGACTGTGGTGCGTAAGATATCGATTGGACAATTGCATGCTGCAGGATTTACGGGTGTAGGTCTTGGTGAAATTGCTCCAAAAATTCGTCTCTTAGATGCACCTTTTCTTATCCAAACAGATGATGAAGCGGAAAATCTTTACGAAAAATTTGATACTGAGATTCGTGAGGCATTCCGTGCAAATGGATACGAATTACTTGGATTGGTGGAAATAGGATTTGTTTATGTGTTCAGTAAAACTCCAATAACGCAACCATCGGATATTAAGCAACAAAAAATGTGGGTATGGGAAGGTGATCCCGTCGCAGAAACTGCATTTGCAGCAATAGGTCTTAAGCCTATACCACTTTCTATTGATAATGTGCATACTTCCCTACAAACAGGACTTATTAATGCGTTTTATACAACTCCTTATGCAGGTGTTTCTTTGCAATGGTACACACAGGCAAAATATGTTGTTGATTTCCCTTTAACATGCTCAACTGGTGCGATCGTAATTTCGAAAAAATTCTTTGATAATCTACCTACCGATTTACAAGAAATTCTTATTCGTAATGGAAAAATTTATATGAAAAAACTCTCTGAATTGGGACGCAGGGATAATCAAAATTCACTCGCCGAGCTTAAGAAACGTAATTTAACTTTTACCAAGGCAGATGAACATGGTGTGAAAGAGTATGTAGAAACAGGAACTCGTGCGCGAAGGATGTTGATTGGAAAACTCTATGATGAATCTTTCTTGGTGCGTGTAGAGAAAGAAGTGGCGGATTATAGAAAGAATCGAAAATCAAAATGAAAATCATTAAAGCAATTGATGCTATTCTCAATAAAGTAGAGAGTGCGCTTTTAATCTTCATGCTGGCTACTATGGTTATTGTTGCATTTGGGCAAGTTATGCTTCGAAATGTATTTCATACGGGTATTTCAGGTGCCGATATTTTGTTACGACATCTAGTGCTCTGGATTGGTTTTCTTGGTGCGGCGATCGCAACTAGCGAAGAACGCCATATCAATATCGATGCACTACGTCGATTTCTTTCTCCCCGCATTCGATCTGCTGTCGATGTTCTTACAGATATTTTTGCCGCAATAATCTGCTACTTTTTGATGAATGCTGCGCTTACATTTGTCAAAAATGAATTATTAGATAATCGAATGGTCTATCAGAATATTCCTGCCTGGTATGTTCAGGTAATTATTCCTATTGGATTCGGTTTGCTTGTAATCCATTTTATTCTTCGTGCAATCATTCGTGCGCAGAGTGCCCTAACAAAAGGCGGTACAGAATGAGTATTTGGTTGATTTTGGGGCTACTACTTTTCGCTTTTTTTGGAGCACCTCTATTTACAATAATTGGTGCCATTGGTTTATTAGCATTCAACTCCGCCGGTATAGACACTTCAGCTCTGATTATCGATCTGTATAGTAAAATTGCCGATCAACCGATGCTTATTGCTATACCACTGTTTACATTCGCAGGATATCTGTTAGCGGAAAGTAAATCTCCAAAGCGATTAGTTGATTTAGCTGAAGCATTGTTTGGATGGATGCCGGCAGGTTTAGCAATCGTAGCGTTATTCTCATGTGCAATTTTTACGGCTTTTACCGGTGCGTCGGGTGTAACAATAGTTGCGCTTGGTGGGCTTCTCTACCCAATTCTTCTAAAGCAGAAATATCCTGAGCAATTCTCACTTGGTCTTGTTACTGCATCTGGTAGTATCGGTTTGCTTTTCCCACCGAGTTTACCCATTATTCTCTTTGGATTCGTTGCTGGTGTTAGTATCAGTAAATTATTTGTTGCCGGATTGATACCCGGAATTATACTGATTCTTTTTTTATGTGTATATAGCTGGAGAGTTAGCGCAAAATCACATGTTCCAAGGATTCCATTCGAGTGGAAAAAAGTTTGGATTGCTTTACGTGCTGAAATCTGGGAGATCCCTCTGCCATTCATCGTAATTGGTGGAATCTATGGTGGATTTTTCACAGCAACTGAAGCTGCTGCAATAACTGCATTTTATGCATTTGTCGTAGAAGTTTTTATATATCGTGATCTTCATATTTTGAAGGATATACCAAAAGTAATGAGAAAAAGTATGTTACTAGTGGGAGCAATTCTCATGATTTTGGGCTGTGCGTTGGGATTAATGAACTATTTGATTGACGAACAAGTACCTCAGAAGATTTTTGAAATTGTTCAAGCTCAGGTTACAAGTAAGTTCATGTTTCTCCTCATTCTCAATATTTTCCTTATCATTATTGGTATGATGATGGAAATATTCTCGGCGATCGTTTCAGTGCCACTTATTCTTCCGATTGCACAACAGTTCAATATTGATCCAGTACATCTTGGCATCATTTTCTTAACAAATTTAGAACTTGGCTACCTGATGCCACCTATGGGACTTAATCTGTTCCTCTCTAGTTTACGTTTTGAAAAATCTATCATACATCTCTCAAAAGCTGTTGTCATGTTTGTTGTATTTGAAGCAATAGCACTTCTGGTTATTACATACATACCTGAACTTAGTCTTTGGCTGGTTAACTTGACAGGTGTTCAATAAGTAGAATTCCTGAAGAATTGTAATAAAAATCACTAGGAGGATATTTTCTTCTTAATGTGGTAGATGTCACATGGTTAATCAAGAAATTTAAATATTCTTGAATAACGAGTCATACCTTTAAATTCAAACATACTTATAACATTTAGTAAGGATAAATATGAAGGCTATCTGTATTTCAGCAGTTTTCTTTATTCTTCTACTCAATGGATGTTATACCCCACATTTTCTCCCTAATACTGTTCCTGCACCATTCTTCGAAAATTCCGGAAATGTTCGTGCAGGTTTTTATGCTGGGACTAACAGCTATGATGCACATCTTGCAGTATCACCTTTGCAGCATATAGGGATAGTTGGTTCCTATTCGTATTCCTCCAGTAGTAAAGTCAAAGAAGATAAACCAGATACCGAAGCTGAATTCACCCACGGCCATAAGTATTTTGAAGGTGCCTTAGGATTTTATACCACTCCGATACCAATGGGAAAGAGCTTGTTTAAGTCGGAAATATTTGTGGGCTATGGGAAGGGAACTACATCGGGTAGTTTGAATGAAGGAAAAAAGAATTGGATAGGTATGATTGTACCCACAACTCAAGTAGATGCTAATTATCTACAGTATTATGTTCAAATGAATGTTTCGATGACTGAATCGAATGTTTTAGGCGATACTAGGTCAAATGCATTGAAACTCGAATATGGTACTATATTCCGATTTTCCAGAACTGGAATCACAAATTATTCTCGATTCGGTCAGGATCTGGGTATTCCATCAACAACTTTCAATTGTCTTCAAATAGCAGCATCTCTCTCGACTGTAAGTACATTGAAGTTTACATGTCAATCAGGTTGGTTATTTATCCTTTCAAAAGGAGAAAGACCTGCCTACTCACCATTCTATGTAACTGTGGGGATAGGATTATCTCTCTGGTGACTAATAGTCTAATCGTTAAAATTGCAGATTTGTTAAATATAACAAATCAATTAGGATAGAATTGAGAGATGTTGTTTTATTTCTGGAGTCGCTTGAGAAGTTGAATTTGACCTGCATGGTAAATATCATGATTTGCAATACCACAAATCATGGACTTGTTTGAAAATTTACTTCCTTTTGGTTTCTTTCTTAAGTCAGTGGTTTTTAATTGTCTAATCGCATTACACATCGACTTATGAGTGTCATCAAGAAGTTGAATATCTTTCAACCAAGCTTTCTGAGTAACTTCTACAGGACGTTCAAACCAGTTACTTCCTTTTATTGGAAACGATCCTCTTTTTTCGTTTAATAATCGTCGTCGGACAATGTATTTCCAATACGCGGCATGAATAACGATTTCCCATATATTATGCCGATCTGGAGCAGGTCGCCACAACGCTTGTTCCACTGTAAGTCCACGAATACTTCCTCTCAAATTTGGACCATGCCAAGTGTGAACATGATATCCTTCATTGACAAGTTGGAGGAGAATGTGAATTTCAACCGAAAAATTTTTCTTCATCGAATTTACTAATGTTTAAAAATGAAAGAATGAGCCCGATAGACTTGTTGCTCAATTGAGTATTAAAAGCTACTTTTGTGCTGGTTGTTTCTGCTGCTGTGTAATGTGTTTTACTTTTCTATGTTTTCTTCGTTTACCAAATGTACCTCGATAAATCTTACCTCGTTTAGTACGCTGATCGCCTTTTCCCATAACCTTTTCTCCTAGTTATTAATTGTCTCATCCTAAACGTACGTAGCAAAAACGATTCAGTCAAGATTTTAGATGTCCTTTAGTTAATGATTTCGTATTATAGTTGAAAATTGTATGATTCTTCCTAATGAGTGGATGAAAAATTATGGTAGACGTTGAGATTACGGTAATAGGTGCTGGTGTTGTAGGTCTTGCAATTGCAGCTCATCTTTCCCAAAAGCATCCAAATTTGGTACTTCTTGAGAAAAATGAAAAATATGGTATGGAAACTTCGAGCCGAAATAGTGAAGTAATCCATGCAGGAATTTATTATGAACCAGGATCATTAAAAGCACAACTTTGTGTAGCAGGGCGGGATATGCTGTATGAATTATGTGAAACTCATAACATTACCCATAATCCAATCACAAAGTTGATCACGGCTACTACACAACAAGAATTAATTAAACTTGAGAGCATTAAGCAGAATGCGGCAAAGAATGGTGTTGAGTTGGAGTTTTTGAATAAGAATGCAGTGCTCAAGATGGAACCTAATATTCGAACAGAAGGGGCATTATTTTCTCCGCTAACGGGTATTATCAGTGTCCATGACCTTATGGACTATTTTTACTTTCGTATTCAAGAAAATGGTGGAACTATCCAGCAGCGTTGTCAGGTGGTTGATGTTCAATATATCAATGGTCAATATGATATTAGTATTGATGAAAAAGGAAATAGATCAAACATATCAAGCGAAATAGTTGTCAACGCAGCAGGACTTGGGTCCGATTTGATTGCTGAGATGGTAGGTATAGATATTGATAAAGAGGATCTACGTTTGAATTATGTAAAGGGTTCCTATTTTTCTGTCACTCCATCTAAGGCGAAACTTATATCACGACTAGTTTATCCGGTTCCGGTAAATGAGGGCTTGGGGGTACACGCTTTAATTGATTGGGGAGGGAGACTAAAATTTGGCCCGGATGTTGAGTATCTTGATAATCGCTCGCTAGATTATTCCGTCGCGGAAAGCAAACAGCACGCATTTGCTGAGTCTATTCGGCGGATACTTCCTGCAATAGAGGATTCTGATATTTCTCCAGATATGAGTGGTATTCGTCCTAAGCTTCAGAAAAAGGGAGAACCAGCTCGAGACTTTGTAATTGTTCATGAAAAAGATCGTGGACTTCCCGGTTTTATTAATTTGATAGGAATTGAGTCTCCCGGATTAACATCGTCTCCAGCTATCGCAAAGTATGTAGAGGATATATTATTTAAATAAAAAATCCACGTTTTATTTTGCGGGGATTTTGACTTGAACATATTCTCTTAGATGTTTAGCAATCTACCCTTCCTTTTCTAATTGAAGGGTCTTTGTGGTCGCATCGCATACTTCTGACGGCCCGAAATATTGAATTGGACCGGGGAAAACGTATGATGTCTTGATTGACCATTCACCTCGATTTTTAGCAAATTCCCTAAATGGTTTCCCGTCTAATTTTACTAATGCTTTTTGGATAACAGGTTTCATTTGGCCGTGTCGCTTTTCCAGATTCATCATCATAGTGATAGGAACACCTCCTGCGATCCATTTCTCGGTTGCTGATGTAAGATTTCGTACAGATGCCATGTAACCAGTTTTTCCTGCCCCGAGAATAATAGCGGCGGTATACCCAAGCGAGTAAGTATAATCAGCATCGAAATTCGACGGTGCTGCGCAACGACCTTCGTATCCAAAGAAATTTGGTAAGGCAGTGAAATTTCCTTTAAATCTACCTTCAGTCTTCCATTCCTTAAGTTTTTCTTCTACCATTTCAATCAACAGCTCTTCAGTTTGAATTCGCGAAACCTGTACATTCCCATGTGGATCTCGATCAAGTATGAGTTGTGTTTGTATTACTTTAGGTAGGGAATTGAATGCCTTTGTCGATTCGGCACTCATATGACTGTTGAGAAATTGGAATTTCTCATCGTCGGTTCGAAGTGCATTAAAAAAAGCGGCTTTGTGTGCTAAGAGGTCGTTTATTTCAGAGATTAATTTTTTGATTTCTGGTACAAACTCAATCAAACCTTCTGGGATCAAACAGACACCGAAGTTTTCATTGTTATCAGCGCGTGTTGTAATAACTCGTGCGATATCTTCTACGATTTGATCCATCGTCAACTTTTTCTCCTGAACCTCCTCTGAAATTATCGCGTAATTTGGATGAGTCTGGAGAACGCATTCAAGAGTTATATGAGAGGCTGAACGTCCCATCAGTTTGATAAAATGCCAGTATTTTTTTGCAGACATCGCATCGCGCTCAATATTACCAATGAGTTCGCTGTAAACTTTGCATGCTGTATCAAATCCAAACGAGGTTTCGATCATCTCATTTTTCAAGTCACCATCGATTGTTTTCGGACAGCCAATCACCTGGATGTTTGCCTGGATGGACTTGTAGTATTCAGCGAGTACGCATGCATTGGTATTGGAATCGTCTCCACCAATGATTACTAAAGCATTGATTCCAAGTTTTCTGCAGTGATCGAGGCCTTTATCAAATTGTGCTTTTTCTTCTAGTTTCGTCCGTCCGCTACCGATGATATCAAATCCACCTGTATTTCTATATTCATCGATTAAAGTGGATGTAAGTTCAATATATTTACCATCAATGAGACCTGATGGTCCGCCGAGAAAGCCAAATAATCTGCTATTTACATTCATAACTTTTAAACCATCAAATATCCCTGCAATGACGTTATGTCCACCAGGAGCCTGACCACCAGAGAGGATAACACCAACATTAAGTGGAGACGATTTCATGGGACTAGATCCAGCTTTGATTTCAAGAATTGGAAAACCGTATGTATGAGGGAACATTTTACTGATCTCTTCTTGGTGTGCAATAGATTGTGAAGCAACACCCTCACGAATATGAACATATCCGGTTAATGTGGAAGGAGCTTTGGGTTTATAGGCAAATCTTGCAGCTTGTAAGGCACTTATCGTTTTTGAATTTGCATTCATAATTTTTATTCTTGTAAAATTGGTTATATGTTTTTTATTATGTATTAAGGAAGTATGAACTACTGTATCTAATTAAATCAAGAATTACCTTAGAATCCAGAAAAATTATCTAGGCAACAATCCAATATATCACTATCGATAAAGGTAGGTGGAAATATCTTAAATCAGTATCTGGCAAAGACTAAAGATGAATGATCAATTCAATAATTGATAATTTTGTCAATATGTTCAATGCAGATTCGAGACCAGTTTTCGAATTCATCTATTCTTTTAACAAGTTCATTCTTCTCAACAAACTGAGTTTCATTCATAGATTTTTCCTTTGGCTGGACAAGTGGTTGTTCTAAGTTAAGCAGATGAACAATGCCAAAATGCACTTTTCCCACATCATTTGAATCATCGTTTATGAGTGCAACAACTTTCTGATCATAGCGGGATTCAATTTTTACTTCTTCTCGAATTTCCCTTTCAAGGCCATCTTCATAGGTTGTGCCAAATAAATTAGGATCAGTCACAGAGATATGTCCACCAATGCCTAATGAGAAGTTACCATGTAATCGTTTTTCTGCTAATAGTTTACCTCGTCGGTATATAAATACTTTGCCATCGCAATGTAGTATTGCGTAAGGTATTAATTGTTTAAACGCTGGATTTGATTCTGCTTCTTTTCTTCGAAGAAACATATGTTTTTGAGGATTATGAAGTATGTCTGTGAATTTATCCAATTCAAAAGAAAGTCCCTGAAATATGCCAATTTGATCAAGATGAGATGTTGGAAAAACCAGCACATGTTCTTCTAAATACTTTTCATCTGGCACGATGGTTCCTTTCTAAACGTACGTTGAAATTTCAATTAATTATAAATTAAAGTAGTCAGGATTATTTAGAGACTTAAGCAATTATGGAGAGTAGCTTCTCATGTAAACTGCTAAAAATCTCACAATTACCATTGACCTTGGAGCAAAATAATTAAGTTTATTAATATAGGAACATCGGTTTTCCGAGTAGATGTGCTACCTTAGGTCTATACTTTTCGATATCATATAATTCCTCGACATCGACACATTTCTTTCCTTCTATAATCATGCTCGCTGAGATGGAAGTGTATTTCCCATCTCGGAGTGCAACCATGCGTCCTGTATTTTTCTGAATAAATAAATCGGCAGCAAGATAACCATATGTAATAGCGACCATACGGTCGAGAGCGTCAGGTGCACCACCCCGCATTAGATAACCTAATTGTTGAACCATAACACCTACACCAGATCGTTTTTCTATCTCTGTACCAATGTGTTGTCCTATTCCACCGAGTTTTTTGTGGCCATAATCATCTTCCTGACCTGTGAGAGACATCTCACCACCTATAGGCTTTGCACCTTCTGAAACAGTCATAATAGCATAGTTGCTAGGATTTTCATGCCGATCTTCTAACAGCATTTTTGTAAGTTTATCTATATCGAATTCAACTTCTGTTATTAATGCTCTGTCTACTCCAGCAAGATATGCAGAGATGAGAGAGGTCTCGCCCGAGTATCGACCGAAAAGTTCAATAACGGCGATTCGTTCGTGAGAACCGCTTGGTGTTCTCATGGCATTGATAAACTCAACACTACGTGTTACTGCGGTAGAAAAACCGATGCAATAGTCTGTTCCATAAACATCATTATCCATTGTTTTTGGGATACACACAATAGGAACGCCTTCCTTATAAAGTCGTACGGCGTAACTTAATGTATCGTCACCACCGATAACAATAAGGCCATCGAGTTTCAAATGTTCCAATACGCGAAGCGAGTGGGATGTACAATCAGCTGTCCCGTTGCCATCTTTATTAGAAAATTTTTCATGCAAAAAGACGGGCATATTTTTTGGATTGACTTTTCCCGGATTTGTCCGCGACGTATGTAGAAATGTGCCACCGGTTCGATCGATAGTTCGCACCACTTGTTTTGTTAAGGGAAGTAAGTACTCAGTGTGCGATTTTGGATCTTCTGGATTGTAGTTTAGAAGACCGGCCCAACCGCGTCTTATACCAAAGATTTCATGACCATCTTCGAGAATACGAGTTGCTGCTGCTTTCATGCAGGCGTTTAAGCCTGGAACATCTCCGCCTCCGGTCAAAATACCTAAACGCATTATTCATTTCCTTTCAAAAAGAACTGTATATAGTTTTCGCGGTTATCCTTACTAATAATAAAATCAAGAATTTCCTAAAATTCCAAATGCAATTGAATAATATTCAATATCCCCAAATAACTATAGTATTCAAAAATGAAAAGATTAAAGTCTCTTCTATATTCAATAGATCTTCTTTAGTTTTTCAATCCGTATCGTTTTCGAACTGCAGGAATAAAGTACTCAGAGAATGCTCGCTCTAGTGAATATTCCGGACTCCAATTCCAATCGTTACGTGCTGCGGAGTCGTCTACATCTGCAGGCCAGCTATCAATAATACCCTGTCTTCGGTAATCTGGCATAAATTTTACTTGTGATTGAGGAAATGCTTTGTGAACAAGTTGAGAGACTTCCACAGCAGATGGATTAAACGCACCCACGTTATAGACTAAACGAGTGAGTTTTTTGCGTGGTACGGCTTGAATTCCTAAAAGTGCGTTGATGGCATCTGGCATCGCCATAAATGGAATACGTGCGTCTTCTCGTACAAAACATTCATATGGTTTATTTTTCGCTGCCATATGAAGCATCTCTGGAGCAAAATCACTTGTGCCACCGGTAGGGAGAGTAGCGGCACTGATGAGGCCGGGAAAACGAACACTTCGAAAGTCGACAAGACCTTTTTGAGGTTCAGCATCTAATTGGCGATAGAAATGAGCATAATATATACCAAGTTGCTCGACATAAAGTTTGTTAATTCCATACATGGTTCGAGGATTGAGCCACTGGTTTTCCTTAACTTTACCTGCTTCTTGTTTGGATTGTAAATCGGGGAGACCATAGACTGCAATAGAACTTGGATAGATGAATTTTATTTCCCGACCCTGGAGATGAGATTGAGTGACGGAAATTTCCAGAAGGTTCAATGTCCCATCAACGTTCACGCGGTGAGCAAGTGTTGGCTGTCGTTCAGCACGCGTGGAAAGAAGAGCGGCAAGGTGATAGATAGTATCAAAGTTATGTTCCGTAGAGAGTGTTTCGAGGAGATGAGTGTCAAGAATATCCCCGGTTACTAAGCGATGACACCGTATTCGTACTGACTCATCAATTGGTACGAGATCCATAGCGATAATATGTACTCCGCCTTGTTCGGAAAGATGCTCGATCAGACCGTGGCCAATTTCTCCGTTTGCACCTGTGACAAGTATTGTTTTAATCGGCATAAATTTTCCTATTGGTTCAATGTTTGTGTTTTGCTGGTAAGATCTGCTCAGCGTTCTCAAGTTTGCCAACAAGTTTTTGTGGTGCATGAATTAACGTGGGCAGGCATTGCGAACATATCCACAATTCCTTACCGTTATAGTGGAGATTAAGAAGAGGATTTTGATTCTCTGAAATGTTGCAATGTAAACAATGTTTTTCTGATATCACGCTACTCATGTATTAGCTTTCTGATGTTTTTTTTGACATTAATTTGGTTTTTGGTTCAAGTCTTGTAAAGGTTTCTTGATAGATTGATATTCGTTAATAAGGGACAGGGCTTCATCAAGAAGCTGGCCGATTGTTTTAAGTGCATCACTTACACTAGCGTTAGAGGAGATGTGGGTTTTCTCCATAAGCATATGATGGTAAAGCTTTGCAGCTGCAATAGGATTACCAATTCGATCGGAAATAGAGACTGCCATTTCTAACATAGTAGAATGTTTTGTTTCTTCTACAATCCGTTGTTCTAATTCACGTATACGCATTCCACAGCGGATGCGAGCCATCAATTCTTCTTTTTCGAATAATTTATGTAGATAGTCATTTGCACCTGCGTCGAGTCCTTGTACAATATTCTTTGTTCCTCCGCGTCCGGTAATCATTATGATATAACGATCATGGTGTTGAGGATTTAATTTTATTTGTTTTATTAATTCAATGCCGTCCATATCTGGTAATTCCCAATCGATGAGGATTAGATCGGGTTGACAACGCTCGATTTCTTCGAAACCGGTCTGAGCATTTTGCGCTGTGAATACCCTATATCCTTCTGATCCTAATTGTAATTCTAATGTGGTAAGAAACTCGATATTATCATCGATCAGAAGTATGGTATTAGGTTTTACCATATCAGTTTTCTCATTCTAGGTGTTTATGTGAAGAGTATGACATTTTACTATATGCATTTATCAGATATTAAGGAGTGATAAACTATGATGGATTTCATAATTACTCCAGTATTGTTGAGTTTGGAGAAACTTCTGAATGCAAATCTATGGATAGGATTACTGAATCGCAAGCGTGTAAAAGCAGTGAAATCTGGGCAAAAGTTCAATAAAATTGGAAAATCGAACAAATTACACTTCGTAATCGACAACTCTTCGCTCAGTCCGAACCAAAGGCAGGAATTCTTTCACTTTCATATGCAATGGATGTGATTGATACGCATCGAGGGAAGCACGGGTGTCAAATTCGGTATATAGGGCTATGTCTGATGCCGATTCACTTCTTTCAAAATCTAATCCAACTTCTAGTTTTAGCATACCTGGAATTTTCCCGCGCATTTCCTCCAACATTGTTTTGACCTTTTGAGCATTCTCTTGTTTAGCTGTACCTTCTGCAAAATCTTTCAATCTCCAGAAAACTATATGTTTAATCATGATTTAAAGCTCCGAAAAAATCTGTGTAGCTTCTATCTGTATTAAATTCCAAAGTTGTTGGATGTGTATTTCAGACGTAGCGATATTTCCAATAGCAATACGGATTGTATATTTCCCATTGAGTTTTGTATGCGAAAGGAAAGCTTTACCAGAAGCATTTATACGTTTGATAATTTGCGAATTAATCTGTTCAAGTCTTGATTCGTCTGAAATTTCTTTTGGATGGAATCGAAAACAAACGACTCCTAGCATTACCGGTGCTAGACGCTCGAAGTTACTATCAGCATCGATCCAGATTGTAATTTTTTGTGCTAATCGAATCGGTTCGCGCAAAAGTGTGATAATACCATCGACGCCCATAGAGCGAATAACAAACCAGAGCTTAAGCGAACGGAATCTTCTACCGAGTTGGATACCCCAATCCATATAATTGTTAACACCTGTGTCGCTAGTTTTCAAATATTCCGGCACCAAACTAAATGCCTGTTTTAATGTGTCGACACGACGTGTATAGAGTGCACTGCAATCAATGGGAGTGAAGAGCCATTTGTGAGGATTAGTAACGAAAGAATCAGCTCGATTGCAACCATCAAGGAGTTGTCTAGTCTCTGGAATGACTCCTGCCATTCCACCATATGCTGCATCGATATGAAGCCACAGTTTTTCCTTTTGGCAAATTTCTGCAATAGCCGGAACAGGATCGATACTGGCGCTAGAAGTTGTTCCGACTGTGGCAACGACTGCAAAAGGAAACCAACCATTTTTCCGATCTTCAAATACCGCTTGGGATAATTCTTTTGGATCCATTCTAAATTCCGAATCCGTCTTGATTTTTCGGATACCATTTTGTCCGATCCCAAGAACTATTGCAGCTTTGTCGACTGAAGAGTGCGCTTGATCAGAACAGTAAAGTCGCAGTTTAGGTAGGTCAATACGTCCGGATAATCCTTCTTCGCGAATATCTTTATGAATGGCTTCACGTGCAGCTATAAGGGCAATCAGATTTGATGCTGATGCCGTGTCTGTAATAACTCCTTGAAAATCTGACGGAAGTCCAAGCATTTGTCTTAACCAATCGAGTACGACTTCTTCCAGTTCAGTAGCAGACGGTGATGTACGCCATAACATCCCATTCACATTCAAAGCTGCACTAAGCATTTCGCCGAGAATTCCAGGTGTAGATCCGGTTATTGAAAAGTAAGCGTGAAAGTTTGGATGGTTCCAATGAGTAATTCCGGGGAGAATAATGCGATTGAAATCTGAAATTATGGATTCAATTGTCTCGGCATTCAGTGGCGGGACTTTAGGAATTTGACGTTTGACATCGCCGGGATTTACTTGCGATAGCACAGGATAGGTCTCAATATTCTTCAAGTAGTCGGCAATCCAATCGACTATTTGTTTTCCATGAATCCGAAATTGTTCAGGATCTATCGCTTTTTGTGTAAGTGAACTCATTTTGATATTAGACGATCGTTGTTAATTTCCAGCTGATCAATCATTCTTTATCGGGACTACCAGTATCGAGTACAATTTTCCAGGATCCATCTGGCTGTTTTTTCCAGACGGATGTGTAAGTTCCGGTCTTACGAATTTCTCCATCTTTTGTTTTTCGTATTCGTTCCCATCGTCCTACGGTATAACCAAGAACACCGGGCATCATCATTTCGGCTTTTGTGGGGTGCCAACGGAGTGAAAAATTTGGATCCTTAAAAGCCGGCTCCATTTCTTTACGTATCGCTGCCGGCCCGGTCACTGGTGCGCTTGTATCACCCAGCATAGAACCGTTTGGTGCAAAATATTCAATCCAGCCATCGACACCCTTTTCCTTGGTTGCTTTATCAAAGTCGCGATCGAGTTGCATAAGAAGTGTCGCTTCTTCAGAAATATTTTGCGCCTGGAGTGGAATCAAGAATATTGTGCATAGGATATAAGAAAAGTAAAAATATTTCATGAATACGCCTTAGGAGAAATTGTTATAGGAATTTAACACGGTTCTTCTTAATCATTGGAAGTATTTATAGTAGGTCTTTCAGCTTATCATATCCTGCGCGACTAATAAGTAATTTAGTTCCGTCCTTCAATATAGCCATCCGGCTGTCTTTTGCGTAAAGCTCAAGACGAGCAATTCGTTCGATATTGAGAATGTAAGACCGATGAACACGGACAAATTTTGTCGTATCCAATTCCTTTTCCAGGTTGGTCATCCGTTCTTGTTTCAAATGCGATTTTCCATCAACCTTTATTGCGACATAATCATCCTGAGCTTCAATGTAATCAATTTTAGTTACGGGGATTACATGGACTTTTGTACCTTCTTTCACAAGAATACGCTCCAACGGAATCGTTTTCATTCTAGAATCGGTGACCAATTGTTGAAGTGGTACCGCCATTTTCTTCTTTAAATGTGCTTTTACGTGTTTAAGAGCTTCGTCTAATCGTTCCTTACTAAATGGTTTTAATAGGTAATCGACTGCATGAACTTCGAATGCTTTCACTGCATATTGGTTATAAGCAGTTGCAAATATTATTGATGGAGATTGATCGATGAGCTCAAGCACTTCGAAACCATTTAGCTTCGGCATTTGAATATCGAGAATGACCAGATCGGGGTGTAAATCGGTGATAGCTTTTACAGCTTCAAATCCGTTCGCGCAATCCGCAACTAATTCAATTTCCGGATGCGTAGAGAGAAATTCGCGAAGAATAAGACGAGCTGGTTCTTCGTCATCAACGATGATGGTGCGAATACGAGTTTTTGAGGACATTGGTTATTTTCGATGTTTAGGAATTGTGAGCTTAATATGAAAGTACTCATTCGTTTCTTCAACATCCACTCGTGCATTATTTCCATAAAGTGTTTCAAGGCGTGATCGGACATTTTGGACGCCAAGACCGGTTCCTTTTCGTTTTGGACGATCTGGATCGATGGGATTGCTAACTTGAAGAACAAGTCGTTCACCTCGGCTATTGCATTGTATCTTAACTATTCCTCCTTCAACGAGATGGGCAATTCCGTGTCGTACGGCATTTTCAACCAGAGGTTGGAGGATTAATGGTGGCACGAATGCTTTTTTGCATTCTTCTTTTATTTCTTCTACTACTTTTAAGCGTTCACCGAATCTAACTCGTTCGATCGTAAGGAAGTCCGATACAAGCGAAAGTTCGCTTTCGAGGGGTATATGATTTCTTTCACCAAACTCGAGGCTTTTTCGAAAAAAATCTGCAAGTAGCAGTGTCATTGTTCGTGCTTTTACAGGATCGTTTGTTGTTAAAGCACTGATGGAATTAAGACTGTTAAAGAGAAAATGGGGATCAATTTGGGCGCGGAGTGCACGCAATTCTGCGTCCTGTGCAAGGACTTTTAACTCGAAAGTCTGAAGTTCGTTTTCACGCGATTTTTCAAAAGTAATGATAACATAATGCAAAGCAGCAACGAGAAGAAAAACCAATATCAGGATACTGTATATTCCAGCAACCCACGGTTCATATAGACTAATCAGTGGCGGTCCAATTTGTAAAGAATCTACAAAGCGTATCCAACTCATGCTAACAAGAATAGCTATACCAGCAGTTATTCCAGCTGCAAGAAGAAATAACAAGATAAGATTATACCACTTAGTGTTTTGTATCGGGAATGTACGACATAGATAATATGAAGAGAGACACATGAACGCATATAAGAAATATAAAGGAACATCACAAAGAAGAATGGAGAACCATTGGGAGCTCATTGAAATAATAAAAGGGGTCTCAACGAGTAAACAGACCAAAAACCATATGGTAAGGTACAGGATTAGAGTTCGTTTATTCGAAAGAATTGGGTGCACGGTTAATTCCTGATTTCCACTCCACCCATAATAGCAGTCCCTTTAATGATAAGACGTTTATTTGATTCCTTTGGAGGACGTGTTTTATCTTCGAATCCGCCCATAAATGGAAAAGCTTCGATGATAACAGTCCAATCATCCGGTATGCGAAGCTCCATACCACCCATCATTGCAAAGATATCAATTACAGCCTCTCCTTTGAAGGAGGCATCGCGTAGATCGATTTCGAGTCCACCCATGATCGCTGTGATATCTCCGCCTTTAAATTCCTGAGAATTATTCGTTCGCTTAAATCCGCCTAGTACTGCCATAGCTTTTATATAAGAATTTGAATCATTAGTTTCTATCATAGTATCAGTTCCTACTCTTCGGAATATTGAACTTCTTACGATCATCATAACTCCAACAATGACAAGTATAAGTGGCCAATAATCCCAAATACTAAAGTGAATAAAATATAACCGATCGAGCAACATGCCTGTTCCAACAAATATGAGAATGAATCCCCAAACACGCGCTGAAGCATTCTGGCTTTGTAGCAAATAAGCTATACCAATAACTATCAGAATTGAAGGCCAGAGACGTAAATAATCGTGTGGATCAAGGATGTCAAGATTTCCAAGTAAGAATAGAACACCAACAAGAATAATGCCCAATCCCAATACTAGTCGAGGGGCAAAAAAAGTATGTTGTTTAGTGACCATGGCAATGATCCTTTGCTAATTTGTAACAGGATGGATAAAACGATTTAATGAGGATGCTGATTCCTAATCCGATGAGCAATATTGGCCAGGCATTATGATAACTCATGTTGAACAAGTGTAGCTCGCAAATGAAGAACCAGGATCCGATAAAGAGTAGGGAAAAAGCTTTTCCAAATTCCCATACAAAACGAGCGTCGATTAAACGTCCTAACCCCATAGCGATTAAAATAGTTGGCCAGTAATGCCAAATTGATACAGTATTTAGAAAATCGAATTTATCAAGCAAAAGTATAGCACCAACAGTGATAAGAAAAATCCCTACACCAAATTTACCATAAGATCGTCGTTTTTCGTCTTCCATAAAATCCTCCTGCATTAAATTATTCTGTCTCATGATACTATGAAATAATCGACAGGTTGCGATGATTTCGGCAAATGGTGTTAAGAAATCGGTAAATGGTGGACAATCGAAGGATTCTTTTTTCGGTGAAATAGTGTTACTCCGGGGCTTGTATACCTATTTGGCTCCATTCTTCTTTTGATGGTCCGTAAATACCTGGAACTTTTAATCCTGCTTGGCGCATTAAAATTGTCATTTGACCACGATGATGTATTTGATGGACGATTAAAGAATGAAGAGTTGCTTCCCGAGTCCATTTTTGCCCATACATTTCAATTTCATCTTTGAGCATTCCATCATTCCAAGTAGTTTGTACTGCATTTGCGAGGGATATACATCCTTTTTCGTATGCTGAAAATATTTCGGATGCCTTCGGAGGTACTGGCGCATCTTTGGAAGGTCCATCAATTTTTAGTCCAGCTTTACCACCCATTTCTCCAAGTGTTATCACTAGGTGCCAAGCGAGGAAGCCTAATGACCGTCCGTTTGGTGCTACTTTTTGATTTAGAGAAGAGTCTAATAAGTTATTGAGTACTTTCAATGTTGAATTACTCTCAAATTTCCAGTGGTCGAGAAATTCCTGTATAGTATGGTACATAGCATTCTTCCTAAATATATTTACGATTTTTATATAAGTAGCGATATATGCGACTCAGAATTTGTATGCATAAAAATTATTTTGCATCCCGCAAAGCCACCTGACCCATCCTTGTAAAGTTGATAGACTCGCCAAGGATTCTAATGGCTTCTTCAGGGGCGTGAAAACCTGTTGAGTTTTCCGCTTCGACGAAGTCGAGATAGAATTGTGCCTTCCGCTGAAAGTTGCGTGCTTTTATAAGTTGAGCATCTTGCATACCGGATTCTTTTGATTTTTTTATTTCCTGAATTAATGTAATAAGTGCATCCATGGCTAAATTTCGCATTCGGTATGTACGATCTTGAATTTCTTCAACTCTCGCTTTAAGCTCCTGTTCGCTCCATTTATGGCAACTTTGACACGCACGATTGATATTGAGAATTGGGCTCTGAACATGATGATCGCTAATCTTCATAGAACCGACACGTGTATAAGGCATATGGCAGTCAGCACAACCAACACCGGATCGAGCATGAATTCCTTGATTCCACATTTCAAATTCAGGATGTTGTGCTTTTAACACATCAACTCCACTTATAGCATGCGTCCAATCCTTGTGTTTTACTTCTTCATAGTATGCTAATATGCTATCAACCTTTAAGCCATTTGCCCAAGGATATACTAATCGCTTTTCTGGTCCCTTGAAATAATATTCAACATGGCATTGACCGCAAACATAAGCACGCATTTCTTGTCGGCTCGCCATTTTATTCGGATCGTAATCTTTATTACCTTGTGATGCTTTCAGAGCTTTGATTCCTTCTAAAAATCCAGGCCGGGTAATCCGAAGTTGCATAGTATTTGGATCATGACAATCAATACACGCGACCGGATGAGTCACCAGTTTGCGTGCTTCTACGTAGGGCATTTGATTCATCTCTTCAAATCCTTTGATAATATCACCATTCCCGAGTTTCTTATAAGGAAGGTACACTGATGCATGACAATGCATACACGTTCCGGGTTGTTTAACGACTTGTTGACGTTCTGTATAAGTTTGATCATCTAACATATAAGCATGTCCACGTTCTTCACGGAAGTCTTTTGCGAAAGCATATCCTGCCCATATAGTTTTTAGTCGCAGATCTTCTTCCAGCCGAGACTGTGCAACAATCGAACGTGGATCAACATTGGTTGGTGTATGTGGAATTGCTTCACTTCCACCATATTTTGTCCTTATTTGATCTACTGTCCGTTTATACCCATCATATTGGTTGGGGAAGTTCATTCCCCATGTTTCTGGAGCTTCGGTTGTATCAGTCAATTCAACAACGCGGAAAAACGGATTTCGTTCTTCCTGTTTATGTTCGAAAATGTTTATCAGAAGTGCAGTAACTCCAAATGTCGCAATTGCTGATATTACCACAATAAGTGAAATGAATCGAAACGACTTTTTACTTTTAATAGATTCTTGTTCTTTCATGAAAATTTATCCTTTTGTTTAACCTATCATTTTTTCATTCCAAATGACCAACTGATCTATGACATTCGATACAGGCTGTATGATTTAGATATGGATGTAATCCATCGATTGCTAGCACGATATCCCGATGGCATTTCTGGCAAGCTTTTTCAGTAATTTCGATATTCCGTGCATTGATTTGGATGTTATCTGGAAACCAACCGGTAGTAAAATAAAATGAATGCCAAAATCCATTCGACGCTTTTGTTGTATATTTTCCCATAAAACTATCAGGTGTATGGCAATCGTTACATTTAGCGACGGATCGATGGCTTCCTTTCATCCAACCACTATATTGCTCATTCATAACATGACAATTGCTACATGCAGAAGGTTCATCCGTCATATATGAATATCCTTTCGCATAAATAAATGTATAACAGCCCACACCAAGCGCCATTCCTAGAAATATTCCTATGATGATATGATAGAGTTTAGTCATATGATGATCTATTCACTATACTTTCTATTCCGATCTATCCAAAATGCCCATGGGATAAATAGCCACTGGGATAATGCCATCCAACCTACTGGGCCCGCATCAGGAGGAGGTGGTCCGGCAAAGCTTGCTACATAGCTTGATACGAGAAATACTATCATTGTCCAGGGCGCGATCTTTCCAGTTTTGTTTATTGGTTGTGTGAAATGTAAGTAATAAACTATGCCAACAATGAATAGGATCAATTCTAAGGTAATTGTACCAATTGTCGAATTCCATAATCCAAGGCCCACCACCATTGCTCCACCGGGAATAATCGGTAAATCGGGAATATGAGTAATGAGATCTAATATCCAATGACTGAAAACTACACAACCAACTATAATTGCATTGTGTTTGTTTTTATTCATCAAAAAGTAAGCACCACCAATAAGTAATGACCAGAAAAGTGAAGTAACCATGCTGTGAGAAATCGGGTAGTCATACAAATCGAGTCGTAAAAAAGGGATTGCATTAGAATTAATGCGGACGTGTTCAACGCCAGCAATGATTAATAGTGGCCATAAGAGATCGAGAAATTGAGCTGCGAACACAAGCGTGCCGAGCTTAATTTGAGGCGCAATTTTTTTACTGCCGAACGCGACAGCATGATGACCGAGAAACATTTCATTCCTCCTTTTCTTGATTAAAAAGTGAGAATTCCAAAGAATACACCACCGAAAACGTATAGAATCAATACAGTTGCAATCCAACCAAGGATGTCTAGAGTGAAGCCGTTACGAATCATTTCTTTCAATTTGATATATCCTGTTCCATAAACGAGAGCATTGGGTGGAGTTGCCACGGGTAACATAAATGCCATCGATGCTGCGATTGCCGCTGCAACAGAAAGTGTGATTGGATTATTACCAGTTTTTATTGCGATAGAAATGATAATTGGGACAATCATTCCAGTGACAGCAGTATTGGAAGTTACTTCGGTTAAGAAATCAATTAAGAATACTATAATGATCATTAAAAGAAACGTTGATGGATTTCCAAATAATCCGACGAATGATGAAGCAATCCAGGAAGCTAAACCGGTTTTAAACATTGCATCAGAAAGCGCTATTCCACCACCAAAGAGGATCAGTGTGCCCCAATCGACAAATTTTGTGTCGGACCAATCCAGAAGAAATTTATTATTTTTGAAATCGACTGGGAAGAGAAAACATAATGCTCCAACCAGCAATCCAATAGAATATTCATCAATCCAAGCAACACGTGCTGCAATTGAAGTGGGAAGTAGTGAATTCCAGAATGGATTAGAAACCCAGAGAATTATAGAAAGAAAGAATGCCACAATTGTAAGCTTTTCTCCACGGTTAAATTTTCCAAGTCGAATTTTTTCTTCCTGGAGTTGTTTTTTACCTCCGAAAAGATTCCGTAATTCGGGTGGATTTAAAACGATAAGTATCATCCAAGCAATTGGAATCATGAAACATACATAGGGAATCCCAATCTTCATCCAGTCTAAAAACGTAATACGATGGAAATTTGGATCGTTTGCAAATGTAGAATTGAGTATACCGAGTGCAATGCCATTAGGTGGTGTTCCGATGATTGTTCCAACTCCACCGATCGAAGCCGCCCATGCAATCCCAAGCATAAGCGCTGTTCCAAAATGCGATTCACCAGGTTTAAGATTCAAAAAATGAAGTACTCCAAGTCCAAGAGGTAGCATCATTGCCGTGGTTGCAGTATTTGAAATCCACATCGAAAGAAATGCTGTCACCGCCATCATACCAAGTAAAATAGAATGCGTGCTGTTGGCAAGGTTACCGCGAGTGAGTATCCAAAGTGTTAGACGTCTGTCAAGTCCCCATTTTTGCATAGCTGCGGCGATTAGAAAACCACCTAGAAATAGATAAATCACCGGATTAGCATAACTAATTAACACGTTCTTAATCGTGAATTCGTAGATACTATCTCCAAAAAACCA
>Ga0233423_10000356_pt1 | contig 25009 bp, 10 predicted proteins | sample Watercolumn_Mata_FD_180713 | JGI IMG/M metagenome (GOLD analysis project Ga0233423, IMG submission 180713) | Freshwater microbial communities from Lake Matano, South Sulawesi, Indonesia - Watercolumn_Matano_2014_112_MG | ecosystem: Environmental > Aquatic > Freshwater > Lake | place: Indonesia...
CCCACCGGCGGATCGCCCTGCCCCCACCAGTTCTGGGACTCCACGCGGGCCTGGCCGACGTACATGCCGGGCAGGTTGTTGATGGCCGGCAGGTAGAAGGTCTGGGAGCCGCGCGGGCAAATCCACTCCACGACGGTGTCAACGATATCCCCGCTGTTGTCCAGGAAGTAGACCTTGACCAGGGCGTTGTAGACGGAGCTCAGGTTCTGCACCACGATACCGGCATTCCATCCTTCAAACTCCCGGTAGGTGAGCGGAGCGTAGTTGAAGCGGGAGCCCAGCGTCTCACCCATGTAGTACTCGGCAGGCATGCCGCGGTAGCTCATGAGAATGCTGCCGTTGGTGCTGTACTCGTCCACGATGATGCCCAGGGGCTGGCTGGAGCGGATCCAGGCACTACCCAGGAAGCCGGCCATCTCCGGGTCTACGGCGATGGTCTCGCCGGGGCAGAGGGCCAGTACTTCCTGAATGCGGGCCTTGAGGCAGTCCTGCTGCTTCTGGAACCAGATTTCCAGGGAGGTACACTCAATGCCAGAGTTCTGGATCCAGAGGCGACTGCTCCAGCCGGCAGGGCTGAAGGTGTCGAAGAGCTGAGGAGCGTAGTACATGTAGGCGTGGGTGCGTGGATCAGGGCCGGTCTCCATCTCGGGGTCGGCGATGCCCGTGTAGGCGGAAGCGCGTGGGGTACCGCCGGCGCCAGTCTGGATACGGTTGACACTTGCGGCCACCGGCTCACCCGCTGGCCCGGTGCCGTTCAGCATCCAGGAGCGCCAGAGCTGCCAGACCGCATCCCTCGCCGTAGTGCAGGCCAGAGACTCCAGGGCCATGGCTTGCTGCAGGCTCAGGCTGACCAGGATGCCGGAGGTGGGCCGGAAGAGAGCGCCAGCGCAGGTCACGGTGTTGGCGCTGGCCAGCTTGTAAGTCCAGGCGCCACCCACAGGGACGCGGCCGCTGAACTCAACCTTGGCCGGCAGGTTGCACTGCGGGCCGCAGTAAGGGCCGGAGTAGCCGAAGAGCAGCAGGGCGAACTTGGTGTCTTGCGTGCCCACGTTCTGGGCCTGGATCCAGGTCTCCCAGCCATCACCTACCTGGATGACGGGGAGTTGGATGACCCGGCCCACGGTGGGGCGCACCAGACCGGCATCCACGGTGGTGTTATTCTCGCCAGGAGCCAGGGTAATCGGCGGTGTAGTGCCCGTCACCTGGTTAGGGTCGCTGTCCCGGGCAGGATCGGTGCCCTCGTTCGGCGGTGTGAAGACGTAACCTGGCGGCGGCACGAACTGCACCCGGTAGGTGCCAGGGGGCAGGCCGGGGAACTCGTACCAGCCGGGCTGGCCGGTCACCGGGTTGTTGGCCGTGACGGTGGTGATGGGGTTGCCGTTGGCATCCAGCACCGGATTGCCATTGGCGTCCAGCAGCCTGACCGTCAACCCATTGGCACCCGGCTCACCAGGGTCCTGGATGCCGTTGCCGTTGGTGTCGAACCACATGTAGTCGCTAATCGAGGCCAGGACGTAGTCTTCTACCTCACCACTGCTGGCCTGGCCGATGGGGGTATCGCCCCCCTGGCCGCAGCCGGCGGTGAAGCGGAAGCGGGAGTATATCACGCCGGTAGCGCCTGCCGGCACCGGGAAGGTCAGTTTGTTGATACCAGCGACCAGAACCTTGTTGGTGAAGACCTGCTCGCCGGGGCCGAAGGCGCCGTTGCCATTGAAGTCCACCCAGGCGTTGAGGCAGCCAGCCACGCTGACGGTCACCGTGATCTGCGCTGTTCTCCCTGGCATGAGCGGCGTCCCGAAGACCACGCCGTCCTCGTCGTCGTTGCAGGGCGGCCTGGTGTTGTTAGCGTCGTCGCCGGTGGCCGTGCCGTTGGGCTGGCCGTTAACCTCTGGATCCACGCAGAGACCCAGGAAGGTCACGTCGTCCATGATGTGGCGAGCGCCATTGTTGGCCAGCAGGGTAGAATAAGGCCCATCGGGCAGGTCGCCGAAGTCCAGGAGCAGCAGGCCGGCGTCCACGGTAGGATTGGTCTGCGCCAGAGTCAGGGTAACCGGCGGGGCGATACCCGTGGTCTGGTCGGCGTCGCTGTCCTTGGCGTCATCGGGCCCCTGGTTCTGCAAGGTGAAGAAGTAGGGGGTGGGCAGCACGAACCGCACCTGGTAGGTGCCAGGCGGCAGGCCAGGGAACTCGTACCAGCCAGGCTGGCCGGTCACCGGGTTGTTGGCCGTGACGGTGGTGATAGGATTGCCATTGGCGTCCCGCACCGGGTTACCACTGGCGTCCAGCAAGTTCACCGTCACCCCGTTGAGGCCAGATTCGCCCCCATCCTGGATGCCGTTGCCGTTCAGGTCGCGCCAGACGTAGTCGCCCAGGGAGGACAGGACGTAGTCTTCTACTTCACCACTGCTCGCCTGGCCGGTGGGGGTATCGCCCCCCTGCTGGCAGCCGGCGGTGAAGCGGAAGCGACTGTACTCCACGCCCGTGGCAGTGGCCGGCACGGGGAAGGTCAGCGGGTTGTTGCCAGCGACCAGGGCCTGGTTGGTGAAGATCTGCTCGCCAGGGCCGAAGGCGCCGTTGCCGTTGAAGTCCACCCAGGCGTTGAGGCAGCCAGCCACGCTGGCCACGACCTGGATCCTGGCCACTTTGCCCGGGACGAGTGGCGTGAGGAAGGTCACGCCATCCTCGTCGTCAGGCTGTCCCGGTGGGTTGGCATCGTCACCGGTGGCCGTGACGTTGGGCTGGCCATTGGGCTCCGCATCCACCCGAGCCCCCAGGAAGACACCAGCGACGATGAGGTGCCGCGGGCCGTTGTTGGCCAGCAGGGTAGAATAAGGCCCATCGGGCAGGTCGCCAAAGTCGTATTGCTGCTCGAGCAGGCCGGCGTCGACCGTCGGGTTGTTTCCGCCCGCGGCCAGGGTGACCGGACCGCTGCGGCCGCTGGTCTGGTTCGCATCACTGTCGCTGGCGTCGGCGCCCTGGTCCGGCGTGGTGAAGCCGTAGCCGGTGGGCGGCACGAACTCGACGATGTAGGTGCCAGGCGGCAGGCCGGGGAACTCGTACTTGCCGTTGGCGTCCGTCACGTCGGTGATCGGGTTGTTGTTGGCGTCCAGCACCGGGTTGCCGCTGCCATCCAGCAGGTTCACCGTCACCCCGCTATGCGGTGTAGCCGGCGATTCGTCCTGCTGGCCGTTGCCGTTGGTGTCGTCCCAGACGTAGTCGCCCAGGCTGGCCAGGGCGTAGTCCTCGACCTCGCCCGACTGCGCCAGGCCGGTGGGCGACTCGCCGCCCTGCTGGCAGGCTTGCGTCAAGCGGAAGCGGCTGTAGACCACGCCGCTCGTGGCCGGCACCGGGTTGATGCTGAGGACGTTGGCGCCAGCATTCACCGCCAGGTTGGCGGCGATGACCTCGTTGGGCACGTCGCCCAACTGGCCGTTGCCGTTCCAGTCCACCCAGGCGTTCAGACACCCCGCCACGCTGGCCGTCACCTGGATGTTGGCCGGCCTGCCCGGCAGCAGCGGCGTCTGGAAGACCACGCCGTCTTCGTCGTCCGGCGCGCCATTCGTGTCATCCCCCGTCGCCGAAGCAGTGGGCTGGCCGTCCGTATCCGCATCCACGCCCGCGCCCAGGTGTACCCCGCTGGCGATCAGGTGCCGCGGGCCGTCGTTGGCCAGCAGCGTCTGGTAGTCGCCCGCGGCCGTGCCCGCCGTCGGATCCGGCAGATCGCCGTAGTCCACCGCGGCCACCAGCCCGGCATCCACCGTCGGGTTAACCTGGCCCGGCGTGAGCGTCACCACCGGGCTGCGGCCCGTCGTCGGGTTGGCGTCGCTGTCCGTGGCGTCGGCGCCCACATCCGGCGTTGTGAAGGCCCACCCCGCCGGCGGCAGCACGAACCGCACCTGGTAGCTGCCCGCCGGCAGCCCCGGGAACTCGTACCAGCCCGGATCCCCCGTCGTCGGATGGTCAGCGGTCACCGTGGTGATGGGATTGCCGCCGCCGTCCAGCACCGGGGCGCCGCTGCCGTCCAGCAACTGCACCGTGAGGCCGTTGTGCCCCGCGCTGACCGGCTCGTCCTGCTGCCCGTTCTGGTTGGTGTCGTCCCAGACGGTGTCGCCGAGGGCGGCGAGGGCATAGTCCTCCACCTCGCCGTTGGACGCCGGCCCGGTCGGCGTCTCGCCGCCCTGGTTGCAGGCTTGCGTGAAGCGGAAGCGGCTGTACACGGCCCCTGTCGTCGCCGGCACCGGGTTGATGGTGATGAGGTTGGCGCCCGCGACCACTGCCAGGTTGCTGGCGATCTGCTCGCCAGGATCGGTCAGCACGCCGTTGCCGTTCCAATCGACCCACGCGTTCAGACACCCCGCCACGCTGGCCGTCACCTGGATGGTGGCCGGCCGGCCCGGCGTCAGCGGCGTCTGGAAGAGTACGCCATCCTCATCGTCCGGCGCGCCATTCGTGTCATCCCCCGTCGCCGAAGCATTGGGCTGGCCGTCCGGGTCCGCATCCACCCCCGCGCCCAGGTAGACGCCGGCCATGATCAGGTGGCGCGGGCCGTCGTTGGCCAGCAGCGTCTCATAGTTGCCCGCACCGGTCCCGGCGCCCGTGTCCGGCAGGTCGCCGTAGTCCACCGCGGCCACCAGCCCGGCATCCACCGTCGGATCGACCTGGCCCGGCGTGAGCGTCACCACCGGGCTGCGGCCGGTCGTGGGGTTGGCGTCGCTGTCGCTCGTGTCCGCGCCGGAGTCAGGCGTCGTGAAGGCCCACCCCGCCGGCGGCAGCACGAAGCGCACGCTGTAGCTGCCCGCGGGCAGGCCGGGGAACTCATACCAGCCGGGGTTGCCGGTGGTTGGGTGGTCGTCCGTCACGGTGGTGATGGGATTGCCGCCGCCGTCCAGCACCGGGGCGCCGCTGCCGTCCAGCAGTTGCACGGTGATGCCGTTGTGCCCCGCGCTGGCCGGTTCGTCCTGCTGCCCGTTGCCGTTCGTATCGTCCCAGACCGTGTCGCCCAGGCTCGCCAGCGCATAGTCCTCCACCTCGCCGGTCTGCGCCAGCCCCGTCGGGCTCTCGCCGCCCTGCCCGCAGGCCGCCGTGAAGCGGAAGCGGCTGTAGACCGCCCCCGTCGTGTCCGGCACCGGGTTGATGGTGATGAGGTTGGCGCCCGCGGTCAGCGCCAGGTTGCTGGCGATCTGCTCGCCGGCGTCCGTCAGCAGCCCGTTGCCGTTCCAGTCAACCCACGCGTTCAGGCAGCCCGCCACGCTGGCCGTCACCTGGATGGTAGCCGGCCTGCCCGGCGTCAGCGGCGTCTGGAAGACCACGCCATCCTCGTCATCCGGCGCGCCGTTCGTGTCATCCCCCGTCGCCGCCGCATTGGGCTGCCCGTCCGACTCCGCATCCACCCCGGCGCCCAAATAGACGCCGCTGGCGATCAGGTGGCGCGGGCCGTTGTTGGCCAACAGCGTCTGGTAGTCGGCCGCGGCCGTGCCTGCCGTCGGATCCGGCAGGTCGCCGTAGTCCAACTCGCCGATGACCAGCGGGTAGTCCTCCACCTCGCCCGTCGCCGCGGCGCCGGTCGGGTTAGCCACGTCGCTGGCGTTATTGGCGATGCGGCAGCGCAGATAGCTCACCCCCGACGTCGGCGGATCGAAGCCGCTGAAGGTCAGGTTGGCCGTCTGCGCGCCGGCCTGGCTCGCTACTCCCACGCTGGCGCGCTCCCCCGCATCCAGGAAGTCGCCGTCCCGGTTGAAGTCGATCCAGCACGCCAGCGTCGCCGGGCTGCCCGTGGTGTTGAGCACGCTCACACTCAGCGGCACGCTGGTCGACGTGGTCAGGATCGTCGGCAAGGTCGTCACGCCGTCTTCGTCGTCCACGCCCGCCTTGTCGTCGGCGTTGGCGTCGCCGTTCTGCTGCGTGCCGTCGTCGGCGTCCGGGGGCACGGCGCCCAGTTGCAGGTTGGCCACGATGGTGTGCCGCGGGCCGTCATCGGCCAGCGTGGTGTTGTAGTTCCCCACGCCCGTGCCCAGACCCGTGTCCGGCGCGTCGCCGTAGTCCAGGTTGCCGATGACGATCCGGTAGTCCTCCACCTCGCCCGTGTTCGCCGCACCGTAGGCGTTGGTCACTTCCGCCGCCGTGTTGGCCAACCGGCAGCGCAGGTAGCTGACTCCCGCCGTCGGCGGCGCAAAGCCGCTGAAGGTCAACGTCTTGGTCGTCTGCCCGCTGTTGGCTGCCGCCGTCGTGCTGGCGCGTTCGCCGGTGTCCGCGAAGTCGCCGTCCCGGTTGAAGTCGATCCAGCACGCCACCGTCGCCACCGCCGCCGTCGCGTTATACACGCTGACGTTCAACGTCACGGCGCTCGTGCTGCCCGGCGTGATCACCGGCAGCGCCGTTACGCCGTCCTCGTCGTCCAGCGCCGTGGTGTCGTCGGCATCCGCCGCCGCATTCTGCAGCGTGCCGCTGTCCGCATCCGGGTTAGCCAGCCCCAGCCGCAGGTTGGCGATGATGATGTGGTTCGGCCCGCCGTCGCCGATCGTGGTCTGGTAGTTACCGGCCCCCGTCCCGGCGCCGGTGTCCGGCGCATCGCCAAGATCCACCCCCACGATGGTGAGCTGGTAATCCTCGACTTCACCCGTCGCGGCCGGGCCGGTTGGCGCGGCCACGTCCGCCGCCGCGTTGGCGATGCGGCAGCGCAGGTAGCTCACGCCGGCCGTCGGCGACGCATAGCCCGTGAACGTCAGCGCCTTCGTCTGCTGCGACGCGCTGGCCGTCACCGCGGCTTCCGCCCGCTCGCCCGCATCCCCGAAGTCGCCGTCCCGGTTGAAGTCGAGCCAGCACGCCACCGTGGCCGCGGCGCCGGTGTTGTTGAACACACTCACGTTCAGCGCCACGCTCGTCGAGTCGCTGCGCACCGTCGGCAAGGTCGTCACGCCGTCCTCGTCGTCCGCCGCGCCCGTGTTGGTCGTGTCGTCCGCCGTCGCCGCCGCGTTCTGCAGCGTGCCCGGATCGGCATCCGCCGCGGTCGCGCCCAGCCGCAGGTTGGCCACGATGACGTGGTTGGGCCCGTTGTCATCGCGCGTGGTGTTGTAGTTGCCCTGCGCCGTGCCCGCGGCCACGTCCGGCGCATCGCCGTAGTCGACCGCCACGATCGTGACCTGGTAGTCCTCCACCTCGCCGCTGGTCGCCACCCCCGTCGGCGCCGCCACTTCACCCGCGGCATTGGCGATGCGGCAGCGCAGGTAGCTCGTGCCCGGCGTCGGCGCCGCATACCCACTGAAGGTCAGGTTGACCGGCTGCTGGCCGGCCTGGCTAGTGACCACCGCGCTCGCCCGCTCGCCCGCATCCAGGAAGTCGCCGTCGCGGTTGAAGTCGATGAAGCAGGCCAGCGTCGCGTTCGCGCCCGTGGTGTTGAGCACGCTGACGCTGAGCGGCACGCTGGTCGTGTCGCTGCGGATGGTCGGCAACGTCGCCACGCCGTCCTCGTCGTCCGGCGTGCCGTTGGTGTCGTCGGCGTCGGCCGCGGCGTTCTGCAGCGTGCCGTTGTCGGCGTCCGGCGCATTGGCGCCCAACTGCAGCCCGCTGACGATCACGTGCGCCGGCCCGTTGTCCGCCGCCCGCGTGTTGTAGTTGCCCTGCGCCGTGCCTGCCGTCGCATCCGGCGCATCGCCGTAGTCCGCGCTGTTGATGACGATGCGGTAGTCCTCCACCTCGCCCGTGTTCGCCACGCCGTAGGCGTTGGTGACGTCCGCCGCCGTGTTGGCCAGCCGGCAGCGCAGATAGCTCACCCCCGCCGTCGGCAGCGCAAAGCCCGTGAAGGTCAGGCTCGCCGTCTGCTGGCTGGCGTTGGTCGCCACGGTGGTCGCCGCGCGCTCGCCGGTGTCGGCGAAGTCGCCGTCCCGGTTGAAGTCGATCCAGCACGCCAGCGTCGCCGCCGCGCCCGTGTTGTTGAACACGCTCACGCTCAGCGCCACGCTCGTCGAAGTGGTCAGGATCACCGGGAAGCTCGTCACGCCGTCCTCGTCGTCCGCCGCGCCGGTGTTCGTCGTGTCGTCGGCGTCCGCCGCGGCGTTCTGCAGCGTGCCGTCATCCGGGTCGGCATCCGTCAGCCCCAGCCGCAGGTTGGCCACGATCGTGTGCTGCGGCCCGTTGTCGCCGGCCGTCGTCTGGTAGTTGCCGACCCCCGTCCCACTCGCCCCGTCCGGCGCATCCCCCAGGTCGCGGCCCACGATCGTCACCTGGTAGTCTTCCACTTCGCCCGTCGCCGCCGGCCCGGTCGGGTTGGCTACGTCGCCGGCCGCATTGGCGATGCGGCAGCGCAGATAGCTCACCCCCGCACTCGGCGGCGCATAGCCCGTGAAGGTCAGGCTCTTGGTCTGCTGCGACGCGCTGGCCGTCACCGCGGCTTCCGCCCGCTCGCCCGCATCCAGGAAGTCGCCGTCCCGGTTGAAGTCGATCCAGCACGCCACCGTCGCCGCGCTGCCCGTGTTGTTGAACACGCTCACGCTCAGCGCCACGCTGGTCGTCGCCGTCGTGATCGTCGGCAAGGTCGTCACGCCGTCCTCGTCGTCCGCCGCGCCCGTGTTGGTCGTGTCGTCCGCCGTCGCCGCCACATTCTGCAGCGTGCCCGGATCGGCATCCGGCGCGGTGGCGCCCAGCCGCAGGTTGGCCACGATGATGTGGTTGGGGCCGTTGTCGCTGGCCGTGGTGTTGTAGTTGCCCACCCCCGTGCCCGCGGCCGTGTCCGGCGCATCGCCGTAGTCGACCGCCACGATCGTGACGGCATAGTCCTCCACCTCGCCGCTGCCGGCCGCGCCCGTCGGCAGCGTCACTTCAGCGGCGTTGTTGGCGATGCGGCAGCGCAGGTAGCTCGTGCCCGGCGTCGGCGCCGCAAACCCCGTGAACGTCAACGCCGCCGTCTGTGCGCCGGCCTGGCTCGCCACCACCGCGCTGGCGCGCTCCCCCGCATCCAGGAAGTCGCCGTCGCGGTTGAAATCGATGAAGCACGCCAGCGTCGCGTCCGCGCCCGTGGTGTTGAGCACGCTGACGCTCAGCGGCACGCTGGTCGAGTCGCTGCGCACCACCGGCAGGGTCGTCACGCCGTCCTCGTCGTCCGGCGTGCCGTTGGTGTCGTCGGCGTCGGCCGCGGCGTTCTGCAGCGTGCCGTTGTCGGCATCCGGCGCATTGGCGCCCAGTTGCAGCCCACTGACGATCACGTGCCGGGGGCCGTTGTCCGCATCGCGCGTGTTGTAGTTGCCCTGCGCCGTCCCTGCCGTCGCGTCCGGCGCATCGCCGTAGTCCGCCGGGCTGATCACGAGGCGGTAGTCCTCCACCTCGCCGGTGTTGGCCGCACCGAAGGCGTTGGTCACCTCCGTGGCCGTGTTGGCCAGCCGGCAGCGCAGGTAGCTGACCCCCGCCGTCGGCAGCGCAAAGCCAGTGAAGGTCAGCGTCTTGGTCGTCTGCCCGCTGTTGGCCGCCGCGGTCGTGCTGGCGCGCTCGCCGGTGTCGACGAAGTCGCCGTCCCGGTTGAAGTCGATCCAGCACGCCACCGTCGCGACGGCCGCCGTGGCGTTGTACACGCTGACGTCCAGCGCCACGCTGGTCGCGGCGGTCGTGACGATCGGCAGCGTCGCCACCCCGTCCTCGTCATCCGCCGCGCCAGTGTTCGTCGTGTCGTCGGCGTCGGCCGCGGCGTTCTGCAGCGTGCCGGGGTCCGGGTCCGGGTCGACCGTGCCCAGCCGCAGGTTGGCGATGATGATGTGGTTCGGCCCGCTGTCGCCGCTCGTGGTCTGGTAGTTGCCGACCCCCGTGCCGGCGCCGGTGTCCGGCGCATCGCCCAGATCCACGGCCACGATGGTGAGCTGGTAATCCTCGACTTCACCCGTCGCGGCCGGCCCGGTCGCCGCGGCCACGTCCGCCGCCGCGTTGGCGATGCGGCAGCGCAGGTAGCTCACCCCCGGCGTCGGCGCCGCATAGCCCGTGAAGGTCAGTGTCTTCGGCTGCTGCGACGCGCTGGCCGTCACCGCGGCTTCCGCCCGCTCGCCCGCATCCCCGAAGTCGCCGTCCCGGTTGAAGTCGATCCAGCACGCCACCGTCGCCGGGCTGCCCGTGTTGTTGAACACGCTGACGTTCAGCGTCACGCTGGTCGAGTCGCTGCGCACCGTCGGCAGCGTCGTCACGCCGTCCTCGTCGTCCGCCGCGCCCGTGTTGGTCGTGTCGTCCGCCGTCGCCGCCGCGTTCTGCAGCGTGCCCGGATCGGCATCCGCCGCGGTCGCGCCCAGCCGCAGGTTGGCCACGATGATGTGGCTCGGCCCGTTGTCGGCATCCGTGGTGTTGTAGTTGCCCACCCCCGTGCCCGCGGCCGTGTCCGGCGCATCGCCGTAGTCGGCCGCCAGGATGGTGACCTGGTAGTCTTCCACCTCGCCTGACTGCGCCAGCCCTGTCGGCGCCGCGACGTCACTTGCGGCCGCCGCGATCCGGCAGCGCAGGTAGCTCGTGCCGACGCTCGGCGACGCAGCGGGCGTGAAGGTCAACGTGAACGGCGTGTTACTCGAGCCTGCCGGCACGCTGGTCGTCTGCTTCTCGCCGGCGTCCAGGAAGTCGCCGTCGCGGTTGAAGTCGATCCAGCACGCCAGCGTGGCGTCCGCGCCGCTGCTGTTGCTGGCGTAGGCCGTCAGCGCCACGCTGCTCGACCCGCTGCGGATGACCGGCAGCGTCGGCACGCCGTCTTCGTCGTCCGGCGTGCCGGTCGTGTCGTCGGCGTCGGCCGCGGCGTTCTGCAGCGTGCCGTCGTCGGCGTCCGGCGCCACGGCGCCCAGGTACACCGTCGCCCCGCCCGCCGGGATGATGTGCCGCGGGCCGTCGTCGCTCACGGTCGTGTTGTAGTTGCCGGCCCCCGTGCCCGCGGCCGTGTCCGGCGCATCGCCGAAGTCGCGATCCACGCCCAGGAAGCCGAAGTCCAACCCGTGGTTGTTGTATCCCGCGCCGCCGGTCGTGAACGCGATGACCGCATTGCTCCCAACCACCGTCGCGTCCGAGTCGCGCACGTCCAGCATGGCGTCGTTGCTCGTCACCCCCCCGCTGGTTGCGCTGTTCGCCGTCGTCAAGCCGTTCAGCTCCTGCGCGGTGGGGTTCGCGACCCGCAGTTCGTAGGCCGTGGTCGGCGTGATCGCCAGCCCGTATTTGGCGCTGGCCGTGCTCGTGCCCGCCGCCGAGCTGAAGTAGTACTCGCCGGTGCTGTCCGTCACCGCGCTGGCCACCAGCGTGCCGCCCGCCGTGTACAGCCCCACCGTCACCCCGCCCAGCCCCGGCTCGCCCGGGTCCTGCCGGCCATTCGCATTCAGGTCGCGCCACACCCGGTTGCCCAGCTCGATGGGCGCCGGCAGGCCGATGATTTCCAGGTCCCCCATGCCGGCCGATTTACCGAAAGTTGCCCTCGACTCGCCACTGTTGTAAACGGTATAGTTCCTGAGCTGAACGCCTGTCGTGCTGTTGAGCCAGCGCAGGCCTCCTTGATCGAAGCCATTCGGGTCCAGGGCTGTCATGGCAACGCCGCTCGAGCCGGGCAACAACGCCACCCCGCCATGACTCGTCTCTTGATGTCCGTCATATTCATCAAGGTAGAATTCGCCGCCGCCGGGCCCCTGGCCGTTGCCCGCGCCGGCGCTGCTCACCCGGTTGGCCTGGCCCACCACGCCGCACGATCCGTTCGACTCCAGCACATACTGATTGCTGCTGAAATCCCAACACGCCTTCCACAGATCGCCGCCCGACATACCCCGGTTGTTCGTGTCCGTCCCGGTGAGGCGGTAGTTGTACCAACCTGCCTGGTGCCCATTCCGATCCATGAACCCCAGCAGCATAACGCCATTGACATCAAACTCGATGTCGGACAACACGGGCTGCGGATACAGCCAGTTGTCGCACCTTCCGCTCACTGTCTGAACGGTATCGGACCAGGGATACCAGAAGCGCGAGGTGGGGTAATTGGCGTTGACCGCGCCCCGCGCAAAGTTCAGAATGATGGGGCTCAACGCCTGTGACCACGAGTTGGCGACCGGGTCATAGACGAACATATAGGCGACGAGATGGCTGTTCGGTGCCGGCGTATCGCCACTGGCATCGCATACAGCGCCCACGTAGACCTTGCCGCCATAATACTTGGTACCCCACGGCCGCAGCACACCGTTGGTGCAGGTCGCGCTGCCCATGCCCTTGTCTTCCGGCGTGCCCGCGCTGACTCCTGGCGGTGCTCCGATCGGCAGCCGGTACAGGTGGCCGTCGAAGAGGTTCGTGTACCACAGCTCGCTCTCGTCGTCCGAGATGTCCAGGTCACCGATGCCAGCCTCGCCCACCTTGCCGAACACTTCAACATCGTGTGACGGGCTCCCGCTGTTGCCCAGTTCGCGCGTGGTATCATTCGGAATCGAGCCCACTCCGCCCACGTTCTTGATCACTGTGCTGGCGCCGCCATTGACAGGCGTCGAATAGATGGCGTCGATGCCGCCCGGCCCCAACCCGGCGTGACGTTTCACGAGCGCCGATGAGAAGACTACGCTGCGCGAACGCGAGTACGCCAGGCCCCACAACGCGCCCGTGTTCGACTTCTGGTCCAGTTTCGTTTCAGTTCCGCCGGCCCACGGCACCTTGATGATCGACTTGTAGGTCGCCATGTCGTTGTTCGCCTTGCCGTTGGCGTGTGTGACGGCGACCAGACTCGCGGTCTGCCCAACGTAGTCCGTCGGCCGGAGCAGCCCGACGTTGACCGTCTGCGCCCCGGAGCCGACGAACTGCACTGTCGTCTTATCCGCCTGCGTCCCGCTGGCGGCCCAGGCGTCGGGCTGCAAGCTGGCGAAAGGCGGCAGGGTGGGATCCCACGTCACCTCGACCCGCACGTGCGAATACGTCGGGTTCAGCGGCGGCGCGGGATCCGCGCAGGTGTGCGTCAGCGTGGCGACGCCCAGGTTGTTGGTCACGCCCGTGGCGCCCACCGTGCCATCGGCGCAGTACGCCGTGGCCATGATGCCTTGCAGACCGACGTCCGTCTGCCCGTACGCCGTGTCCTTCACGCCGTTGGCGTTGAAGTCTTCGTACACGTTGACCGTGATCGTGCCGCCCGCGGCCGACGCGGCCCGCGGCGCGGCGCCAACCGCCGGCGCGGGCGACCAGCCCGAATTGCCGTACGTGAACTTTCTAAGCACGCCGGTCGGCGACGTAGTGTTGGTATCGCCGTTGATGTACCGCGGCGTGACCAGGAACGGGTTGGGCTGGCAGTAGTCGCACGGTTGGTTGATGCCCACGTCCACGTTGGACGAGTTGCCGTCCGGCACAAATTGCACTGTAGTGCCTGAGTCGGTGCCATACGGGCCAGGGTACACAGAAGAAGGCAACACAGTGAATTCCAACCTGTATGGCCCGGTACCCCCCACCACCAGCGAATAGGTGCCGTCCGGGTTAGAGGTCGTCGTGCCTTGGGCGACGCCGCTGGGATCATAGGCGGTGATGGTGACGCCGCCGAGCCCTAGTTCCAGGGTGTCTCGCACGCCGTTGGCGTTGTAGTCCTGAAAGACACGCCCGGTGATGGTGCCCCCGGCCAGGGCTGGCTCAGCACACACCACCAGAACCAGCAGAGCTAGCAGGCAGGCCAGCGGCACAAGCCTGCCGCGGTGCTCTCCTTGAATTAAGGATGACATTTCGCTACTCCTTGTCCAAATACAGGCCGGGGCAGTGCCCCGGCCTCGCTGACGGTGGCCGCGAGGCTGGCCTAACCGCTTGGCTAGTGCTCTCGGCGATAGTAATCACTTCCTTCCCACAGGGCCATGACTCAGAGCTGCGGCTTCTGCGCTCCTCAGAAACTGGGCTCGTAGTTGCCGTAGGGCAGTGCCCGTGGCCTGCTGCCCAGATGCGCAGAGAAGGACGGCGGCTGTCAGCAGATTTCAGTAGCAGATTCAGCAGATTAGCCCACAGGAGGTGCATCTGCTCAATCCTTCGGGCTGAGGCCCTCAGGACGAAGTCTGCTACCCGAATCTGCTGTCAGCCTGCTGCCCAGATGCGGGCCGGTTCAGGCCGGTTGACCGAGCCCCCCGCTGCTGCGGGGCCGAGCCCCCCGCCTCGGCGGGGCAGAACAGGACGGCGGGCGCCGCGCCCGCCCTACGGCTGCTTTTGACAGGGCCCTGTACTTCCCAGGAATGGCTAAGGCGCCAGGTGGCGGGCCAGCAAACCCTGCGGGTCCGCCAGCACTAGCGTAGACACAACCTTAGTCTGTACGTCCACGATGCGGATAACGTGACTGTTGGTATCGGCAATATACAGCTTATCCCCGGTGGCACTTAATCCGCTGGGTTCAGCGAAAAGCGGCTCTGGGCCGTCGCGCCAACCGGCGGTGCTGGCGCCGAGGAAGGTGCGGGCTTCGTTAGTTTGCGGGTTGATCGTCTTGAGCTTGTTGTTGTAGGTGTCAGCGACGTAGAGCAACCCGTCCTTGTAGGCGATGCCCAGAGGGTGCTGCAGGCGCACGTCTTTACCGATGCCATCTGTGTCTCCCCACTCGTAGAAGCCCCGGCCGACGATGGTACGCACCAGGCCGGCTGGTGAGAGATCGGCCTGGCGCACAGCGCTGGCTTCGGCGTCCACCACGTAGAGGGCCTGGCCGTCAGTGGCCAACACGCTGGGCTGGTCGAATCCTGCCTGAAGCAGGGGGGCATCGGTCAACTCCTCGCGCTGTGTTCCGGCAAAGACGGTCAACTGCTCTGTCTGCGGATCATACGCCCACACCTGATGCTGGCCAGCCATGGCCAGGTAGACCTTGCCGCCCACGTACAGGGCATCCCAGGGGTAGTTCAGGCCCGTCGTGCGCGCCGGCGCGTTCCTGGCGGTAAGAGTGACCTGCTCACCGGTGCCGGCGACGGTCTCCACGGTGCGGGTGGCCAGGTTCACGCGTCGGAGGGCATGATTGCCAGTATCAGCCACGTAGAGGGTGTGTGCGTCCGCCAGCGTTATCCCTTGGGGGTCGCGGAAGCTGGCCGTTTCGTACCCGCCGTTGCGCAGGCCGGCTTGGCCATTGCCGATAACGTCCAGGACTTTACCAGACAGATCGCTGATGACAATGCGGTTGTGATTCGTGTCGGCGATGAAGAGCCGGCCGCCAGCCTCATCGGCCACAACGTCGCTGGGGAAGCGGAGGGGCGAATCCGGCTCGGCCGGGCGTTGGGCGATGGCCTGCAAGGGCATACGGTTCAGCAGCCCCTGTTGGTCAAAGCTCTTGACAATATCGCCGATCAAGAGATCCAACTGCGCTGGCGCAATATCGCCCGACCGCTTACCCAGGTACTGGCCGATCGGGTTGAGCATGACAATTGTCGGCCAGATGTTAGCGCCGTACAGGTGTGCCACGCTATGACCGGCGTCGTTAATCACGGGGAAGGTGATGCCGTAACGCTCGACGATACGGTGGATGTTTTCGGTCTGCGCTTCGTGGGGGAACTTGGCGGAGTGGACGCCGATGATTACCAATTCACGGGCGTATTTCTGAGCTAAACGCTCCAGGTGCGGCATAGTCTCAATGGAACGGATGCAGCCGTAAGTCCAGAACTCCAGGAGGACTACCTTCCCGCGGAGATCGGCCAGGGTCAGGGGCCGAGAGGTGTTGAGCCAATCCAGGCCCCGAGGGAAATCAGGCACGGGGCCTTTGCCGGCGTAGGGCCCGGTTGCCTCCGGCGTGGCTGTGGGGGACACGGCCGAGGTCGCCTCTAGCGGCGTGGCCCCAGGTTCCGCTTTGGGCCGGCCCGAAGCGCCTTCGGTGGTAGGCTTCAGCTTGACGTACTGATCAGAGTTGGACAAACCGAAGCTGACATTGCTCGCCCCACCGGACACAAATTGCGTTTCTCCCCCTGAATCCTTGCCGCGCGCTCCTGGCGCCAGTAGGCCTGGCCAGCCGCTGAACTCGACGCGGTAATCCTGCCTAGGGGCAATCCTAGTCCTATCCAGTTCGGCGTTCAGAACGTATTTGCCGTCGTAATCGGTGACCGCCGTAGCTACCTGCCTGTTTTCGGCATCATAGGCGGAAACGGTAATGCCCGGCTCCCCTTGTTCACGCGCGTCTCGGACGCCGTCGGCGTTGAGGTCGCGAAACACGAAGCCACTGATGCTCGCCCCCGCCGGTACGAGTTTGGGCGCGGGTAACGCTGGGGAGCAGCCGCAGAGCAGGGCCACCACACAGGCTAACGTCAGCAGCTTGCTTGTTCTCCGGTAAGGCATCAGTCCTCCTGGTTGGGAAGTTGAACTTTTGGACAGGTCGCTAGCCTGTCCAACGATGACTGGCTAGAAATTGCTCTTCAGGTCCAGCCCGGCGTACAGGTGGGCCACCTGGGGCGTATACCCATTGAACATCAGCGTGGGCAGTACCGGTTCTGGGTCTTGGCCCAGAAAGCGCATCTCCCGGCTCTGTTTCCAGCGTGGGGTAGGGACGTCCGGGTTGACGTTGGCATACCAGCCCATCTCGGCCGGCATGGCATGATTCCAGAAGGTGACCGGTTTTTCAGCTACCAACTCGATCCTCACCACTGCCTTGAGGCTCTTGAAGGCGTATTTCCACGGCACCACCAGGCGTACCGGCGCGCCGTTCTCCGGGCGCAGCGGCTCGCCGTGCGAGCCCGTGGCCAGGAGCACCAGGTCGTGCCGGGCTTCGTCCAGGTGCAGGGCTTCGGCGTAGGGCCAGATGTAGGGGGCATCTTCCGTGGGCCGCCCCATGGCCTTTTGGCCGCCAGAGGCCAGCCATTGGGCATAGCCTGGCGAGTTCTTGTCCTGGCCGGGCATCTGCTGGGGGTTGTGCAGGGCCACGAAGCGCACGTATTTGGCCTCCGCGGTTGGCTCCACGAGCTTCAGCAGCTTGTGCAGTGGGAAGCCCGTCCAGGGGACGACCATGGACCAGGCCTGCATGCAGCGCAAGCGGTAGATGCGTTCCTCCAGACCAAACTTGCGCAGGTCATCCAGGTCAAAGGTTTTGGGATTGCGCACCAGCCCGCCGACCTCGATCTTCCAGGGCGAGGTCTGGAGGTTCTTCGCCGCCTCGGCGATGCCCTGGTTGGAGCGGATGAATTCGTAGTAGTTGCCCCAGGCGCGGAATTTCCCTAACGGTGTGATCGGATCACCGAACTCGTCCGCTGGCTCAGCACCGGGCGGGCGCGTGGGGCGAGGAGTGGGCACAGGCGATGGCGCTGCGGCCGGTCCACCACAGGCATCCAGCACCAAGCTGCCGGCCAGGAACAGGCCAGCGGTCTTCAGAAATTCCCGCCGCGAGATAGTGAAGACTGGCGAAACCGTAGGCTCTAGCGGACTGTCTGGCATGGTCCTATTCTCCGATGATCTCCGAGTGAAGGCTCTCAGCGCGTTTGAGGCGATGCAGCCTGGCCCAGGGATTGTCGGCGCGTGGCACACTGGGCTCGCCAGTCATACGCTGGCCGCCATTGTCGTGGCAGTAGGTACAGTAATCAATCTGGCTTTCGTGTGACAGATGGCAATCGCTGCAGGACAGGTCGGGCCAGTGGCTGAGGTGCGGATTGCGCACCAAGTAGTCGGTGCGGGTCGCGTGGTAAGACAGGCTGATGTGGCAGCGAGTGCACATCTCTTGGGAAAAGGTGCGCCGGGCAAGGACAGGCTCGTAGTTACCGGTCAGGTAGCGGCCTACTGCTCGCAACTCGGCCAGCACGTTGTAATCGCGGTGGCAATCCCGGCAGCCCACGTTGGCCTGATAGTGGACGTTGTCCATGTGATTGCTGCTGAGATAGGAGGCGACGTTGGCGGCCATGTTGTGACATGTGGCGCAGAAGCCGGGAGCGGTCCTGGCTTGATGGTCAAGGAATAAGGCGCCCAAGACCACGCCGTTGACGAATAACAGAGTGATCAGGGCAAGGCCTGTCCAGCCGATTGGTTTGTGGTCACGCTTGCTGCCTAGTTTCATGAGAGGCGCCTTTATCTCCTGCCAACTATGTTGCCGCGTCCGCGGCGGCTGTGGCCCTTTCCTCTACAATTTTAGTCAGTTTTGTCGCCAGGTCTGCCAATGATATGGCCTGGAGCGAAAGGATCAGCTTTTGCTCCTGCGGGGTCAGGTAGAATGGTTCACCGTTGTAGCCGCCGACCATGGCGATTTCCGGGCAGGTCAGCAGCAGGTTGCAGAAATCCTGATTCACCACGGCGGCAACGAGCAACCGGCCCAGTTCGTTGCCGTTCAACGAAGTGTCCGCAGGATGTTGTGTCATATGGACTCCGTGTGGTGTCTTGATTTTGTACCAGCTTCGCCATTACCTAGCTTCCACAGCAGCCAGAAAGCGCCGCCGGCGATGAGCACGTCACCCACGCTACATGCTACCCGGCCCGGGAACCAGGCCGGTAGCAGGAGACGATCCGCTAGCCACCACAGGCGCGTGGCCGCACTGGGCAAGACAATGTCCTTGCCCAGGCGGCTGCCAATCTGCCAGGAACCAGGTGGGGCGTCAGGCGCCAACTGGGCAATAATCTCCGGGCTGATGGGCATCAGCCCACCGTTGAGGGTGATGACCAGCAGGTTCAGCGCCAGGCCAAGCCCCAGGGCCCAGAAACCTGGCTGGTCACGGTTACACCAGGCGAAAACCAGCAAGAGCACCTGTGAGCCGACCAGGACTGCCGCCGCGCTGCCCACCCACCACTGGTGGGGCGTTGGCAGGTAGAAGGCGAGCAACTGGGGGACCAGCGCCACGGGCACCAGCCAGGCCAGCCGCAGACGGAGAGGCTGCAGGTGACGCTTCCCGTGCCAGGCGCGCGCCAACCCTGCCAACAGCCCAGCGATAATGGCCAGGAGCAGGATCATCCCCTATCCACCAGCACCGCCATGCGCCCCTGGCGCGCCAGCCCCCAGCACAAAGAGGGCCAGGATCAAAACTAGCAGGATCAACTGGACGTAGCGATGATTCAATCGCCCCAGAAGCAGAACCAGATGGATATGACGCTTCATGGTGAGCCACCTCCCCTTCTTTATTTGTCTGCTGGCACTATAGCAGAGGGCAGGCTCCAAAGGTGGCTCCAAAACAGGCTCAAAAGGAGAAGGCAGCAGAGAAAGCAAAGCCCCCCGTTTTCACGGCGAAAACGGGGGGCTTGAAGAAGCAGGCTTATGAATTAGATGAGTAGGTTCTTAGCGCATCAGGGTCTGGTACAGCGCCTCGGTCTGTGGTGAAGGGGAGGCATCAATCTCGCCGCGCAAAACCTGTTGACAGAGCCTGAACTGGCGGGAGATGGCCGCCCTGTTACCCGTAGCCGCGTGGATCCGCATGGCCAGACGGTGAGCATCTTCCAGATACGGGTCCTCGGCCAGGGCGCGCTGGCAATAGGCCAGGGCCTCCTTGTATTCCTGGGCCTCCAGGTGCAGTTCGGCCAAATTCAGGATTACCTCTAGATAGGTCTTACATAACTTCTCACGTTCCGGCCAGACCCACGTTCTATCCATCTTGGGGAGGTAGGGACCTTTGTACAGACTAGCGGCGGCCTGATAGGCCGCGACCTGGGCGACCGGGCTAGGGGCTGCCCTGGCCTGGGCTACTTTGTCCAGAAAAGCCTCCACGTCGTAATCGTAATCCAGCCGGCGATTGAAGTGGTAAAGTTCATCATCGAACAATATAGCGTCCAGTCCCAGAGCATGGCGCAGACGGTAGATAGTGTTCTTGAAGTTTAATTTTAACTGGCCGGGCGAGCATTCCGGCCAGAGTATTTCCCCCACGGCTTCCTTGATCAGCCCATCAGGGTGAGCCAGCAAGAGGAAGAAGAGTTCACGTGCGGTCTGGGTCTGCCAATCGGCGTTGGTGATCTTTCTCCCGTCCACCATAACCTGGGCCTTGCCCAGAGCCCGGATGGTTAACCTGGGTGGCAAAAAGGGCAAACTGGAGGATACTAGACGCAGGCGACGGCGGAGGGCCGGAATGTCTTGTTCGAACTGGGTGACCTGCCGGAGTAATTGCGCCGCCTGACGACCAACTACCGGATCGCTCTGGGCGTCCTTCAACAGCGTTGTGGCCTCCCGGCTAGCGCGCACTAGAAGGTGACAGCTCTCCAGTTCGGACGCCAGGTTGAAGGCTTGCCGCAGATGGGCCAATGCCGCCTGCCGGTTCCCGCTGGCCTGGCTAGCGATAGCCAGATAAAGGTAAGCACGAGCTCCCTCTACTTGCCGACCGCTGTCAATAAAGCGGTGGGCTGCCTCCGACAGTTGGGCGATGGCCTCCTGCGCCTTGCCTTCAGACAGGGCCAGCCGCCCGGTCTCTAACCGACAGAGGCACTGTTCATAGGCGGAGCCGCTCTCCTGGGCAAGACACCCGGCCGACTCCCGCAGGTGTTGCGCCTGGGTAAATTCTCCTTTCGACCGCGCCAGGGCGGCTTCAACCAAATCCAGGTAGAGCAGCACGAAGCGGTCATTAATGCGCCGGGCTATTCCACGCGCCTGGCCATAGACGGTTAGGGCAGCATCTGGGGCGTCCAGGCTGGTGTAGATGTCACCAATGCTGGCTAAAGTAAAGGCCTCAATGCGTGCATACCCGCTCTGCCGGGCAAAAGCCAAAGCTTCTTCCAGAGCCGCATGAGCCCGCTCGTAGTCTCCCCGGAGGTAGTGCAGGACCCCCAGGTTGTTGAGGAGATTGGCCTGCCAGGCGATGTTATTCGTCTTCCGCCAGTAATCAAGAGCCTGGTTGTAGTGGGTAAGTGCCTCAGGGTAACGACCGGCATTCTCGCAGGCCAGGCCCAGATCCATGAGCAGCATGGCGACATTTTGTGCCTCATCCAGCGCCTGATAGGCAGCTAGCGACTGCTCTAACCACTCGATGGCCTGGTTCACCTGCCCCATCTCGGACAGGGTCACGCCTCTGCTGCGCAGCGCTTCGGCCTGCACTGAACGCAAGTCCGGGTTTTCCCTGGCTATAGCCAGCGCCTCGTCAGAGTCAGCCAGGGACGCCTGGTAACTGGCCATGAAACGGTGGGCCACTGCCCGTCGCAGCAGAGTGCGGGCCAGGTGAGGCAGGTTGCCCGCTATGCGGCAAGCTGTCTCGGCTTGATTCAGTAGCCGTAGCCCGCGCTCTACTTCTCCCAACATCACAGCCACAATGCCGCGCAGGGAGAGGAGAGCAGGGCGGGCGGCGAGCTCGGCGGATAAAGCGTCGAGCCATGTGGCCAGGGTGGTCAAGTGGCCACTCTTGATCAACGACGTGCCAGCTTGCTCCAGCAAGTCGGCTGTGGCGGCCACGTCGCCCAGCCGCTGGTACAGAGCGTGAGCCTTGTCCCATTCCTCGCGTTCGGCATGCACGGCGGCCAGCCGCCGGAGGAGGCGGACTTCTTCGCCTGGATGTTCTTGCACCAGGCGGGCTTGCAGGAAATCTCGGAACAGGCTGTGGTAACGCAGCCATGTCCCCTCTTCGCCCACCGGCAGGACGAAAAGGTTGTGCTGCAGAACCGTCTCCATCAGGCTCTGCCAGCTCTCGCCGGTTGGGTACTCTGCCGGTCCCAGGACTGCCTCACAGAGCTTGGCGTCAAACTCCCCCAGGAGTGAGGTGCGCAACAAAAAGTCCCGCACGGCGGCTGGCTGTTGATCGAGGATTTGTTGTGCCAGGTAGTCATGCAGGCCAACGCCGGAGACGCGAGCCAGGCGTATCCGGCTGGCCGTCCCCTGCCACATCGTCGCCGTGGAGAGGAGCAGTCCGGTGATCCAACCTTCCGTCTCCCGCGCCAGTTCCTCAGCAATGGGGCGAGATATTGTCAGGTGGTAATTTTGCAGCACCAGCGACTGAATCTCCTCGGCGCGAAAGGCCAAGTCTTCAAAGCTCAGGCCGCCTACCTGGGAGCGAGCGACCAGAAGAGGCAGATCGGGCAAGCTCAGTACCCAAATTTCGCCCAAATTAGCGGCCAAGTGGCTTCTGCTGACGTAATAAAGTAGCGGTGATGCCCTCCTTGTGGTAGACTATAGGCTGATCAACCACTCTACTGAAGGAGGTACATCACCATGGCCAAGTCTACCACAAAAAGACCTCGTTGTCGATTCTCGGCCCGGGCCAGCTTGATCGGCCTCGGCGTCGAGTTCTGTAGGCGTCAGGTATGGGCTCCCATCAAGGCGAAAGTCCAAATCCGGCAGAAAACTTTGCTGCACACCCCAGTGGACAAGCTCCAAGACGGCTTCATCGGTATGCTGGCTGGGGCCCAGGGGCTGGTAGAAACCAATAAGCGGGTGCGCCCTGACCGAGCTCTGCAGGCTGCCTTTAACCGCCAGGGGTGTGCGGAACAATCGACCATCAGCGAGACCCTGAACGCCTGCACAGCAGAGAATGTAGCCCAACTAGAGGAAGCGGTCAAGCTCATCTATCGCCAGCACAGTGCGGGATACCGCCACAACTATCAGGAGCAGTTCCAACTCTTGGATGCCGACACCAGTGGCATGCCGGCGGGCAAAAAAGCGGAACTGTCCACCAAGGGCTATTTCCCTCGCCAGCGCAATCGGCGGGGGCGACAACTGGCCCGGGTAGTGGCCTCCTGGTATGATGAAATCGTGGTGGATCAGCTCTATGCAGGCACAGTCCAGCTCACTAAGGCCTTGCAGCCCTTAATCCTGGCGGCTGAAGACGTCCTGGACCTGGACGAAGCCAAGCGTCGTCGCACCATCTTGCGCATTGACGCCGGGGGTGGGAGCGACGATGACGTCAACTGGGTCCTGGCGCGGGGCTACCATCTCCTGGTCAAAGAATACTCCACGAAACGAGCGACCAGCCTGGCCAAAAGTGTCCAGACCTGGTATCCTGACACCAAGGTCCCCGGGCGAGAAGTGGGCCTGGTCACCCAGCCCCACCCTTATGTTCGTCCCACAGTGCAGATAGCTGCGCGCTCGCGGAAGAAGAATGGCCAGTGGTCCTATGCCGTGCTGATCTGCACCATCTCCCCGCAGGAGATTCTGGCCCTGATGGGCCAACCGGCGGAGTTCGCCGAGGATCCAGCGAGTGTGTTGCTCGCCTACGTGCATTGCTACGATAACCGGGGCGGCGGTGTCGAGACCCAGGTCAAGGGGGATCGTCAGGGTTTGGGTCTGAGCAAACGGAACAAGAAGAAGTTCACGGCTCAACAGATCCTCGTGCTGCTAGGCAGCTTGGCGCACAATGTGACCATCTGGGCTCGCAACTGGCTGGCTCAGACCAGCCACAAACTACGAGAATTAGGCATCCTGCGGCTGGTGAGGGACGCCTTCCAAATCAGAGGCTGCATTGTGTTGCGCCGGGGACAGATTCGAGAGATCACCCTCGACAAGAAAGACCCACTGGCTGGGCTTGTGGGCCCAGCCCTCAAAACCCTCTTGAGGCCAGTCAACGTGGCCATCAATTTGGGCGAAATTTAGGTCAGTAAAGTGCGGGAGGATATAATCAGGTGGCAGTTCTCGTCCACCTCCTGAATGAAGTGGGAGACGAAGCGGCTAATTGCCTGATTGTTGCCTACGAATTGGTAGTCGTCCAGGACCAGGGCGAAGTGTTCCCGGATGTGCTCGTAAGCCTCGTTGACGATCGTCGTCACCAGCCGGTTCAGGTCGTAGTCGGTTGGGGATATACCCTGGAGTCCCGCAGCGGATTGTTGGCCAAAACGCGGGAAGCGGTAGGCGATGGCAGCGATGAAGTGAGTAATGAAGCGCTGCAGGTCACTATCTAACGGATCCAGGGCGTACCAACATACCGGTAGCTCGGTATAGTGAGCCAGGTCAATCAACAAGGAGGTTTTGCCGTAGCCAGCAGGGGCGACAATGAGGATCAGCTTGCAGTCCAACAGGTCGCGGAGCAAGTCCAAGAGACGCTGCCGCGATAGGAGATCGCTACGGCGTCGTGGGGGGATTATTCTTGTACGAGTCACCGGGATAATCGTCTGTAGGAGGGGATGGCTTTTGGGCTTGGTCGCCTGTCTGATCTTCATGGCTTGCTCGCACCATACCCAATTGCTAAGAGGTTTACGGATAGGCTCTGAGTGCCGACAAATAGGCACAAAAACCAATCAGCATGATTATCGTCTGCCATTAGCTTCTGGTCTTTCTTCTTTGTGCACCAGGGGAAGGACTTTGTCGCTGCGCCTGGCCAGCGTCTATTAACCCTCAACCATAATAACGGGAAAAAGCCCGTTTGGATACGGGCATTTCTTAAGATTTTTACCCATGCGCGAGAATTTTGCCCCCGGATAGAGTGCGTACGCAGAATTACCTATGTCCAACACGCCTGCCGGCGCTTGTTGAGCCACAGCCCTAGGGCCCTACGCGCCAACTCAAGTGGCGCTCTGCCGAGAAAGATGGTATAATGTATCCTGGACGGGCCGGTGTTAGCACCACAGAGACACAGAGAACACGGAGGATGAACATGACTGCGGAGGAAAAGACCCCCAAGATGCCATCAAGGGTTGACGAACTCATCGCTGCCTTGGGCGCCCCAGAATGGTGTGTGCGCGTGCAGGCAGTGGAGGCCCTGGGGAGGATTGGCGATCCCCGGGCCGTGGAGCTACTCATCCAGATCCTGGGCGACCCAGAATGGTATGCGCGCTTGAAGGCAGCGGAGGCTCTGGGGAAGATTGGCGATCCCCGGGCCGTCAAGCCCCTCATCAGGGCCTTGGGCGACCCGGAATCGTATGTGCGCACGGAAGCAGTGGAGGCTCTGAGAAAAATCGGCAGCCCGTGGACTGTGGAGCCCCTCATTGCTGCCCTGGGTGATCCAGACGCGGCGGTGCGTCGGGAGGCAGCTCAGGAGCTAGGGGAGATTGGAGATCGCCGGGCAGTAGAACCTCTCGTCCGAATGCTGAAAGATGAAAGCAACGAAGCGCGCTGGGCGACGGTCAGGGCATTGGGGCGGATTAAGGCCCCTCTGGCGGTGGAACCCTTCATTCTGGCCCTAGCAGCCTGTCGGAGAGGAAATGATCATGGCATCCCCACCAACAAACTGGCGTCCACATTCGGCGTTTACACGGCATAAGAGCATGTCCGCTTGGCGTATGGCTTACGAGCGCAAGGCGTTTT
>Ga0233423_10000357_pt1 | contig 24989 bp, 19 predicted proteins | sample Watercolumn_Mata_FD_180713 | JGI IMG/M metagenome (GOLD analysis project Ga0233423, IMG submission 180713) | Freshwater microbial communities from Lake Matano, South Sulawesi, Indonesia - Watercolumn_Matano_2014_112_MG | ecosystem: Environmental > Aquatic > Freshwater > Lake | place: Indonesia...
CACCGAATTCCCCTACATGCCCATGATACTTCAGACTCTGACCATGGGATACCTGATGAACGGCCCTGCCGGCCAGGCCTGGACGGATGATCCGTTCAGGGATGATACGGCCGTGAAACGATCGGAGTTTTTCATCCCCGTGAAATCAGCCGGTCGATTCGCCGGCGAGATGGAAACGTTCGGAAAGGCGTTGTCCGAATGGGTGAATTCCCCTCCCGGAGGCATACAGGACCGCCCGGTGCCCGTTGATTCAAACGACTCCGGAGAGATGGGGCTTTCATCAGGACCGCAGACACCGGCGGATTCCACCAAACCGGGATTCATGGAAAAAGTAACGGAATTTTTCAAACAGATTTCAGGGCCGGCTGAATCCAGGCCGATTGTCACGATCGAGCCCAGGGAACCCTACTGGGTCATCCGGCTGCCTGTCACGGGTACCATGGCCCAGATGCCGGCTGTGTTTGAAAAAGTCCGGAATTACATGCAGGCCGCCGGCATTCAGGCAGCCGGCCCTCCCATCACATGGCAGTACGACGATGCAGCGATGATTCCGGAATTCGAGATCAAATGGGAAGCGGGTTACCGCCTCCAGGATTCAACGGCAGTGAAGCAACCCTTCCAGGTAGTGCGGATTCCGGCGCGCGAGGTGTTGACCATCCGTTATGCGGATGGCATGGATGAAAAGGCGATGAACATGAAGCTGACGTCCTGGATGTATCACAACGATTACCGTTCGCTCTCCCCCAACACCATGATGTGGACGAACGGTTTATATGAACCCGGGAAAAAGATATCCGGCCTTGTGGTCGAAGTGCCCATGCTGAAACTGGAGAAGCCCTATCCCGAAGTGCGGGTCTTCAACAGGTCGGAAAAAGAGCGCAATGAATTGATACTCCCGCGCAGAGGGCCCAGCACCCTCGAGGATCAAGCGCTGGAGGAACTCAAGAAATACGTGAAGAAAAACAAGATGGACGTATTGGGGGATTATTTCATCCAGTATCATACCAATCCGGAAGTGACGCCGCCTGAGGACATGGTATGGGATGCAGGCGTGCCCATTCGTGGCGATGTGAAGGCCGACGATCCCTTTCGGGTCAATTGGATGCATGGAAGGGATTGGGCCTGCGTCCATTACGAGGGCGACCATCTGGCCATTCCGGTTCCCTTTTGGATAAGCTATATGCTGAACTATACGATGAATGGATTCAAGGCCGTGGGACTTCCCAGAAAGGTGTTTTTGGAACATCTGTCCAGGAACGAATGGAAGGTCGAACTGCAGGTGCCGGTTCAGCGCTGATCCTCACACAGGGGCCCCCGGCATCATTCTGCCGGGGGCAATTATAATCTTTTCGATAATATATTCTTCCAACATCAATCGAAGCTCCCCGGCTGCTCGCGGCGGGGAATCTTCGATCTGTAAGGAAGAAAATATTTATATTCGCTCGCTTGCCCCGGGTAATGCGCTCGCTTTCAGATTCAGAAGTCAAGACAACCGAATTCCGGCCGGAGATGAAATTGCAGTTTGTAAAATGAATATTTCATTGTGAATCGCCTTTATGCCCAGAAAGAAGTTGTTTTTTCTGATATTTACAACATCCAAGCTATTGTTATTCAGATAATTATATCATTAGGCCCGCAATTTGCGGTAATAGAAAATCAGAAGCTGAAGCTGGTTCTCCGTGCCTGGCATATAATTTGCAAAATGTAATATCAGTTAAACATAGAATTACAAGGGGCAGTACCTTCACGACCCCGTGATAGGATCAAAACTCCCGCCAGAGTTGAATTCCAAAAAGGTACTGCCCTATTTTTATTCCCCCCCTGTTCATCATCAATCAAGCTGTATCAAAAAAGACGCAAGCATTTGAGTCTCTATCTTCGCTCTCCGCTGCAGGACGCTGAGAATGCACCTGCCGTTAGATTGAAGCTCCCCGGCAGCTCGATGCCGGGGGATTTTCGATCGGTAGGGACAAAAACATCCTGATCCGCCTGCATACTGACCAGCATGCGGAGGGGATTCGCCCGGAGTCAGCTTCATAGATTGGATAATCTGGGAACGAGGAAGACCCCGGTTCCGGTTCATGCACCGGGGATCGGGAAAGGATCAGAACAATCCCGGTACGAACCTGTGCCGGACGCTTTCTCCGTAGGCCCGGTATTCAGGATCATGCAGGAGGAGTCGTTCCTCCAGCATGGCCCGCCACAGCTGTCCCGTGAGAATGCCGGCCACCAGGAGGATGTTCCTCAACGAAGGATTTCCGCAGAGAAAGCCGGTATAGAAGATGATCTCGCTCGTGTACATGGGATGGCGGATGAGGCGGTAGGCCCCCTTCCGCACGACCGTCCTGTTCGCAGGAACGATGCCGAAGCTGTTCCCCAGGCTGATCAGGGAAAAGATGATGCCGGCCATGCCGGCCGCCTGGATGAAGCCTGAAACCACGGCAGGCAGGGATCCGGAACCAGGGGAAGGCCTCAGCAGAAGTGTGGCTGCGAGCGTGAGCAGGGGGACCGCCCAATCCAGCAGGCGGGAGGTGGTCTCGATGGTCCTGCGCCTGGTCAGGAAAAAAAAGGCCAACAGCGTGTTGTGCACCAGGATGCCGAGGTTGAGCAGCTGCCCGTCCCCCGTGTAACGGACCGATGCCGTATACACGAATCTCGCCCACAGGAATGCAATCATCACGTCGAGGGGTTTCTGCAGCAGGTTCCCGAGCGCGGAAAACCCGGGCTGTTGCAGCTGGTCCGGCAGGATGCGGAGCAGGTCCCCCTCCTCGATACCCATGAGCCGCGTCTCACCGGCAACCAGCTCCAGAACGGACGCGGACGGCGCGTCGGACTTGTGCCAGCGGTTCGGCTTCAGCGACTCGACCTTCTCCAGGACGCGGCTGTCCCGGTCCAGGAAAAGAACGTCAATCGGGTACCGCATGCCGAAGGTATGAACGCCTGTGCAGGGCGTGATGAGCAACGCCCATTTGCGGTCCGGCCTGACCGTGCCCAGCAAGCCGATCAGCCGCGGGAAAAAACCGCAGGCCACGCGGATCCTGATGAGACAGGCCTTTTCTTTTGTCATGTTCCATATCGCCATGCCGGTATTCCCGTTGCTAAACCCGCGGCGCTCAGCGGCGGAATGTATTGATCAGCGAAATCATCGCCGGCCCCATCAGGATGATGATCAGGGCAGGCAGGATGAAAAAGACCAGCGGGAACAGCATCTTGATGCCCGCGCGCGCTGCCTGCTCCTCGGCTTTCTGGCGGATGCGCGTCCGGAGCGAATCCGCCTGCGCCCTCAAGGTATCGGCCACGCTGGTGCCGAGCCGGTCGGCCAGTATCAGCGCGCTGATGAATATTCTCAGGTCTTCGACCTTGTTCCGGTCGCTGAGATTCCTCAGCGCCTTTTCCCGGGAGACGCCTGTCCGCAGGTCCTGGTTGACCCTCCCGAATTCCTCCGCGATCGGCTTGCAGCGGACGGACAGCTCGGCGCCCACGCGCAGGAGAGCGGCGTTCAGACCCAGGCCTGCCTCGACGCTGATCACCAAAAGGTCGATGGCATCCGGGAAACTTGCCGCGATCTGCTCCTGGCGCTTTCGGATCCTGGAATTCAGGATCACGTCCGGGAAAATGTAGCCTGCGAATGCCGCCAGGGAGGACAGCATCAGGACCCCCTGGAAGGGGCGGTTTACGAAGATGCCGAGCAGCAGGAAAATCAAGAAAAATGAAACGGCGCTGCACATCTTGATCCCGGCGAAAATCCTGACGCTGCTTTCCCCGTGAATCCCCGCATAGATCAGCGAAGTCTTCATCCGCGACGAGGATTCCTGCTCGGGCTTGATCAGAAAACCCATCTCCTTCAGGAATCTGGAGGCTGCCTCGGCGGCCTTTTCCCTGCTTCGCGAGAGCCTCTCCGCCTTCTGCCAGATGGCGGATTGCGCCGCCTGGCTGCGCAGGTTGCTCACCCTTTCCACCACTGGATGGCGTTTCCCGGATAATGCGTCAGCCATGGCGAGCATCATCATGAAGAAGCCGAAGAAAACCGAGGATAGAAGCAGGACCAGCGTCATCACGATTCCTACTGGTATTTGATCCGGACGATTTTACGGATGAGGAGAAGACCGGCTGCCTGCAGAAAGGCAGACAGGCCGATCATCATGTGCCCCAGTTTTTCCTGGAGCAGCGGCTCGAGATAGGCAGGGTTGAGGGCGGAGATGGCCAGGACGAACACGATGGGAAGTGTTCCCACGATCCACGCCGACATCCGGCCCTGGGCCGTGTAGGTCTTGATCTGTCCGATCAGCTTGAACCGTTCCCGTATCGTGTAGCTGATCTTTTCCAGGATCTCGGCCAGATTCCCGCCGGTCTCCCGCTGCAGCAGGATGGCGGTGACGAAGAGCTTCAGATCCAGGCTGTCCACCCGCGAGGTCATGTTCAGCAGGGCCTCCCGCAGGTTGATCCCCAGGTTGTACTGTTCGAACGTGCGCTTGAATTCGATCCCGATCGGATAAGGCGCCTCGTCGCCGACCAGCTGCATCGCCTGATTGAATGCATGCCCGGCCTTGATGGCGCTGGTCATCATGTCCAGGGTGTCGGGAAACGCGCGGATGAAGGCCCTGAGCCTCCTGGCCTTCTGCATGTGAACCCGGATCAGAGGGACCGCCCCGCAGAGCAGCATCAATATCCATTTGAATATGAACGAGCGCAGGGCGGCACCTGCCAGAAAACCCAGGCCGGCCATGACCAGCATCTGCAGGACCAGATGGCCGACCTTGGTGGATGACCCGGCCTGTTCGAGCATGCGGCTGAGCCTTTTCGAAAAATCGAGGTTTTCCAGCGCCCGGTCCAACAAAGGGATCTTGCTGAGATGATCGTCCAGGACCACGAACGGGACTGTACCCTTGCTTGCCTGGTTCATGCCCCTGGACAGGGCTTCCACCCGCCGGATGATCTGTGATTCCCGGCGGGACCGCCTGTAGATGAGCCAGAGCATTCCCGTCATCAGTGCGGAAAGGCCGACGAACAATGCAAACAGACCGAGCATCATGATTCCGGCTCCTCTTTCTGGACCAGGATCTCCAGTTTCGGCTCGAAGACGTCCGGGGGGAGATCGATGCCGGAACTCAAGAGCTGTTCGGCAAATTTGGGACGGAGGCCCAGTGTGCGGAAACCGCCGAGCACCCGGCCGTCCTCCCGCACGCCCATCTTTTCGAAGGCAAAAATGTCCTGAAGGGTGATCGTGTCTCCCTCCATGCCCGTGATCTCGGAAACCTTCATCACCTTCCTCGATCCGTCGCTGAGCCTGGCGATCTGCAGAACCAAATTGATCGCGGAGCTGATCTGCTCGCGCATGGCCCTTTCCGTCAGGTTGTTGCCTGCCATGAGGATCATGGTTTCGAGCCGGCGCAGCGCATCCCGGGTCGAATTGGCGTGCAGCGTGGTCAAAGACCCGTCATGCCCCGTATTCATGGCCTGTAGCATGTCCAGCGCCTCGGCTCCGCGCACCTCGCCCACGATGATGCGGTCCGGCCTCATGCGCAGCGCGTTCCGGACCAGATCCCGCTGGGTGACCACACCCTTGCCCTCGATGTTCGGCGGCCGCGTCTCGAGCCGGACCACATGCTCCTGCCGGAGCTGCAGCTCCGCCGCGTCTTCGATCGTCACAATGCGCTCGTTCACCGGGATGAAGCCTGAAAGGATGTTGAGCAGCGTCGTCTTGCCAGAACCTGTGCCGCCGGACACCAAAATGTTCAGCCGGGACCGCACGGCTGCGTGGAGCAGTCTTGCGATCGGCTCCGTCAGCGTCTCCAGCCTCATGAGATCATCCACGGAAATCCGGTTCACGCCGAATTTCCGGATGGAAAGGGACGGGCCGTCGATCGCCAGGGGCGGGATGATGGCGTTGACCCTGGATCCGTCCGCCAGACGGGCATCCACCATGGGGCTGCATTCGTCCACGCGGCGGCCGATCTTGGAGACGATGCGGTCGATGATGTTGAGCAAATGCACGTCGTCCTTGAACACCGTGTTGGAAAGCTCGAGTTTCCCGAACCGCTCCACATAGACCTGTTTATGGGTGTTCACCAGGATGTCCGAAACCGTGGGGTCGTTGAGCAGGGGTTCCAGCGGCCCCAGGCCGAATGTTTCATGCAGGATCTCCTCGGTCAGCCGTTCCCGGCTGATGTCCGGCGCCAGATCGCCGTCCTCCGAGAGCAGGTCGCCGATCACTTCCCTCACCTGGGCGGTCAGGGCGTCCTTGGGGATCTTTTCCAGAATGGTCAGATCCAGCTTGTCGACCAGCCTGCGGTGAATTTTCTCCTTCAATTCCTGATAGCCGTGCCGGTCGGAATCCTGGTTCCGGACCTGTGGCGAGGCCGCCCGGTTCCGGTTCACGCTGGTGATCTGCACGCGGGATTCGGCCATCCTTCCAACAGAGGACGGGTCCACCTGAAGCCTTTTTAAGAGTCCCATAAGCCGGTCCGATCAAGAAATGAATTTGTTGAGGAACCGCGGTTTCTGCTGCTTTTTCCTCTTTTTCTCCGGGGGCGCCGTGGTTCCGTTGAAATGCTCGCTCATCCGGATGAAACTTTCGCTGAGTTTTGAACGTGGCGCCATTTTCAGAATGGGGATACCCTTGTTCATGCACGCGGCCATGCCTGCCTCTTCGTGGTCCGGAAGCCTCCAGAACACCGGATATTCGAGCATTTTTTCCATGGTGGGGTTGTCGATTTCGCCCAGCCGGTTGGAGCGGTTGATCACAAGCAGCACCTTCTCCCGGTCGTATCCCATTTTCTTGAAAAGGTCGAGGCAGCGCGTGGTGTTGCATATCGTGGGCACGTCGGGTGCTGCAACGACCAGGACATGGTCTGATTCGTCCAGCGCCTTGATGGTGATGTCGTTGAGCACATGGTTCGTGTCAATGAGGATGAATTCGAAAACATGCCGGAAAAGGGAAAGGATCTGGTCGAGATGCCCGCAATCGATGTGCTCTGCATCCTCGATCTTGGACGGACCCGACAGCAGGGTGATGTGCTGGGGATTTCTCGACAGGGTTTCCCTGAGGACGCGGGCGTCCACCTGATCGATGCGGCCGATCATGTCCAGAATGGAATACTGGTTCTTGACGCTCATCTGAAGGGCCGCATCTCCGAATTGAAAATTCAGGTCCAGCAGGGCCACGTTCACGCCGGAATGACGGGCCAATGCCGAAGCCGTGTTGGCGGCCACGGTCGTGGTGCCGGCTCCCCCCTTTGTCCCGAAAACCGTGATGACCTTGGATTTCACCTGCGGGGGATTGACCTTGTCGTTCCGGACCTGAACCGCCTTTCGAACTGCCAGCACCAGTTCTTCCTTCCTGACAGGCTGGACGAAGAATTCCCTGGCGCCGATCCTCATGGCCTGCAGGATAGTGCCGGCATCGGCCTTGGCCGCTGAAACGAAAAGCACGACGCCGGGGAAATGCCTGAGGATTTTCTTGGCGAATTCCAGCCCCGTTTCCACGGCGGGATAGAGGTTCAGGATGACGAGACCCGGATCCCACTTGCGCAGCATGGGGATGCACTGGTCCAAGTCCTGAGCCAGGGAGTTGACTTCGATGCCGGGGATGTCCTGGAGCATGGCGGTCAGGTTGTGATTCGAATTCTCGTCCGGGTCGATGACTGCAACAAGGGTCGGATTCTGCCTGTTGTCCGTGTCCCGGGGAACCGTTTTTATGCCCGTACTGTTCATGAAACCAGCCTGACGCCTTGGAGCAGCGAATTCCCGATCCCGAAACGCCCGGTCGTCACCTTCTTGAGAAAGATCCCGATCACGTTCTTGCCCTGCATTTCGGTCACGAAGAATGAGGCAAGGCCCGTCACGAGGATGGTGTTCCGGCCCGACTCGGGCGCATAATCGGGATCATAAAGCGGGATTTTCACGATCCGCGGGCTCGTCATGTCCGGGTAGAGGGAATTCGTGATTTGCGTCCCGTCCCAGGCTGCCTGCGGATCCATGGCGATCAGGGCATCCACGCCCTGCCGCGTAGGCCCGACCATATTGCCTGGCTCCACTTGAATTTCGTCCCCGATGGAGACCGTGCAGGAGGTGCCATGGACGATATTGTTCTCGTACTCCCTGGCCCCCGTGATCGGATCTCCTTGATTGACTGGCGGAAAATCGATGGGGTAGTAGAAACTGGGATTCGTGGCAGGCGACTCCTTGTCGCCGGCCTTCAGGACCACGGCTGTGCCGTGCATCCAGTGCATGTCCGGCACGGACCAGGGCCGCATGCCCGGCGTGCCGACGAGTGTGCCGATCTCGGCCGTGGCAGCCGCGGAGATCTGAACCGATTGAATGCCGAACAGCTTGGCGAAGAAAAGGGGCACGTTCCGGTTTGCCCGGACCCGGATGCGGTCTGCACTGGGAAAATCCACGAGCCCCCGGTTGATGGACACCGGCGTCTCGAGGCAGGTGTTCCTTCTCCCCGTGGAAACGCTCCTGTCCACCGCTTCCTCCTGATCCACGATCAGGCCTGAAGCGCCGGACAGGGCCGAGGCATCCACGGCGATCTGGAGCTGGTTTTTTGCAGTGACCAGGCAGCCCACATCGATCGCAACGGAGGCGAATCCGAACATGGAGAACAGGGCGGCCACCGCAACCACGAGCAGGGCTCCCCTTTCATGCCGGGAAAACCGACGCATGTCATTTCCCTCCCTGATTTTTTTCCTGTCCGCCCAGAGCGGGTTCGGGCAATTCCTCACGCGACACGGCCTGGACGACCTGGGGGGACAGGGTGACCAGGAGTTCGCTTTCCTTGTTCTGCCAGCGCCTGCTGCTGAACAGCCGGCCCAGCACGGGGATGCTTCCCAGCACCGGGATTTTCGACACGACCTGCGACATGTCTTTGGAGAGCAACCCCCCCAGCACGAGGTAACGGCCGCATCCGAGTTCCACCGTGGTCTCAGCCTTTCGGGTCACCAGGGAGGGGATGCGGAATCCGCTCAAGTCTATTCCGTTGTCGAAATCCAGGTGGCTGACCTCCGCCATGACCCGGATGTTCACCAGGCCCGTGTCCAGCACGGTGGGCACGAACCGGAGCTTGACGCCGTATTCCTTGAACATGATCGTCAGGGTCTGCATCCCCATGGCGCCGGACACGATGGGGACGGGGAATTCGCCGCCTGCCAGGAAGGACGCCTCAGCCCCGCTCACAGCGCTGACATTGGGCGCAGCGAGAACGGACATCAGGTTGTTCTCCTCCAGTGCCTTGAGGATGCTGGAAAAGTTAGCGGTGGGGATGGAGAAAAAAAGATCCACGGCATTGCCCAGCTCCAGCGGATCGGCCGGCGTCCCCACCTTGCCCCCGAAAAGGCCAGCATCCACGCGTTCGTTTCCGATCCGCATGCCCTTCACGAGGAAATCGGATCCGAATTCCTTCAGGGCGTTCCTGTTGACTTCCATAAACCGGACGTTCAGCATGACCTGGTACGCGCTGGCTTGCATGCACACCGAAATCCGGTATTTGCGGTACGCGCCGGAATCCGGCCACACGACCAGGGTCGTTACGCCTGTTTTTTTGCCGTCCACCATGACCTGCCGCGGCGAAATCACGGTCGCATCTGCGATCTCGGGATCAGAGATGGCCACGCGCGTGATGGGCCTGGCGAAGTCCACCAGCTCGGACTGTCCTAGAAAAACCGTCAGGCCTGTCTGATCCGCGATGGCCTGGAATCCGCCCGCGAGGAAGAACAGGGAGGCGATGAGGAGTGCGGGAAATCTGTCAAATGGCTTCATGGGTCCTTTTCTCCGTGTACGCGGCGGTCCTGCCTGGGTCCCACCCGGAATTCCGCGCTGTTCGCGCGCTACCGGGCGCTCTGCCTTCCGCCTGATTCGAAGGTCACCTCTTCACGCTTGGCTGATCGGATGACTTCCACGACCTGGGGACGTGCCGCAGTCCCCTGCGGGCTGTTCCTCCTCGGAGTCACCGCCATGCCAGCCGTCGTCCCGGACTTGCTGATGAGTTCCCTGAGCTGGACACCGGCCGTGGTCCTGGAGGATCGGTCCGAATTGTTCCTCAGGCTGAGCTGCAGTTTGCCCTCCGTGCTGGCCAGTACCAGTTTCTCCGCGTCATCGGGCGTGACGAGAAGCGTGACGGTCTGCACCAGGACCGGGTCGTCCTCTTTTCTTTCGAAGGTCTGGTCCACAGCCAGCACCTTGATGTCTTCCAGAATGATCTTCGTGGTGGATTCCTCTTTCCTGGCCGGGGCTGAAACGGTGACCAGCACATCCACCCGGGCATCCGGCAGGATAAAACCGCTCACGCCGCTGGAGTTGTTGACCGACACGGTCAATGCGCGCATGCCCGGAGGGATGATACTCGAAAACCCCCCTTCCGAACCCTTCGGAGCCAGCTTGGTTTCCAGCACCGCCTCGCCGGGCTGCATCTCCACCCGGACGACCCGTTCCATCAATTCGGACATATCCGAGAAACATCCGGCAGGCACGATGTTCTCGGGCCATTCCCCGGTCTTCAGGTCGGATGCATCCAGTTTTTTCCCGACCGGAAGGACCAGGCCCGCGACCACGACGCTCCGGAAGGCGATTTTTGGCTGGGAAGCCTCGGCTTTCTGACGGCTGACTGCCCGGTACAATCCGAAAGTCGCCAGGGCGCTGGCTGCCAATGCGATCGGAACGATGAACTTTATCCGGAAAACCATGTCCTACTCCTGATTCTGTTGGCAGGCGGAACCGCATGTCCTTGACTTGCGGCTTGCAGGTCCCCCTCCCTTAAAAAGTCCAAGTCAGGTCCGCCGTCTCCGGGGGAATCCCCTGTTTACCTTTCCCATCGCATGGTCGTGCTGCGCCTGACCGAGAACGGTCCGAGTCCCGGGATGACGGATCCCGTGATGGGTGTATAATACGTGGAGACCGTGACCGTGACTTCATTCGACGCATTCGGCCCGGAAACCCAAATCGTGGGATTGTAGATATGCGCGGCGGACAGCACATTCCGGGCTGCAGCCTCCGCCCTCGCGACATCCGGACTGGTGACCGCAGCGATGCGCGCAGCCTCCCTGGCTGCGCTCGACAAAAAGCCCGTCACCTCCCAGAGCCTTCCGAATTCGATAATCCCGAAAAGCAGAAAAACGAAAACGGGAAGAAGCAGGGCGAATTCGACCAAAGACTGGCCTCTCTGCGAATTTTTGAAAGGGATCATGATCCCGCCTTCCTGATGCCGGCTTCGGTTCACAACGGGCGCACCCCGCTGCTTGACGCGGGGAGCCTCCATCGTAGATTGCCGATGTTTTGCCTTGTCAAAAGAAGGGGGAGGGACATGGTCAGCTTTTTTGAACCTGCAAGAGCCGTATTCAACCTCTCCCACCCAAGCCGGAACGACAGCCGATTCCTGTCCCTCCTCCCTGACCTTGACGTTGCGGTCGTCTACCTTCGCAACTCCCGCCGCCTTACAGGGCATTGGCGATGGTGTTGAGCACCGCGCTGATCTGGTTCCCCAGCAGGGTGACGGCCAAAATGGCTACCACGGCGATCAGGACGAGGATGAGAGCATACTCAGAAAGGGTCTGGCCTTCTTCCCGGCGAAGGGACTTGACGAACGACTGGATCTTACGCATGACTTTCTCCTTCTTGTTTGGGTGTGTTCAGATTCTTCCTCTTGAGACTGCGACTTCAAAGGTTTCCGTTCCGATATCACCTCCTTCTGATCGGAATCACCCTCTGCAGGATTTCACCCATGCTGTCGGTCATGCCAGCCTCGAGTTCGTCCGCCGGAAAGAAAAAGGGCAGTACCTTCACGACATCAGTGATGGAATCCATAACTCCCGCCAGAGAGATAATCCATTTTTCCTACAAAACCAATTAACCGGAGGAGAAATCAACAAAAAATGTACCAGGGAAGGATCCGATCTGGCGGCCTATGCCGTTAAGTCTTAATAATATTGAAATTATCGAATACAGAAATTCGGACCGGATTATTCAGGATCAGCACGATCCCGGAGAAATTTATTCTGGATCGGGAAATTTTTGCCGTGGAAAACCAAAGAAATTCGGAAAAACAAGGAGAGTAAAAAGTCATAGCTGAAAAAATCGCCAATATACTGAAAAATAAGGCTTTGAGATTACAAATATATTCATAAATTACCAGAAATCAAGGAAATGGACTAAAAAACTGGTGATTTATGCAACCCACAAAACGACGAGAAGATCCAGATTTATTCCGGACTCAGCTGGACCAGATTCTTGATATCAATCATCCTCTGTGTATATTATCAAAAGAGATTGATTGGTCCACATTCGGCAAGGAGTTCGGAATGACCTACGTTGAATTCAAAGGAAGACCTGGATGCCCCACGCGGTTGATGGTAGGTCTTCATTACTTAAAATATACATTTACTTTGAGTGATGAAATGGCAGTCAGAAGTTTTTTGGAAAATCCATATTGGCAGTTTTTTTGTGGATACAAATATATTCAACATCATCTTCCAATAGACTCCAGCAGCCTGACGCGCTTTCGGAAACGCATTGGTCATCAGGGGGCGGAGAAATTTTTAAAGGAATTGATAGACACAGCCAAACGCGGCAGTTATTTGAAAGAGAATCATGTAGTCCGTGTGAATGTGGATACGACGGTACAGGAGAAAGCGATCGCATTTCCAACCGATGCTCGATTGTATTATAAAATGCGTGCGAGACTGGTAAGAGCTGCTGAATCGCGAGAGCTTCCCTTGAGACAGAGTTACAAGAGAAAGGCCAAAGAGGCCTTGGTGAAGCAAGGCCGGTATGCACATGCTAGCCAATACAACCGGGCGAGACGCCAGACGAAGGCATTAAAGACAATGCTGGGCTGCGTGTATCGTGATATCAAGCGTAAGGTTGAAGCTCCGGATGTTGAGTTGAAGGGATTTTTGGACATGGCCGAACGATTGTTGTTGCAGGAAAAAGACAGCAAGAACAAATTGTACAGTATCCACGAGCCGAAGGTGGAGTGCATATCCAAGGGGAAGATCCACAAGAAGTTCGAATTCGGGAACAAAGTAGGCTTGGTGACAACAAGTAAGGGGAATTGGGTTGTGGGCGTAAAGGCGTTTCATGGAAATCCGTATGACGGACACACCTTGTCGGAATCGCTTGATCAAACCACGCGCTTGACAGGCTGGACCGCCAAAGAGGCGTATGTTGATTTGGGATATCGAGGACATGGCTATGAAGGCGAGACACATGTGAATATTGTAAATTATCGAACGATAAACAATCTGACGCGGTCAGTGAAGAAATGGTTCAAGAGAAGAAATGCAGTGGAACCGATTATAGGACATTTGAAATCAGACAGTCGAATGGACAGGAACTATCTGAAAGGCGTTGAAGGCGATCGGATCAATGCAATATTGTGTGGATGCGGGTTCAACATGAGAAAACTGCTAGTAGTTTTCTTTTTGCCCTATATTTTTGTGAGAGATTTTGCCAAGAAAACATTACATATTACTATTATATCACATAGAAATACCTTTAAAAACAGCCTATTATTGGCGTGTTTGTAACAAAACCGACTTTTTCAGCGGTGACTAAAAAGGAGAGATGTGCTGGACGAAAAATACACATCAGTCTTGCCGACAACCTTTACCTGACAGCCGGCTTGAATCTGATAGCGAGCGCATTTCCCGGGGTTTGCCCCGGGGTAAGCGGAGGATAGCCCGGCAGTTCGCTGCATGTGAGCTTCAATCCCGTGCAGGCTCAGGTCGGTAAGGCTCCCACTGTTTCCCGCGCCATCCGCATCATATCATGAAAGTGGGTGTACTGAAAAAGGGCATTCCTTCCGATAATATGCAGATTTTGAAATGTCTTCATGTATCGCAGGATTCGTTCAAGCTTTTCCGCGTACCCTGCGTCCAAAACCGGATAGGCGTAATCCAGGCATTCAACAGCAGCATTGAGTACCTGGTATTCGCGAATCCATCCTATCTGTTCGAGTTTCTCAACACAGATCCGGACGTACTTCTGCAGGACGACCTCGGAAAGATCGGATTCCTGTCCACACGGTATCTCAAGCAGCAGGGAGGTCTTGCCTGGAGGTGCCATGTAGGAACTTCGATTCCTGGGTTCCGAGACCCTGTTGAAAGGAAATTCCGGTTCTGGAAAATAGACGGTCCCGCCCTTGGTGACGGATTCCCTGTTCAGCATCAACATGACCAGGATCAGTTTTCGAAAGGATAATCCCATCGCCAGGGCAGCGATCTCGTGTGGACAAGCCGGATGGAGCATTTTAACCAGGACCGGCAGGGGCAAGGTGCTGATGATGCAGTCGGCCTGAACCCCTTCTCCGTCGTCGAAAAAAACCTTCCGGATGCACCCGTTGTGATGTTCCAAGCGCATCACCCGCCGGCCCAGAAATATTTTTTCCCTTCCGATCACGTCTGCCATCCGTTCCACGATTTCGCCAAATCCTGATTGAGGATAGAAAAAGGCTCCATCCAGATGCTCGGTCCTGGCCTTGCCTCCGGAAAAAGCTTCCAGGAGAAAGGTGCTCAGGCAGAGGCCCTTCAACCGCTTGCCCGAAATCTCGGGGGAAAGTCCGCCGCAGTCCTTCCCCCAGAGTTTTTTGGAGTAGTTCAATAAAAATCTTTCGGCAATGGGTCTCCCGTATTTGTACACCGCATAGGTTTCAAAATCCTGGAAGGATTTGGGCGCACGGGTGAACCGGGATGCCAGCCAATGAAAGCCGGCGTTCAGGGTAGTCCACGGCCCCAGGTTGGAAATGAGATTGAGCGGGGAAAGCGGAAAATGGATCAGCCTGCCCCTCGAAAAGATGTAACTGGCTATTTCGATCCTGCTGAGGCGGGATCCGACGAGATTGCGGATATCGGCCGTGACATCCGGCTCACGGTCATGAAGGCGATGCGCGCCGAGGTCAAATCGAAAATCCCCCCGGGTGATCGTTGAACACATACCGCCGATTCGGTTCTTTTCCTCATAAATTTTAAAGCGCTTGCCCTGCCGTGAGGCATAATATCCGGCCGCAATCCCCGCAGGACCACCTCCCAAAATGATCAGTTCTTCTGAGGCTTTCATCTGATCAGCAGGACCTTTCTCAACAACCGGTTCACCCGGGATGGCGCATCTATCCCTCCTGGAGGGGTGTGAAACACCAGGTAAAGAATGCCGCCGGTCAGGGCGGAAATCCACAGGAAAGGCAGACGCAGGATGCTGAATGCCGCAGCCGGTTCCCTGGAAATGCCAAACCAGCCGAAGAAAATAACCATGCCTGCCTCCCGTACGCCGTAACCTCCGATGGATGGAAGAAGTACGGCAACAAAGCTGAGTGGAATCACTACAGATAAAACGCCGGGCGTGGCATTGCACCCGGGAATAGCCAGACACAGGAGATAGGCGCTGGCAATCTGAATGAATTGATTGACGAATGTCAGCATCCCGGCCTCCGCCATCCGGACCGGATTCCGGCGGCATGTATCGAACACGCGGGCGGCATCCCTCGCTCCAAGATGAAAACGGCTCAGGGAGGCGGCTTCTAGGGTGCGCCGAACGAGCGCCCGGAAGGGACGTGAGACGAGGAGGAAACCCGCGGCCAGGATGCAGACCAGCAACAGGGCCGATGAATCCAGAACCGCCCGCGGCACTGCGGTGCCGGAGAGAAAGACTATTGAGCCGATCAGAACGAGGCACAGCGTGACTCCAATGCCGATCATGCGTTCAACCAGGATCGTCGCATACATTGAGCCCAGCGGGTAGCCCCCGTCACGGGAGGCCATGAGCCCGCGTACGACGTCTCCTCCGTTTCCGGTCGGAAGAAAAGTATTAAAAAAAATCCCGATCAGACAGAACCTCAGGGATTTCCGGAAGGACATCGGGAATCCGCATATGCCGGCGATGATTTTCCAGCGCCATGCGGAAGGGATGACCCAGGGTACATGGCATAGAATCGCAATCACCAACAGGGGTCGGTGCACCTGGGCCAGATGGGTCTTCAATTCAGCCCATTGCACGGCTGAACAAAACCAGATCACAGTCACCATCGAAATGAAAAGACGGAAGAGAAACCGCAGCCGGTCCCGTTTCATGGATGTCCGCCTTCCATTTGATTCACGACAAACTTGAACTTCTTTCCCGTCTGAAATGGAAGGGCGTCCACCGTGTGCACCCGTATCGACATATCCTCCCCCAATTCCCGCAGCAGCCGGTCGATGATCTGTCGGTTTATGTCCACCTCAAAACCTGGCGCGGGTACGATATAGACATCCAGGGAGCCGGCCTGCTTCTGCACAATTTGAGAGAATCGAATGTTCTGTGAGAAATGAAAGCAGCGGGCCAGGGAGGAGATCCGGCGGCCGTTCGTACCCAGGATACGGTCATCCATCCTGCCCGTGAGTTTCTCGACGAGGGGGAGGGTCCTGCCGCAGGCACAGCTCCTCTCGGAAGGAACGGCATAATCGCCCGTGTCGTAACGCAACAGTGGAAAAGCGCGGTTATGGAGGCCCGTTGAAACGATTCGTCCCTCCTCCCCGGGAGCGGCCGGTTTCCCGTTCTCATCAAGGATTTCCACAATACCGTATTCAACGGCAATGTGGTAACCGCCGGCCGGGCACTGGCTGATCAAAGCCGTATGTTCAATCAGTCCATAACTGTCTCCAACGGGTATTTCAGCCCATCCCTCAATATATTCGCGCTCATGACTCAACAGGGGCTCCCCTACGGTGATGATGCACCGGGGTTTGATGTCCCGGATCCCGGCTTCTTCGAAACGCCTGCAGAGCTCGAAGATGGCCATCGGGTGGCCGCGCCAGAGGCGGATGCGGAATTTTTTCAGCAACGCCGCGCATTCCCGTATTTTTAAGGCATCCCAACAGCAGATGGACGTTTCGAGCCCGCGGCATTTCCAGTTCCATTTCCAGGGACCTTTAAAATTAGGTTGATAATTGCGGATATCCATGAACGGCGTTCCGATCCGGTACCGGAACCAGGAGTACTGCCGCCAATGACATAAAAGCTCCATGACATTGCTTTCCAAATCCCAGTACATGCATAGGGGCGTTCCGGTTGTGCCCGATGTCCGTTCAAGCCTGGGCCCGTAGTTCCCGAATCGGTCCGCCTTGAAGGATTCCCCGTCGCCCACGAGATTCTCCTTGCTGATGATCGGGAGCAGGGAGAGGTCCGCAAGAGACCGGATGTCGGAACGCCGCAATCCATTTTTCCGCCCGTATTCGCGGTAAAAAGGGACGTGGGCGAAACAATGATCCAGCATGCGGGAAAGCAGTTTCCACTGCAGGGCTCTTTGTTCATCTGGCCTGAAATACTGGCTGCGCCACAGAAGGCGCCTGCCTGCCAGGAGGCGCGGGATGGAATTGAAGTCGGAAAACTGGAATTCGCGCATCGGATCTCTCTTTTTACCGGAAACACCGATCGTAACGGTCGTTCCGGATCCAATATTCCCGTGGATACAGCTGTACAAGGCGATAATGGTCTTCCAGATAATGCTGAAGAGAATCCGAACCGGCCTCGGAGATCAGGCCCTCTTTCCGCAGCTGCCGGCTGATGCCTTCGAAGCCTTGCCAGGAGAGCGGCCTTTCGAAAACGATCGAAGGAGTCGTCGCCATAATGTCCCTGGCAATAGCGCGGCCCCTCTCCCGGAAACAGGGGTGGGACAGGCAGAACCGGTACTGCCATCCCGTGCTGATGTATGTCGCATTCCGGGACGTGATGGGATGATCCGGAGTGATGCAGACGACCTCATCCGCGCCGGCTGCCCTGCGGAGTGTCGAAATGATGCGCATTCCCGAGACGAAATCGCCTCTTCGAACCGCTCTCTGTGCGGAATGGATGCCGGGCCACAGGATGAATCCCGCAAGCAGAAAAGCAGGGATGGAAAACCATTTTCCGGCCCATTCCTTCAATACGGAGTACAAAAGGCCGGATCCAGCTAAAATCGCCGACAAAATGTACATCTGCTGGTAGTAATCATAATTGGTTTTCGACATCGTCAGATAAACGAGAGCCGACAGGGCAAGCATCACGGAAAGCAGTCTGCCCTGATACCGGGAACTATCCGATTCTCCGCAAAGCAGCCGGGAGCAGCCCCAGCAGGCAAAGACCGTTGCCAGAACATCGAATGTTCCCCCGAAGACCGCGGTTTCCTCCATCATCCTGCCAGCGTTGAACGCCAGGACAAAGCGGTGGAAAGGGCCGAAAAGGCTGTGATGAGCAAGCCAGAGGCACAAGGGAAGGATGCCGCTCAACAATCCGATCCCGTGAAAAGGCGCCATCCGGACCGTCTGCTTCCATTCCCTGCCGCTTGCAAGCGCCCACAGCGGCATGAGGAGCAGGAACGGAGCGTATCTGGGAGACAGGGATAAGGCGAATCCGAGCAGGAATCCTGCGAACAGGTTCATTAGAATCTTCCGGCCTTCCATGAGCATCCAGAATGCTGAAAGAATGCAGATATTGGCAGCTACGACAGGCCGGAAATTGTAAAGCTCGAATCTGAGGAAATAACCGGCAAATAAAATGAAAACGGCCCATCCGGCGGCTTTCTCCTGCCAGATTCGCCTGGCCATCAGACATAGGATCAGAAGGACGCAGAGACTCAGCAGCGCCGCAACCATGCGGAAACATTCAACCGGGTGTTCACTCACCATCCGGATCCTGAAGAGGGGAGCTGCGAGAATCCAGAGCATGGGACTGTGATGTTGAAAGAAATCTTCATAAGGAACCAATCCCTGGGAAACCTGCCAGGTCGCGCTGGCATGTTCCACCTCGTCATGGTCCGGGGCGGGACAAAAAACCATGACGGCGAGAAGACCGGCTCCCAATGCCGCGGCGCATATCGAAAACCGGCGACGGAACAGCCGGGAATGCCTGTTCTGATGCCACAGGAGTCCAAAGGCTGCACAACAGGCAAAGAACAGGATGCCCATCGCGACTGCCCTGGGATAAAGCAGTTCAGGAATGATTCGAAACTGAAGCAATCGGGGATCCCGCTGTTATCCGACGGAAAAGGTCATCATTTCATGCCCAGCTGCCTGCGTATCCAGGCCATGCGGAAGGTGTAATTCTCCCCCGGCAGGCCGTGCCCGGAGTAGGGATACACGACGTACTCCCTGCGTGATGACAGGTTGTTGAAGGCCGCGAAATTGATATGCGGCGGGCACACATCGTCCAGAAGGCCCACGGACATGAGCACAGGAGCCTGAACCCAGGGGGCCAGGTTCTTGATGTCGAAGTAGGAAAGCGTGTGATACACGCGTTCCCAGGTCATGCCGGGTGTTTTTTCAACATATTGGACGAATTCGTTTCCGGGCCAGACCGCCAGCTTGAAATAATGTTTGAAATCGGACAGGAAGGGGACGCCGGGCACGCAAAGCCGGATCCGATCCGGCGCAAGCGCCGCGGTTGCAAAGGAGAGCGCCCCGCCCTGGCTGCCGCCCTCCACCACGATGCGGGTCTTGTCCACCTCCGGACGGATGAAGAGGAAATCCAGCGCTCGGAGGCAGTCCATGTAGGCGCCCCGGTAGATGTAGCATTCCGCGTCGTGCAGATGATCCTGCATGTATCCCGGGAATCCGGGATTGACGTCCCACCTGCTGTTTCCATGGCCCCGCACATTGAGGCCGAAACTCACGAAGTCTTCGTCCGCCATCATCCACGAGGGCTGCATATTTGTCCCGTATCCCTGAACGTGCAGGATGGCTGGGTAGCATCCGTTTTTCCTGGGCCTGGAATACCATCCCCGGATGAGCACATTGCCCAGAGAGCGCATCTCCACAAGATACACCTCCCGGCTCGGCGTGCACAGGCTGTCCTTCTGTATCATCACGAACTGGGGATTCACGGCTGCCAGCTCCCATTTGGCCCTGGCCCAGAAATTCGTGAAATCCTCCGGCGCGTCCGGGAGCGAAATCACGCGCTCCGGTTCCACGGCGAAGGCGAATTTGTGCACCGTGGTGTACAGGGGGCTTTCGAATACGGCGCTGGCCAGATAAAACCCAGGCAGCAGGTCCGCGATGATAAAAGGGACCAGGCGGTCCGAATGCCTGCGTGATTTGACGGTCTCGGCATGATCGTATATCGGATCCCCGAAATCCGTTTTCACCTGGACGCGCACCCTCCCTTCAAGAGTCTCATCGCTGGCATTCCGCAGCGACACCGGGATGGAGAAACGCCCGTGGTCCCTGAACACATGATCCGGATTTTGAAGCGCCACGCCGAACTTGACCAGGTCCGCAAATCCCCGCATCGTCAGAACAGCCGGGGTTCCGTAAAGGCCGCCCCCTCCACCGGCATCGTAAACCCGGACGGCGATGACATTGGGCTTGTCCCAGCGGATGCGGACAGGCGTGACCGGGTATTCGCGATCCGCATCGTAGCGTGTTTCATAGACCGGGGGGAATCCGCCCGTGGATCCGATCTTTTCCCCGTTGAAAAAGGTTTCATCCACATCGTCGATTTTTCCGAGCCGGAGGATGAAACCCTTCTGTTTCATCGCCTTGGCCTTGAGCGACGACGGGATCACAACCGTCGCGCGGTACCAGCCGTACCCGTCGTAATTGGAATAGCCCTGCTCCTCCCACAGAATCCCGGATTGTATGGCGTTCCAGTCCCCGTCATTGAAGGACGGGGATGCCCATGCCGGGTCATCGCCTTTCTGGAATTTCCAGGCCAGGGGGGCCATGTTTTGAGCCGCAATGGATACGGAAAGAAGACAGATCCCCATGGCGCACAGACGTATCGTTCTGATGCTCATCGCCGTTCTCCTCATCTGGATGGATGAAATCAGAAAGGTAAAACCGGTTTATAAAATGTATGTCAAAAAGGAAAGAAAATCAATCAATTTGATCCGGAAACGGGAACCGGATTCAGGTTTGAATTGTATTACCCGGAAGGTTTTAACTCTAAAGAGGGGGAACATGAACCGATTCAGGCTACTTTTAGCTGCACTGATGATGCCGGCCGCATGGCTCTATTCTGAAAACGGCTCCATCCGTGGAACAGTCACGGACGCCCAGACCCAGGAACCCCTATACGGGGCCAATGTCCTGCTTCTGGATACAGAGCGCGGCGCATCCACGGACGATCGGGGTAATTATTCGATCGAAAACATCCCGGTCGGCGCCTACCGCATCCGCATCACGTTCATCGGATACAATACATCCGTCAAAACCGACATCATGGTGAAATCCTCATCTCCTGTTTTTGTGAACGCAGAGCTGGAACCGGACATCATCGCCGGAGAAGCCGTAACCGTGACCGCCGGTTACTTCCAGGCCGAAGTCGAAACGCGGCCCAGCACGATCGGGCTGTCCAGAGAGGAAATCCGGAGATTCCCGGGGGGGTTCGAAGACATTGTCCGCACCGTTTCAACGCTGCCTGGCGTTTCGATCAATATGGCGGGCGGGCGCAACGACCTGCTGGTGCGGGGCGGCGGGCCTTCCGAGAACCTTTACCTGATCAACAACATCGAGGTGCCCAACATCAATCATTTCGCAACGCCGGGCACGGCCAGCGGCAGCCTGAGCTTCGTCAACCTCGATTTCGTGGACGAGGTCACCTTTTCAACAGGCGGATTCGGAGCCCGCTACGGGGACAAGATGTCGTCCGTCACCGATCTCACCATGATACGCAGGATACCGGACCGGATCGAATCCAAGGCCACCATCTCCGCCACCCAGTACGGTTTCGATTTCGAGGCGCCGCTTCGCAGACAGGGCAACCTGATTTTTTCGGCGAGGAAAAGCTATCTCGACCTCATCTTCAAGGCGGCCGGCCTGCCGTTCGTACCCGTGTACACGGATTTCAACATCCTGGCCAACTACGACATCACGCAGAAGGACAAGCTCTTCTTCGTGGGCCTGTCCGCCATCGACAACGTGGACCGCAACCAGTCCACCCAGGAGAACCGGGTCTTCAACGCAGGGCTGCTGGACAACTCCCAGTACAAGGGGATCTCCGGCCTGAATTACAGGCGGCTCCTGAAAAACGGATACATCGACGCCACGGCCAGCGTCAACCTGGCGCGTTTCCGCCTGAGCCAGATCGACCTGGAGGAGAGCACCTGGTTCGAGAGCGAAGCGGACGAATGGGAGTACGCCGCTAAGCTGCAGTTCTTCTACCGCCTTCATCCGAAGCTTTACTGGCTTTCCGGGGTTTCAGCCAAGCGGATACAATATGAAAACCGGACGGCCTTCGCGGACACGATTTACAACAGGTCCGGAAACCGCGTGCCCCTGGACCAGCTCGGACTCCCGAAATCGATTGACCAGAACAGTAGCGCAGTCAAAACCGCCGGTTTCCTCGAGATCGAATGGAATCCGCATCCGCAGATTTCAGCAACGGCAGGCATGCGCGCGGATCATTTTGACTTCATCGAAAGCCCGTGGGGTTTCTCCCCGCGGGCATCCGTGAAGTACAGGATAGACGATAAAAACAGCGCCCGAGCGAGCGGCGGCGTGTACACGCAGGCGCCTTCCTATATCTGGGTGGCCAACAGCTTCAACAGGGGCCTGAAACCCTTCAGAAACAGCATGGCCGTGCTCGGTTGGGATTACCTTCCGAGGATCGACACGCGCGTTTCGGTCGAAGCCTATGCAAAGGAATACAGGGACCTGCCTGCAGGCACGATACCGGGGGTCAACGACTATCTGGTGCTGACCAATGCCGGCACCTCATTCGGCGGCCGGGAGGACGACTTTCAATCCTTCGGTTTGTTCCCGCTCGCCTCCACGGCCAAGGGACGGTCCAGGGGGCTGGAGCTTTCCGTTCAGAAGAAATTCTCATCCGTGCCGCTGTACGGCCTGTTCAGCCTGGCGTACAACGAGTCGGAGTTCGACGCCCCTGACGGGAAAACCTATCCGGGCCAATACGATCAGCGCTGGATCCTGAACCTGTCCGGCGGGTACATCTTCAATTCCAAATGGGAAGTCTCTGGGAAGTTCAGGTATTTCACCGGAATCCCGTACACGCCCGTGTACAGGCCGTCCGCGAATCCGGTCACCCCCGGCATCATTCAGAATCTGCCGGACGAGTACTTTTCCGCACGGCTCGGCTCCGGACATCAGCTCGACGTGCGCGTGGACCGGACATTCAACTTTCCAGCCGCCACCCTCATCGTGTACGTGGACATCCAGAATGTATACAATTACAAGTTCCCCATGAAACCGCAGTACGATTTCTGGAACGACAAAATTGAGACCCGGGGGTCCATCGGCATACTCCCGTCAGTCGGGATCAGTCTGGAAATATAGTTCGGGGATCGGGCAAGACGTGCAGCGTGCTTCGGGCTTCGTAAAAGAAGGGGTTCGGGGATAGTGGTCCGGGAATTTTTAATTGTGGATTTTGGATTGCTGATTGGTATTCTTAGAAATCAAAAATCAGCAATCTGCAATCCAAAATTCTTCGGTAATCGTCAATCGGAAATGAGGACGGGGTTGGGGGCGAGGGTGATCTGAAATCGTTAATCTGAAATCTGAGTTCTGAGATCATCTTAGGGGATTGGGAAAACGACAATGGTCCATCGTCAAACGGAAATGATCTCGGGACCTCCCGGAATTGATTCTACTTTTCAAAACACAGGACGCAGCTCTTCCCGCCGCCGCATATCTTTTCCTCGCCTGAAAAACGGTAACTGCAGCCGAATTCGCCGGCCCACGCCGTATATTCCACCGTGCATATGCGGCTGCCGATCTTTTCAGCCAGATGCGCCCGGTTCGAGCGCAGCAGTTTTTCGTACCACGGGCATCCGGTGATGCGCACTTCGAACCCGGCCGGTTTGTCTGAAATTTCAAAGACAAACCCTTCCAGCGCGAGCTTCTGCGCATAACAGCGGCGCAGGGAATGGATGCCGGTTCCCTCTCCCAGCGCCGCCTTGAGCTGCCTGGCCTGTATCTTGGGCATGACCGCCCACACCGCAGCGTCCAGGTCCAGGGCAGCGTCAAACCCGTACTTTTCCTCCACCTTCATGAACCAGAGGCCGTCCACCGCAGTGTAGCTCCGGAGCAGGTATGTGCGCAACTCGTCCGCGTTCACATCTACCGGACCAGAGTCATGTGTCTCGTTTCGTGCCATTTTCCTGCAACCAACCTGCACAGGTATATGCCTGAAGCCTGGGGATTCCCGGAATCATCGAAGCCGTCCCAATGGATCAGGTGTACGCCCCCGGCAAGGATCCCCTGATCCAGGGTCCGGACGTGCCTGCCTGATGCATCGAGAATCTCGACCGCCCCCTGGACGGATTCGGGGAGGACATACCGGACCTGCGTCGATCCGTTGAAGGGATTGGGGAAATTGTCGAGAAGGGCGAACGGCATCCGAGCTTCATCGTTCGAAGGACTCAGGGGCACTTGGATGAGCGTTTCCTCCACGAATTGCTCCGATCCTGTGTCCGCGTCAAGCCAGGTGAGCCTGTACCGGTACGCATTCCCCGGATTCGCTCCGGCGTCCAGAAAGCGGTAGCCGCCTCCCGAACTATTGTTGCCCGGGCTGGGGATGAGTCCTGAGATCCGTTCAAAGGAGCCGTCCTCTCCATCCGACCGGTACACGTAAAATCCGGCGCAGTTCAATTCGGATGCCGTGCGCCAACGGAGCATCACGCCGTCCTCGGCAGTCTCCGCGGAGAACGCCGTGCAGAACACGGGAAGGGCGGTATCGGACAGCCGGATTTCGCCGATGTCCAGTACCGCACCTGGGGAGTAACCTGCGTTGCTGATGATCAATTCCACGGCGGAGACATAATTGCTCGAGAATCCGGATCCGCTTGTCGGCGTAAAATCGGCAAAAAGGAACTCCACAAAGGTTGGTCCGAATCCCGCGCCCAGTTCTATCGGATCCGAGGTGGAATGGTTCGGAACCGTATGCAGCCGCAGGGCCAGGGACACGGGCTGAGTCCCGCTGTTGCTCACGCCGAGCAGCCCGATCCGGTTATAGGACGAAAGATTGTACGGGCTATTTCCCACTGTCGTATAGTTGTTGTCATGACCGTCCCATACGACGTTGGCCGTTCCCTCACC
>Ga0233423_10000358_pt1 | contig 24988 bp, 25 predicted proteins | sample Watercolumn_Mata_FD_180713 | JGI IMG/M metagenome (GOLD analysis project Ga0233423, IMG submission 180713) | Freshwater microbial communities from Lake Matano, South Sulawesi, Indonesia - Watercolumn_Matano_2014_112_MG | ecosystem: Environmental > Aquatic > Freshwater > Lake | place: Indonesia...
ACTTCAGTGATGCTGGCTTGGCCACCATAGCGGTCAATGGTCTCACACCAGACGTGGCCTGCCGTACACTGGTACCGATGATGTTCCGTGTCCACATCCGGCTTCACCCACACAAGTACCAGCTCACGCCCGCACTTAGGGCAGTATTTCATTACTCTTACCTCCTTTATCTCATATTTTGGGCATAGTCACCCTATCGACCTTACGGGATTAAAATCCCAAGCTCTGCTGAATGCCTTGCTTTTGTTGCTTGAGTTCTGCCTCTATTGCCCCTTCAGGAATAGCCTTGCGCACAGAGTTTATTGCTGCCTTCACGTAGTCTAGCCGCTCAATCTCGGTGACCAGGCGGATAAGCCTCTCATCCAGATAGCCCGGCAGGTCAGCTATGTTTCTAGCTTCCCTGGCCTTCGCTTTGGCCTCATCAAAAAACACCTCTGCCAGACTGAGCTGATGCTCGACCTCATCCATAGCCTGGCTAACCTGAAGAGCGCTCCATTTGATAGGCATGGTTTCACCTCCATTTCAATCAGATTTTTGGGCATAGTTACCCCACTGGGATATCGACCTTTATCCCGTTAGTTGGTCGCCTTTATATGCAGGCAGTCATAATGCCTTTGGTATTGGCTGACAGGATTACCCCAGAAGCCGTTCCAGAAGTCGAGCAGATATTCGGGCTTGCCAGCCGGAAAGGCAAGATGTGGGGCAAGACATCAGTGCACAAGGTTCTGCGCAATGAGACTTATACAGGAGTGCTTATTTGGGATAGACAAAAGACGAGGCGAATCGTTAACAGTGACGGTCTTCCTTCCATTCGTGTGGAAGGGGCTTGGCCTGCCATTATTGACCAGGAGACATTTGGCCAAGTCCAGGCAAAGCTGGCAACGCGAGCGCCTAAAATTACCCACCCCAGAGTGGTACACAGCGAATATATCCTCAGTGGGATGATGCGTTGTAAGGGGTGTGGCACAGCTATGGTTGGCCATGCTGTAAAGTCGGGAAAGTTCTCCTACTACATGTGCGGCAACGCTCGCAAGAGAGGCCGGGACGTCTGCAACACTCCCCTCCTTCCAAAGGACAAGATAGAGAGCTTCGTGGTCGATCGAATCAAGCGATATATCCTGACCGAGGAAAATCTGGAGGACCTGGTGAGGCTTACTAATGAGGAGTTAGCTCAGACATGTGGTGAGGAGCAAGAAAGAGTCAAGCTTATCAGCACTCAGATAGTAGAGGTGGATAATAGGTTAGGGAAGCTCTATGATGCCCTTGAGACAGGAGAGTTCAAAGGTGGAGAGCTTGCCCCCAGGATAAAAGCACTGTTCCAAAAGAAAGAGGAACTCCATCAAGTTAAATCTGAAGCAGAGGACGCACTGCATTACCACACCATTGAGCTTGCTGATCCCGAGGTAGTCCAGGAATATGTGCAGGACCTCAAGAAGCTACTCGAGGAATCCTCTATAGTAGAGCAGAAGGCTTTCTTGAGATCTTTTGTGGAGGGAATTGAGGTGGGTAACTCCGAACTAAAGGTTATTTACACCATGCCGATGCCGCCAGATAATCCTCCTACAGAGGCCGTAGGGGTTTTACCTTTTATACACAGTAGCCCACCATTACTAATATCTTAGCCACAAATTACTATTTATTTCATCTTAAACTAATTTCTTATAGCTGGCATTAGGCGTATACTAAGTATCGGAGGTATAAGCGGAAATGCAAGAGTATATGGCTGATTCCATTTATTTTGGCGGTAATATTTATACCATGGAGGGGCGTGGTAAAAATAGCGTTCAAGCTGTCGCCACAAAACAGGACAGGATTATTTCCGTTGGATTAAAAGATAAAGCGCTCAAATATAAAGATAAACACACAGAGCTAATTGATCTGGGAAACAAGACTATGCTTCCCGGTTTTATCGACCCGCATATTCATCATGCTTTTGCCGGAGCCTTTTATTTCCTGACCAGCATTCGCGCCGATGAAGACTGGAACCTGCCTGGCATCGAAAAAACATCGCCGGTTTTTGATCGAGCAGATTATTTATCCAAACTCAAAGAAGTGGACGCTTCTCTAAAGAACCCTGATGAATGGCTGATAGTACACGGTTATGCCAGCTATTATCACGGTAAAATTACCAAGAGTGATCTTGAGAGCATATCATCGACAAGGCCTATAGCTCTTTTTCAACGTTCCGGTCATGAGGTATTTCTCAATAGTAAAGCGCTTGAATCCCTGAAATTTACAAAGGAAAATACCAGCGGCGACCCACAAATAGACTTCGAGCAGGGTCGTTTTGTCGAAGCTGCAACATTGGAGAAAATATTTCCTGCAATTTTGCCGGTTATACTGAGAGGAGATAACTGGCAAAAGGCTCTGAAACTCAGCATTGAATACCTTCATAGGAACGGCGTTACTACCGTTGCCGATATGCTGGCTATCGATGGTTTCAACAGTGAGCAGCAAAGGTACTTTAAGGACATTATCGATGCTGGAGACGTTCCGCTGAGAACATACATGGTAGCTGAACCGCGTATCGCCTACGAAAAAGGAGGGGCAGAAGCAGCTATCGAATTTATCGATAATTTGGAGCAAAAAGGCGGAAATAACTTATTTTACTTGAAGCATGTTAAAATGTTCGTGGATGGCGCCTTTTTTGCCCAGTTAATGAGAATTAAAGGAGGATATACAGACAGTCATCAGGGAGAATGGATAACGCCGGTTGAAACATTAGCTGAAATAAGCAGAACATTCTGGTCAAAGGGTTATCCTATGCATGTTCATGTAAACGGAGACGAAGGGCTGGATGCCATTCTTGAGATATTCGAAAATCTTAAAAGCTCATTTCCTCAGGCTGGGCCAAGAATTACGTTTCATCATCTGGGATATAGCAGAAAAGACCAGCTTGAAAGAATCAAATCATTGAATATTTGCGTTTCTTTGCTGCCATATTATCTGCACGCTCTAGGTGATATTTATTCGAAATATGGTTTTCCGCCGGAAAACGCTCAAAGAATCAGTGCCGCAGGCAGTCTGGCTAAAAAGGGTATTAAAATATCGCTTCACTCCGATTTTCCCATGGCACCATCGAATCCGCTATATTCAGCCTGGTGTGCGGTAAACCGAGTCGGTGTACTGTCAGGCTCGCAGTTGGGACCGCAAGAGAAGATTACCGTTGAACAGGCGCTACGGGCAATTACAATTGATGCAGCTTACACTATCAGTCTGGAAGACGAAATTGGAAGTATTAAAGCCGGCAAGAAAGCCGATTTCACTATCCTCGCAGAGGATCCGTTCTCAGTTAGCCCCCTAAACTTGAAAGACATTCCAATCGTCGGTAAAGTTTTCAACGGCAAATATTTTAGCTTGAAAGAATAACTAATAATGCCACAGCTGTTGGTTACCGTGCTTTCCATGAATTTAGCTACCGTATTAATGAGTCCTCTGGTGTTCGCTTTTTCATTAGTTGTCCTGGGAAGCAAGAGCGAAGGTCTCAAGAAAGCCCTGTCTTTGTTATCAGGCGTTGCTATTGTCGCCATTGGCATGGTTTTATTGGGAATCGCCATTGGACACATTAGTAACACTTCGTCTCAGCCCTCGTTATTTTCTGCGATTGTAAACCTAGTTGTGGGCATACTTTTTCTTCTATTTGTTATCAGGGTAATTATCGATAAAAACTACGGACTCAGAAGCGATCTGGAAAGTCAAGGAATAAGCTTAAAGAGCCTGTTTATCCTCGGTTTTGTCCTAGAGATTACTAACTTCGGCGCCATACTTCTATCTTTTCATGCAGCTCAACTCGTAATGACAGCCGATATTAATCTTGTGACTAAGTTGGTTCTCTGGATAGTCAATGTACTTTTGTTCTCCTTGCCGGCATTGCTGCCAATTTTATTTTATCTTACATTTAGAGAAGTGGCCACAAATACATTTTCTAAACTGAACCAATTTATATCAAGGCACATCAGGTTTATTATAATTATAGTTTTTGGCATATTTGCCATTCTGTTTATTAAGAACGGCATAGAATATTTTCTATAGTTATGTATCGCATTGGGAACTTCCCAACTTCCTTGCCAGTATTGATTCGGACGTGGGTAATAAAACTCATTTCAACAGGCAAAAGGAAAAGCTAAAAGTTCTTCTTTCTGTCCAGCGAGCCCCACCATTTAGGTAATATCATTACCCTACTTTAGCTCTTTACAGGCTGAATAGATATTACTGAACAGCTTATCTATTTTATCCAGGGGCGTCGACGCAAAGGCAATCCGGAACAAGTTCTTCTCTCCGTAGCAGATGACTCCGGTACTATATTTGCTCAATAGCAGTTCCCAGACCTTTTCTGCGCTTACGTCTTTAAGCCTAACGCACATGAAGTACCCGGAATTGAATGGTAGAGCCTCAAAATAAGTGGAGTATTCGGGGTGTGCTTTTAGAACTCCCTTGACCTTCAAGTAGCGTTCTTTTATCCTCTCCTTGTTTCTCTGTTTTTCCTGTTCGTGGGCTTCGGAGTTCAAGGCACGTAAAAAGGCAGATTGAGACGGATGAGCAGAATTGGAGATGTTTCCCCTCACCGCTCCCGCCGTTTTGTCTTCCAAAGCTTTATAGAGTTCTTTGCTACCATTCTTGATGCCATAGGTTAAAAATCCGATACGTAAGCCCCAGGCGAACTCCTCTTTAGTTATGCCGTCTGCTTTTATTGCCAGAAGGTTCTCATGAGAATTTGCCAATTTGGAGAATAGAGATTCAGTCGCTATCTCATCCTCAAACACGAGACCGAAATACGAGTCATCCAGGATGACAGCCAGTTTGTTACCTGCCTCGACAGCCTCTTTCAAGACATGTGCTACATCCTCCGCTTCCTTCATAGTCGGTGTGTAGCCTGACGGGTTGTTGGGGAAATTCAAGAGCACGATCTTCTTGCCGGCACCACCTGAAACGACCGCTTTTTTAAACGAATCGAGGTCGAACTTATCGTTCTTGAAAAGATTGAAAAATCTTAGCTTGGCACCGTAGGCATTTTCGAACACAAGGTCATAGTTTTCCCAGTACAGGTCGGGCAAGATAATTTCGTCGTTTTCCTCAACGAACAAATATCCTATTATACTGAGCCCATTAGTGACTCCACATGTAACCACAGGCACGCTGATTTCTTGTGCTCCGAGGGAAGGATTCTTAGCCTTTATCAGCTCTTTCCATTTGTCGCGTAAGGGTTTAAGTCCCTGACTGGGAGCATATGGAAAGGCATCCTTGCTATCCAGCCCGAAGATTTGAGCGATACTGGGCAGGACCATGGGTTTGCCATCGTCTTCATAGGCAGTGCCGATGGTGGCATTGATTTCTTTATCCTTGGCTGCTGCCCCCTGTGCCAGGATTCCCATTGCCGGAAAATAGATCGCCTTCCCTTTCTTGGACAGGAGTTCATATACTGCTGTGTTTTGAGTCTTTAGTATCCGATTAAGTTCCTTCGCCTGGAAATTAATTGCTGCCATGCTATATCCTCCACTTCCGCTTTTTCTATGCTTAAACATTATACCTTTTCTGTAAAGACTTTTCTTGACAATGGAGCCGTATCGTAACGTTTATGTTTGACAATAATCGTGCATTGACAACTGCCTGAGTAAGCACTAGAATCAAATCAAGGCTCAATATAGTCGTAGTATTGGTCTGAGGTCTGAATGGATGAGAGAAGGGCACCGGCATCACGGTTTGAAGGCGGTTGCTGGTGTCCTTCTTGCTTAAGACGCCAGATTTCTGTGGGCAAATCACCATTGGTTACTCACTAAGTTCGAGGGGAATTTGTTGTTAAAGACCATCGCTATGTATACTCCAAGCGCAATGGGAAAGATATTCAAACTGTAGGTGAAGCCGGGCTTTGCGTTAGAGATATCGAGATTGAATGATAGATTGGAAAGGGGTGAAACAGTCATGAAAGTTTTGGGCATTGTGGCGAGCTATAGGCGGCTAGGCAATACGGAAATATTGGTCAAGGAAGCATTGATGGGTGCTCAGGAACAAGGGGCTGAAGTGGACATCATAAGGTGGACAGATTACAACATACTCCCTTGCGAAGGAGATGCAGCCTGCATGTTCATGGGGAGAGAGTGTAAAAATAAGGATAAGGATGACCACGACTACTTGCTTAAGAAGATGTATCAGTTCGATGGCGTTATTTTCGGCGCCCCGTGCTATATCCTGGAGGTTGCAGCAATAGTAAAACAGTTCATAGATCGGCTGTTCGTGCTGTCGAGCCAACCCAGCCAAATGAGGGGAAAGCCAGCAGGCATCATTATTCCCTATGCCACGCGGGGTTGGACATCCTACGCTTTTCTTCAACCAACCATCCTGCTCAAGCATTTGGGAATGGAAATTATCGACCAGGTACTGATACACATTCAGGCTATGGCTGAGGCAGCAAATGATCAAAGAGCACTGGACAAAGCGCATAAAATCGGTGTTGAGGTAGCCACAGCGATCAAAACCGGTAACAATAAATATCTGGGAGACTCAGGCATATGCCCTGTCTGCCATGACCGTATCATCCGTATCTTTAAAGATAATGAGGCAGTAGAGTGCCCAGCCTGTGGTATCCGTGGCAAACTCAGCATTGAGAATGGCAAGATAAAAATTCATTTCCCCGAAGAGGAGCTCAAATGGAGCCGTTTTGCTGCAGAGACTGCATATCGCCATGTTACATATGAAATTAAACCCTCGAAGGACTACTTTACCAGAACGTGGCCGGTCGTTAAGGAAAAACGGAGGGAATATAAAGACTATCTTAAAATCGAACGAGAGCAGTTAATGCCAGATGAGAGGAGATAGCACCATGGAAGAAATCATGGCTAAGCTCAGATGGTTACCTCTCGGTCCCAGTTGTGGTCCTGCAATGCCTATCAAAAAAAGTGACCTGGACAACATAGCCAGAGAGCATGGAGTGAATATCTCACTGGAAGAAGTGGTAGGCAAGAATCTGAAGGTGGAAGGGGATGTGATGAGAGAGGAAACTATGGAGAGCACCCTTGAGGAGATAACCCAGACAGTGGTTACGGTATCTGCTGAAGATGAAAAGGCATTCCGGAATGCGGTGCGAGCATTGATAAAGAAATACCGCGCCCCACGTACCACCCAATCCTTCTGGGGTAGCACAGATAGAGGTAAATGGCTCATTAATGAGTTGCTTGACGAGCATGATGGCTGGTCATAGCAATGTGAAGCTCAATAAGAAACACCTGACATCGGCAACCAACGGCAATAGAAGGTTTTTTGGGCAGTTTATCCGCCTACCCTCCTGACCTGTCATAAGCATCTAACAAAATGTCCAAATTATTCAGCGTATAGTTAAAAATCGCTAAACTGTGCGATATAATTAGCCAAGACCGCAATCGTTTTGGCAGTGCGTGAGCAATAACTCACCTCTATACAAATCCCAGACAATAATAGCACCTGGTCTGCTTGAGGCACGTTTTCACAGCATAATAGCTTGGTTGAAATAGCGGTCTTGACTATGAGGCTGCTGCGTGCTAACTTTTGAAATATTCACACACAAGGAGGAAATCAGATGGACTTTTCCAAGATATCTCTTAAAGGCAAAGTGGCATTGGTGAGTGGGGCTAGTCGAGGCATTGGTGAGGCAAGCGCTCTGGCTTTCGCCGGTGCCGGTGCTGATGTGGCGGTAGCCAGCAGGAAGCTGTCTGACCTGGAGCAGGTGGCTGAGAAAGTCAAGGCTAAAGGGGTGAGAAGCCTAGCGGTGACCGCCCATGTTGCCAAAATTGAAGACTCAAAGAATCTGGTCAACACGGTTATGAAGGAATTTGGCCGGATTGACATTCTCTTCAATAATGCCGGCACGAATCCCTATGCTGGACCCCTGCTGGACGCCGAGGAGTGGGCTTGGGACACGACCTTTAACGTTAACTTGAGAGGACCTTTTTTCCTGGCACAGCTGGTAGCCAGGGTGATGAAAGAACAGGGTGGCGGCGCTATGATAAATACTGCCTCGGTGGGCGGTTTAAGAGCTAGTGAGCTGAATATTTACAGTGTTACGAAGGCTGCCTATATCATGTTGACTCAGGTCATGGCTAAAGAATGGGGGCAGTGGGGCATCAGGGTGAATGCGATTGCACCGGGGTTGATAAAAACACGACTCGCCGAAGCATTATGGAAGGAGCCAGAAGCCAGCAAGGCTGCAGTGGAAGGAATTGCTTTGCTTCGCCTAGGTGAACCCGAGGATGTGGCTGGTGTAGTGCTCTTTCTGGCTTCCGACCTGGCTAAATATATAACTGGCACTACCGTTGTCGTGGATGGGGGACAGCTTCTTGGGGCACCAGCTTACCGCGGGCGGAAAGGCAAGCCTGCTACCGAGTAAGAACCGGGGCTAGCTTAGAGATAAGGAGGTGTCACAATTGAGTAGCACGACTTATCAATTCAAAATCAAGTCCATCGACCAAGTTAGCTACGCGGTAAAGGATATTGATAAGACTGTTGAAGCCTGGTCAAGACTATATGGCATCGGTCCATGGATTTATATGGAGAATGGCGGGCTTGACGCCAAAGGCCGACCGTGGAAAATCAGAATGGCTTTCACAAATATCGGCACGCTGCAGATTGAACTTGTGCAGTGTATTGAGGGACGAATATTCCAATCTCATTTCTTGGATGTTTGGGGGGAGGGAGTACATCACATCGGCTGTTATGTTGATGATGTGGACACGGAGGTCGAGAAATTAGTCTCTCAGGGTGTCAAGCTCTTCATTCATGACCCAGGACGCTTTGCCTACCTTGACGCCGGTGGAGCCGGCGGTGCCATAATTGAATTAATACAAAGACCACAATAGCAGCTCTCTAGCAATTCATTGTTTTCGCCACGCAAAAGCCTGAAATCTTTAAAGGAAATAAGGAGCTGCCACAAGTCGGGAATAAGATGTTTCTTCTCAAGCGGGAGTTCGGGAACCGTCTGATGAGCCCCTAAAACTGCCTGCAAGAGTTCACAAAAGTTGTTATTCGCAGCCAGAATCTCGACAGTGTTCTTATTCTTCATCCCCTTCCAGCATACACGAGATATCCAGCAATCAATTTTATGGTACCTCCGAAATCTTAACAGGATTTTAATATCAGGATGCTATTCTTAAACTATCTCTAAAAGAAAGGAGGTGAAATAAAAATGTGGCGAAACAAGAAATTTATTATCGTTGCGTTGCTAACAATAGCACTTCTGGCTGGGAGCATCGGCGGCGTAGTTCTCGCGGCAGACGATAGTAATAATAGCCAACCCAAGGCTCAAGGTGTAGACATATTGGAGAAGGTCTGTGCAATCTACCAACAAAAAACAGGCGTTGCCATCGACCAGGAAGCACTCAAAGCTGCCTTCGTCCAGGCTCAAAGTGAAATGCAGAAAGAGCGAGAACAAGCTCGCCTTCAGAGCTTAGTAGAGCAAGGCAAACTAACTCAGGAACAAGCCGATGAATACTTAGAGTGGTGGCAATCAAGACCTGATGTGCCATTTGGCTTCCCCGGTCATGGCGGATTCCGTGGTGCAGGTGGACCACCGTGTGCCCCGGCAGAATAAATGACTGCTTTATTACAAATTCCTTAGAGTGCCCGTTAAGAAGAGGGGGATGTCTCTCCCCCTCTTCTTGTTATCAAGTCCAGGATAGGAACTTAAACAGTGATAGGTCTTAACAATTTCTTAACATTTATGTTATAACATAGTGAAAAGGTTGAACTATCAAGAGGTCGAATATGACCACTAAAAGGGTTTTGGTAGTTGATGATGACGCAAAGACAGTGGAACTGATAAAGCTCTACCTAAACCGTGATGGCTATAAAGTTCTGGTCGCTTATGATGGTGTGGATGCCCTGCGCTTGACGCGTGAAGGTCGCCCCGACCTAATCGTTCTGGACTTAATGTTGCCTGGCATGGATGGTCTCGAGGTTTGCCGCACCATTAGAGACGAATCAGATATGCCCATCATCATGCTCACTGCCAGAACTACGGACGAGGACAAGCTGACTGGTCTGGGTTTAGGAGCAGACGATTATGTGTCAAAACCCTTCAGCCCAAGAGAGCTGGCAGCCAGAGTCCGAGCAGTGCTCAGACGTCTGCCGGGGGAACGTGGTCCCACAGAGATTAAGCGCGGCGGACTTGTCCTGAACTTTCTCAAGCAGGAGGCATCTGTTTCTGGCAAACCTTTGCATCTTACCCCCATTGAATTCAAATTGCTAGGAACTCTTGTCAAGGAACCGGGCAGGGTTTTCAGCCGTGCCGAGCTTGTGGAAAAAGCCCTGGGCTACGATTACAAGGGTTTCGACCGCACTATAGATGTTCATATACTGAACCTGCGTCGGAAGCTAGAACCTAACCCCAACCACCCCAGGTACATAAAGACGGCGTATGGAGCCGGCTATAAGTTCGCGGGGGCTCAAAATGCTATATAGTTTGCGATTTCGTCTGCTGGCAGCTTTCGCCCTCGTAATACTGGTTGCAGTCGGTGCCATATACTTATTCGTCAGTCATACTGCCGCTGTTGAAATCGGCAGGTTTGGTGAACGAAGCGAGCAAGCACGCTTCGGAAGAGTGGCATTCGAACTACACCGTTATTACCGCGAGCATAAAGACTGGGAGGGAATCCAGCCCTATGTGGAGCAGTGGGGGAGCCTCTACGAGCGGCGGATTATACTAACAGACTCCAGTGGGATGGTGGTCGCAGATTCTCAAGGAGAGCTGCTGGGACAGCAATACCTTCCTGACGACATACAGGGGATGCATTTCCCACCACCATGGGAAGGAGACAGTGTGGGGACTTTATATATCAGCCCCGAATCGTCGGCGGTTTTCCCTTCACCGCTAAGTCTCTCCCAGGCACTAAACCATTTTCTCATCTGGGGTGCGCTACTGGCAGCTGCTGTTGCCTTCCTAATAACCTATTTCCTATCGCGCCGAATCTCAGCACCGGTCAAGGCTCTTACCCTCGCCGCCAGGCAACTGGGGCAGGGAGACTTGTCTCAGCGAGTGCAGTCCAAAGAAAAGGGTGAGGTCGGAGAACTAGCCCGAGCCTTTAATTCCATGGCAGAAAGCATGGAAAGAAATGAACAACTTCGCCGCAATATGATAGCTGATATCGCCCACGAGTTGAGGACTCCACTATCAAACCTTAAAGGTTATCTGGAGGCAATGCATGACGGGATGGTAAAGCCAGGACTTGATGCCATACGCTCACTGGACGAAGAAACGAATTTGTTATCCCGATTGGTTGATGACCTCCAGGAATTGAGTCTGGCTGAGGCGGGTGAACTGAAGCTGGAATGTCGGATAGAAGATATTAGAAAAATATTAAGACAAGTAATAGCTATGAAACAACCGCAGGCGGATGCAAAAAGAATATCGCTATCTGCTGTTCTACCCAAAAAGTTGCCACCGGTAAATATTGATTCACGACGGATTAGTCAGGTCTTGCTCAACCTTATCGATAACGCTATAACTCACACACCACAAGAAGGTGTCATTACCATAACCGCCAGGAGGCTTGATAATTGGGTAGAGATAGATGTTGAAGACACGGGAGAAGGCATTTCTGCCGAGCATTTGCCGAATGTATTCGAGCGCTTCTACAGAGTGGACAAGTCTCGAGCCCGAGCAACCGGCGGCACAGGTCTGGGGCTCGCCATCGCCAAGAGTTTGGTGGAGGCACACGGAGGCAAGATCGAAGCCCAGAGCAAAGAGGGAGAAGGAAGCCGCTTCTCTTTCACCATCCCCATTTCACGATAATCCATTATCATTCGGCAATTCAAGGCTAGACAACCAGTTTTTGCATGGATATCAACGGAATAAAGAAACGTCATCGGGAAAGCAAAACATGGTTTACTCACTCTCCAATACGCCCGAATATGGATAATCGCATTTTTCGTTGTCCTATGACCTATATACTATTGACATTTTACTCGTGATGGTTTATTGTTTATAGCTAAGGAGGTAGGAAATGCAAGCATACTGCATGAAGTGCCGCACTAAGAGGGAAATGAGCAATCCAAAGTCCATCAAAATGAAGAACGGCAAGCCAGCTACGCAAGGTACTTGTCCAAAGTGCGGGACTAAGATGTTCAGAATAGGTAAGAGCTAAAGTCATAGGTTAGTTAATTTAAAGGGCTGGGTATTTACTAGATGTTTATACCCAGCCTTTTAGTTTCATGTTCGGCTACTTAGAGACTTAAATACGTACAGGATTCAATTGCTTATGGGACGACCTTTGTGGCTCGTAGAGCTTATTAAGAGGGGTTTTCCCGGCTGTTTTTTCTTTGCCAAAATGACAAGGTTGCCATTTATCGGCAACTTCATTGACCGCTGGCTCTTCGACGGTGATGATTTAGTTTACCTGCCCAAGGACCGAGTTATTCGCCTGAATATGCCAGTAGATATGCCTGACCAAATGATATTGCCATCTCAGGTAGTGGAACATTTCATCGAGGAAGCCAATTATCACTGGATTATGAATACCTGTATCTGTCGTGATGCCTCCAAATGCAAAGATTACCCCATTGACCTTGGCTGTCTTTTTCTTGGAGAAGCGGTACTAGGCATCAATCCCAAGCTCGGTCGTCGAGTGACGAAACAAGAAGCACATGACCACGTACAGCGCTGCCGTGAAGCCGGGCTGGTCCATCTAATCGGTCGCAACAAAGTTGATTCGGTCTGGCTCGGCACCGGACCAGATAACAAACTCCTCACCATCTGTAACTGCTGTCCTTGTTGTTGCCTCTGGCGAATACTGCCTCACATGGCACCTCAAATCAGTGCCAAGACAACAAAAATGCCCGGCGTTGAAGTAACAGCAAACGGGCAGTGTACAGGCTGCGGAACTTGCGCTCAAGGAGTGTGCTTCATCGATGCCATCAGCCTGGTCAACAATCATGCTGTCAGAAGCGATGCATGCCGGGGTTGTGGGCGATGCGTTGATGTCTGTCCTCAAGGAGCCATCGAAATTTCAATTGACGACAAACAATTCGTAGAAAAGACAATCGCCCGTTTATCTTCCCTGGTTGAGGTTTCGTAATAACAATCCAGTATACCGGAAATCTATGGCATTGCGCTTGCGACAGACCGCCGCAGTTCAGATTGCTCAGCCACCACCAAAACCTACCCTTACTTCTTCCCCAATTACCAGAGTTGGAACTATGCCTTTGCCATTCGAAAGACGCATTAACTCATCGGCAGCCTTCAAATTGCCTTCAACGCTTATCTCCTTATAAAGAACCCCTCGTTCTTCAAGGTCATGCTTAGCCTCAGCACAGTAGGGGCAGCCAGGCTTGGTGTAAATGACAACCTGTTCCGGCATGGCTGCAGTCGCCCTCTTAGCATCTAGCTCATAGAGCTTCTCGATGACGAATTGGACATAGTTGTCACATTTATCTTGCCAGACGCCGGATTCCCGAAACTGCTGGTACCCACCGGGTTTGGAGAAGTCTATACCGACCAGTTCCAGACAGCTAACAGAACCGAACTTATCAATAAAACTTCTGACGAGCTCGCTGGCATCCTGGCGAGCGTCTAACCGTGCCTGCTTTGCCTTTTGTTCATCAGAACTGCCATAGCGCAATCCCAGGCAAATTGCTGCGCTGGATACGGCACCACACGGCGCCCGTTGCTGTCCACCTATGCCACCGGTGAAAGCGACGCCAGCCCAAAGCAGGTCTTCACTGCCGAGTTCATAAGCTTCCCACATAACTTGCAGGACACCCGGACCTCAGTGATAACCTCGGTGCATTAATTCTAAGGCGCGCTCTTTAGCTTCTTGAAGCGACATCTTTAATGCCATTACTTTAACCCTCCATGGCTCTATTGCTCAGTATGCAGTATGGTGGGCCATTGGGGACAGTTCCCGAACTTTTAGTTGAGAAGAGAAATTTGATTCCGGCTTTACAGCAGTTATTGGTAACATCTTTACAATATGAGCCGTGACAACATTACGCCAGATTGTTTAATGTGTTTGTTTACTTCATACAAGTTTGGGCACGCGGGAGGGGCGCTATTAATCCCCCAGCGTAACGAACTTGTTGGCAAGTTCTGCCGCAGCGGGGATTGACTGCATCCAGAATGCCTTGTTCTCCGGATCTCCAGCACCGAACAAGTGGTCATATCTCACCCTATCTTCTCCGCTTGGCAGACGCTCGATGGCGCGTACAGCTAACTCACGCAGTTGACGAGCATTCGCCAGCCGTGAATTGAGCGCGATATAATACAGGCCGAGCTTCTCCACTGCCTGGACTTCTCGACCCATCTCCTTTCCTGCCTGCCTGAACTGGCTGAGGACGACAAGCACCTGGTCTCCAAGGTTCATTTGCGGAATCTCATACTCATTCCCAGCTGGAATGCGGGTTAGGAGGTCAGCGCCTTTGGGCCGTGAAGCAATGCGCTGCTTCATCTCGACGAGGCTAAAGCCAGAACTGCCTGCCAAAACAAAGATAAACCGTGCGGCCCTTTCAACGCCGGCATCAAGATATGATAGAAGCTCCTCATAGGGCCAGGCTTCATGGGGTTTGGCATCTACCTCATCAATCAGGCACAGGCACGGTTTGTTCTCGGCGTCGAGTTGAGCAAGTCCCGAGAGCAAGTCCTCGCGGCTACACCTGGCAAGGTTGCACTCTTGGTAACGGATGGCCTGTGACAGTGAGGCCGCCACCTGCTGGACGAAATAAGTTTTACCGCTACCGGGTGCTGCCCAGACCAGATAGTTTTCTCGCTTTCGGCTCGCGTGGTCAAATCCAGCTGTAATCTTGTGTCGGACATCTTTTAATGTATTACGCACTGTTTCTTCATATCTGGTATAGTCACCGACAACGCGATATCGTGACAGCGCGACAAAGTCGAGTCCGCCGATAAATAACCGTGCCTCGCGTGCCAAAGGGTCATCTACAGCCACGGTATGGTCAGGCGCCGCTGGCTTCCCAGGCTCCTCCGCTTGACCAACAGTGACCGGGTCGCCAAGGAACTCGGCAATGGCGCGTAGCACCGAATCAAAGTCGCCGAGCCAGGGAAGGTGATCTCTTCCTTCCAAAGGGACGAAGCGGGCATTTGGTATCAAAGATGCCAACTCTATACCCAACCGGAAGGGCATGGCTCGCTCTCGGTGGCGATGCAGCACCAGTGTTGGCATCCTGAGACTTGGTAGGAGGTGCACTACATCAGTTTTATACCCCAATTCCAGTATTTTGGCAGCTATCTCCGGGGTGGCACTCTCACGCTGTGACTTTGCCGTCGATTCACCAACAGCGGCCTCGGCACTAGGCGCAAAAATGTCAGACAGCGCCTTTGAAGCGACTCCCCAGTGAGCGCGGACTAAAGCAATTAAGGAGGCTTTGACCTCATCTGTGGTTATCGCAGCACCACGGGCATAAGTACCATAGAGTATTAGGTGGCTGACCCGCCGGGGGTGCTTGGCAGCATATGCTATAGCAACAGGACCACCAAAAGAGTAGCCCAATAATGCAAAGCGTTTTAACTTTAGATGATCTACGACGGTTTCCAAATCACGAACGTCTGAATCCAGCGAAAAATCTGTCCTGCTCCGGTCGGAGAGACCATTGCCGGCCCGGTCGTATTGGACTAAAGTATGATGACGCGCCAGGCTTTCACAAAATCGGCGCGTTATTGGGTCTTGCCAAGCCAACTCTTGGTGGCTGACCCATGCGGGTGGTACAACTATAGGAAGTCCCTGGCCTACACAAGTATATGCGATGCGCAAACCATCCGGGTTGAGGCAAAACCGAATCTGCTGCCCCAAAACCAGAACCTCCACACCGCTTTCATAAATCTACTATTAAAGCTATGTTATGCCTGTGCAATCCGGTTGTCAAGTCTACCATACCCGTCAGGTCTATCGAATGAGCTAAGACCTGTCGCTTGAGACATTGAACAACTTGAGTGAATGTGTCTTATACTACCTTATGGTAGTAGTATCACCATTCTTACGATTGAAAGATTGGAAAATTTAACCTTTTTGGAGCAGATTGAAGCTAATTAGTGGTGATTATATTACCTAGATGGTGGGGCATTGTGGACAGTTTCCGAACTCGCATTTGATAGTAAAAGGCTGATTCCACCACTCATGCAAATACTTCTGGCGGGATGAGGTAATTAATCTTTATTATCCCTTGCTGCTCAATGATAAATGCATACAGCGTACAGAGCTGGTCTCAATCTTCAATAACAACAAACCTGTTGGTAAGTTCCTGCGTGGCAGGGAGCGATTGCATCCAGAAGGCCTTGTTTCCCGGATCACCGGCATCAAACATGTGATCATATTTGATCCTATCGTCGCTCTTCGGTATGCGTTCCACAGCACGGACGGCCAACTCCCGCAGCTGGCGGGCATTGTTCATGCGGGAATTTAGCGCAATATAGTATAAACCGAGTTTCTCAACCTCCCTTATTTCACGGCCGGATTCCTTGCCTGCACTCTTGAGCTGGCTAAGCACTACAATCATCCGGTCTCCAAGCTTGAGGCCGGGTATTTCATATTCATTCGTTGCGGGAATTCGGGATAACAGGTCTGTACCTTTCGGCCGCCGGGCAATAAGCTCTTTTATCCCTTCAAGGTTCGAACCGGCACTGCCCGCCAGTATAAATACAAAATGCTTATTCCTCTCAACAGCTGCGTCCAAGTATGGCAAAAGCACCTCATAGGGCCAGGCTTCCTGCGGTTTTGCGTCCACTTCATCAACCAGGCAGAGGCAGGGCTTACCGCTGATATCAAGTTGAGCAAGGCTGGAGAGGAACTCATCACGTCCGCATTTGGCCAGGTTACATTCTTGGTAATAGATACGGTCTGATAGGCTGGCCGCAACCTGTTGTGCAAAATAGGTCTTGCCGCTGCCCGGCGCCGCCCAGATGAGGTGATTTTCCCGCTTATTTCCAGATTGCTCAAATCCCGCGGTAATTTTATATCTGACGTCTTTTAATAAGCTGCGTACATTTTCTTCGTACCTGGTGTAGTCACCAACAATACGGTATTGCTTAAGCACAATACGGTCCATAGCGGCGATGACTGACCGGGCCTCACGTGCCACCAAGTCATCCCCTGTTGTCGTCAAGTCACGCGCTTTTTCTGACCTTGGTGGTTTATCACCGGTAACCGGATCACCAAGAAACTCGAGTCCGAAATGACATACTGATTGAAGATCCATCAAAGTATCCATCCCTTCCAGGGGTATAAAGTGGGCGTTTGGGATAATTGATGCCAGTTCCCTGCCTCCACGAAAGGGCATAGACCGGTCTCCATGGTGATGCAGCACCAGCGTAGGAACCTGGATATCAGGAAGAAGCCCTACTACATCCATGCTCAATACACTTTCGAACACCTTAGCTGCTATCTCAGCAGTGGCAGACTCACGCAATATTTTGGCAACGCGTTCGATTACATCGGCATGGGCTGGCGTGTATAAATCAGCCAGCATCCTTGAAGCTACGCCCCAATGGGCTCGGATCATGGAAACCATGGATGTTTTCACCTCGTCAGGCGTGACTGAGGCGCCAGAGGCATAAGTCCCAAATAGCATCAGGCTGCTGACTTTTTCAGGATGCCTGGCTGTATAGGCAATGGCGACTGGACCACCAAATGCGTATGCGGATAGTGCTGCACTTTGCAGTTGTAAATGGTCAATAACCGCTTCCAAGTCCCGGACAAATGCATCAAGTGAAAAGTCCGTCCGCTTTCGGTCTGAGAGGCCTGTGCCTGTATTGTCATACGACACATAAGTATGATACTGAGCAATTGTTTCCGCGTAACGTCGAAAAAGAGGCTCCTGCCAGCTTAGCTCCTGGTGGGAAAGCCATGGGGGTACCACTACCCACGGAGATCCCTGTCCAAAACATGAATAGGCTATACGTGCTCCATCCGCGTTCCGGCAGAATTTTATCTGTAGCTCCATTGTATCTGCCTCTTTCTCACATGGCGTGCATATTTCTGGACGGTATCTTATGTTAATGGGAATTGGATGTCAATGAAGGTGTGTAAGATAAACTAGTACATTACTTGAATCTGGTGGGGAAGAGGGGACTCGAACCCCTACGCCTTGCGGCACATGATCCTAAGTCATGCTCGTCTGCCAATTCCGACACTTCCCCCAGATATGAAAAAACAGTTAATATTCTAGCATTTTGCCTAACTTGAATTCTATTTTTGGTTAGTTAGACATATAACCTTTCACACTAAAAGAGAACCAGAACTAAACAAAACGGGCTATATGCGCTATAATATGGCTAGCATCAAGAGGTTCAATAAAAGCACGGAGGTGAAAAAATGAAGCCAAGAATAATTGCAGTATTCATCCTGCTCACTCTCTCATTGTGGCTGGCATCTTGCGCACCATCCACAGGAACATCAGTGGAGGTTTCCTGCAATGACTTCTTCCAACAACCGCACGCCAGTAAACAGATAGAAGTCAGTGCCGGCAATACATTCACGGTGACACTGTGTTCCAACCCCACAACAGGATACCAATGGGCTGATTTAGCAGCAATCAGCGACGAAACAGTAGTGCGGCAAATAAGCCACGAGTTCATAGCTCCTGAAAACACAGGGGTTGTAGGAGCACCAGGCAAAGAGGTATGGGCTTTCAAAACACTCAAGCAGGGCACAAGCACGATATCTATTGACTATAGCCGACCCTGGGAAGGCGGCGAGAAGGGCACGTGGTCATTCAATATGACCGTCGTTGTCAAATGACGAGCAATAAGCTAGCCTGAATACAACCTGTAATAACAATTGCTCGCTTGACCTGAACTCGATACCATCATTCGATGGTGTCAGCCTGTTCTTATTCTGATGACCGCATCAGACCGAGAAAACGTATGCCCTGAATCGATAAGCGAGGTGAACAAATGACAAAACCTGATTTCTCGTTGAAGGGTAAAGTGGCTCTGGTAACCGGCGGCAGCCGTGGCATCGGCAAAGCCACAGCCATTGGGTTTGCCAGCGCCGGTGCAGATGTTGCCATCGCTAGCCGAAAACTACCCGACCTAGAGCAAGTAGCCGCTGAGATAGGAGGATTGGGGAGAAAAGCCCTGCCGGTATCAGCACATATAGGCAGGCTGGAGGAAATAAAGAGCTTGGTCAATACGGTTTACCAGGAGTTTGGCAAAATTGACATCCTGGTGAACAATGCTGGCACAAGCCCAGCCATATGTCCTATGCTAGACTTAGATGAAAGGCTCTGGGACTCAATCATGAATCTCAACCTGAAAGGCATCATATTCCTCAGTCAGGCTGTGGCTAGGATAATGAAAGAACACGGCGGCGGCACGATTATCAACGTTTCTTCCGTCACCGCCTTCAGGCATGAAACAAATATCGGAGTGTACTCAATCAGCAAAGCTGCTTTGACAATGGCAACCAGGATTATGGCTCAGGAATGGGCAGAATATGATATAAGGGTAAATGCCATAGCTCCAGGACATATACACACGCGCCTTGGTGATTCCATATTTGAGTCGGTGCCAGATTATAAAGAGGAATTTCTAAAGAGAGTACCTATGGGACGCATAGGCGACCCCGATGAAATCGTCGGAGCCATGATTTATCTGGCATCCGATGCATCCAGCTACGTTACCGGAGAAACCATTGTTGTCGATGGCGGAACACTGACGACTTAATCAAGCCGTCGAGACCCTCCATTAAGTCATCAAGTAAATACCACCTGCAGTACCCACAAAAGACACTGCAGGTGCAAAAAACTTTGCATCTACTACTTTTGTGGTGGTGGAGGCGTTGGAGCAGCAGGCATCCAGTCCTGTGATGGTCCGCCGGCATGTTGTGCCGCAGCCCCACTGGTTACAAGTGGCTCGCAATGCTGCCAGCAATTGCTGCAGCCTGCCCACCAACCATCTTGCCAGCCATTTGACCAGCCATTGTACCACCCTTGATTATAACCCTTGTTATATCCTGCCTCCTCGCCTGCCTGCTCACCTGTTTGGTAAGACTGATGTGCATCCTGCTGACCTTTGTTATATCCTTCCTCATAGCCTGCTTTCTCGCCAGCTGCCTGACCATCGGCATATCCTTTTGCCTGTCCTTCATTATAGCCTGTCTTTTCACCATCCTCGTTACCCTTGGCATAACCAGCCTGATAGCCCACAGCATCACCTCGCTGATAAGCGAACAACCCACCCCCCACAGCCAGGACAATCAACACCACTATAATCGCAATCACGCCACCGAGTTTCATTTGCTACCTCCTTCAGTTTGCTGTTCGTAATACTATTCCAACAGGGCAATGGTCAGAGCCCATAACTTCAGACATTATAAATGCGTTTGAAACTTCCGGCAACAGATTCTCTGTTACAAAAAAGTAATCAATTCTCCAGCCCACGTTTCTTTCCCTAGCTCTCGTCTTCATATCCCACCACGTATACTTATTCAGTTCCCTATTGAAATAGCGAAACGTGTCAACATAACCATGAGCCACAAATTTGTCCATCCAGTCTCTTTCCACAGGCAAGAATCCCGAGACTTTTTCATTCTCTTTGGGTCGAGCCAAGTCTATAGCTTTATGAGCGGTGTTGAAATCACCACAGATAATCAGTTTAATCCCCTTTGCCTTCAGAGAATCTGCAAATCTGAGAAGAGTCTCGTAAAAATCCAACTTGTACTTCAACCGCTCATCACCCATTTTCCCATTAGGGAAATACACATTCATCACAAGGAAATCAACGTGTTCAGTTATTATGACCCTACCTTCCAAATCGAGAACCACACCTTCAAAGCCATATCTTACAGCAACAGGCTCAGTCTTTGTGAAGGTGGCAACCCCACCATAGCCTTTTCTCTCCGGATAATTCCAATAGGTACGATAGCCATACGGCTCACGCAAATCTTTATCAAGCTGTTCAAGATGCGCTTTCGTCTCCTGCAGACAAAGGATATCCGGCGATTCCCTATGCAACCACTCTAGAAAACCTCGACTCTTTACTGCCCTGATTCCATTGACGTTCCAGCACAATATCTTCACTTCAGGCATAACAATGATTCCTTATATGATTCACCTGACGGCATCACCACATAGAGCCAATGCCGCCGCATTCAGGACACGGCTTCCAGCCCCCAGTTCCACCCCGCACACGCCCACCACCTCGACAACAACCACAGATAACGGCATCGCCTGGTACCAGGTTATAGCCTCTCTGATTGCATACCGGGCATGGCTCAAGTGGAGCAGAAGGACCTTCAGAACCCGGTACCGAACCCTGCCCGCGACAATAAGGACAACGCTTTCGCAACATCATCTGCATACTCCTCGAACCAGAATATCACTTAACTCAAAAAACGCCTTATTCTAATTAGAAAGGAGCCAGTTTAGTTGTCTTGCGCCAGACCCACCTTTTGGCACTCAGGGACCTTAATTCATCGTATGCCGTTTTCTGTTCAAGATTCATGACGTCAGCCACTTGCTCCACAGTCGCTCCCTCAGACATACGCAGATATTCAAGTATATTCGCCTCAAGCTCCCTGCCTTCTTTCCTAAGTAATGGCAACATCTTTGTTCCCGACCGAGTTAAAACATATAGTTCCATCTTTCTACCCCACACCCTATCCTCATAACTAACTCCAATTTTACATTATCCTCAAAGCGATGTCACTGCATTAGTTATATCTGTATCTGCATCGGATACGTTAGCTTGACTTACACAACAAAAGAGTATACAAATATAGACGTAAAAGAGACGTATATGAAAACCTACCAGCACATTTGCTTTGCAGGCTGCCATCAGGAGATGGAAGATGAAAGATGTTAATAAGACAAAAGAGCAACTGTCCACTAAAGTGAAATCGCCACGCCGCCAGGTCAGCCTGCCAAAGAGAACCGAGACAGAACGAACAACAAAAAAGACACGCAAAAACGCCATGACAAAATCCTATCAACATCAAAAAGAGACCGAGGCGCTGCTGGAAGCCGCACGTGCCATCATGAGGCACCAGACCTTCCGAGATGCAGCACAATCAATATTCGATATTTGCAAGAATTTCACCGGAGCTACTTCTGGCTATGTGGCTCTGCTAAGCAAGGATGGGACAGAAAATGAAGTACTATTCCTAGACGCTGGTGGACTTCCCTGCACTGTAGACCAATCGCTTCCCATGCCCATTCGCGGGCTACGTGGGGAGGCATACCAAACCGGCAAAACAGTCTATGATAACGATTTCTCAAAAAGCAAATGGATGAGATTTATGCCACAGGGTCATGTGGCACTGGACAACGTCATGTTTGCTCCCCTAGTGATTGAGGGGAAAACAGTGGGCTTGCTCGGACTGGCTAACAAACCCGGAGGTTTCACTGAAGATGATATCCGTCTGGCATCAATAATGGGGGATTTTATATCAATTGGTCTTGTCAACAGTAAGACACTTGAAGAATTGGAGTACAGTGACCAGCGTTTCCGCTCCATAACAGAAAGTATACCTGACGGCATGGTCACGATTGATGCGCACGGAGATATTGTATTCTGGAATCACGCCATGGAAAAAATGTTCGGTTACACTGCAGAAGAAATGTTAGGGAAACCAATTACCATCATAATGCCAGAACGATTCCATGAAAACCATAAAAGCAGCCTCAACCGGGTGACCTCAGGGGGTAAACCAAGAATCATCGGCAAAACAGTTGCAATTATTGGGCTCAGAAAAGACGCGAGCGAATTTCCACTGGAGCTTTCCCTGGCTAAATGGAATACAGGAGAAGGAATATTTTTCACAGCAGTGGTCCGTGATATATCCGAGCGCAAGCAGATAGAGAAAACCCTGAAGGAGAGCGAGGATAAATTCCGTTCTCTCGTCGAAAGTACCAGTGACTGGATATGGGAAATTGACAGTAATGGCATTTACACTTATGCCAGTCCTAAAGTGAAGGACCTTCTAGGATATGAACCAGAAGAGATCATAGGTAAGACACCATTTGACCTTATGCCCGTCGAGGAAGCAAAACGAATTGCTAATATATTTAGGGACATCGTTGCAGCCAGCAAGCCGATTGAACGACTTGAAAACACATGCCGTCACAAGAACGGCTACCTGATGATACTGGAAACCAGCGGCGTGCCAATCCTCGACAGCAGGGGTAAGTTATGTGGCTACCGTGGCGTTGACCGCGATATAACCGAGCGCAAGCAGGCAGAACAAGAATTGAATTTTAGAGCTCAACTTATTGACGCCGCAATTGATTCAATTTTCGTCCATGATTTCGATGGTAACATTATCTATGCAAACGAAGTTGCCTACAAGTCACTAGGCTACACCAAAGATGAACTGATGAGGATGAATATTCGTGAACTGGCAGTACCGGAATATGCGGCTATAATTGAACCTAAATTACCTGATTTCTTAAAAGCGGGTAAAGCTGTTTTTGAATTCGCACACCTTCGCAAAGATAAATCTATAAAGCCGGTAGAAATACATTCCCAAATTATCGAATCTGGCAACAGACAACTAGTCTTGGGCATAGCACGTGATATTACTGAACGCAAGAAAATGCAAGATAGCCTTATCATCACCGACAGACTGGCTGCACTCGGCAATATGGCGGGAGGATTTGCACACGAACTTAACAACCCTTTGACATCTGTCATCGGCTACAGTCAGTTGTTGCTGGACAGAAAAGACTTGCCACAAGACGTTAGGAGCGACCTGACAGGAATCTATGAAGAAGCCCAGCGCGCTTCCGAAGTTATAAAGAATTTTATGGTTTTTGCTCTCAAAAGACCCCAACAAAAGCAACCCTCCGACATAAATGATTTAATTAAGGATGTGCTCAAGCTGCGAAAACATGCACACAGAAAAAACAATATCACTGTGAAGACAAACTTTGACCCTGAGCTACCGCCGGTAACGGTTGGCCCTGTCAGGATGAGACAGGTCTTCCTGAATATCGTTACAAACGCCGAATACTTCATGTTCGATGCAAACGAGAAAGGTATTTTAACCATCACCACCGAAAAGACAGTGGATATTGTCAGAGCTTCCTTCTCCGATGACGGTCCCGGCATCTCTCCGGAGAACCTAGGACAGATATTCAATCCCTTCTTCACCACCAAAGAAATAGGTCAGGGCATAGGGCTGGGCTTGAGCACCTGTCATAGTATAGTTACAGAACACGGTGGCAAAATATACGTCGAGAGTGAACCAGGCAAAGGAGCCACCTTCATAGTTGAGCTGCCCATCAACAATAAATGACTGACCAAAAATTAAGCAATTGAGAGAGGCAGCTAATCATTATCCGCTGATGGTAACAATCTCAACACCAGCAGCAACACTTCAAGCCATATAGCGCTGCCCGCCCATTCTATATGGGCACGTAAGAAATCATAGGCAGTTTGTAGGTCTGGCTCCAATATTCTCTTGCGCTTTTCTAAACGTAAAGAGGTAACCATGGAGGGAATATCTATAGCCAGGGGACAGTTTTGCTGGCACCTCTTACAGCTCAGACACAGGTCAAGCTCATCACCGACCCTATCGAATGCCTCGCTGTTCAGAGCGGAATAGACTACCCCCTTCCTCCCAATTGGCTACCAACACTAAATCTATTACCATAGACTCCATAAGCCGGACAGACTAACAGACATTGGCCACAACCTATACAATAGAGTAACTCCTTATACTCACTCCTGGCTATATCGCTCCTGTGATTATTCACCAGAATGAGACAGAGTTCCCTTGGACCATGCACACCCTTGATTAATTGCTTTTCAATATCGGCGGTTTGACTTGTGCCGCTTATTATGTTTACGAACGACGTCGCCAAGGAGCCCGTGGCACAAAAGGTCTGTATCTTCAACATATTCAGGGCTTCCTCAACATTAGGATATACTTTGTCTATTCCAACTAGCATGATATGGACTGCACCCCTATGATTGGACAGAAAAGGTTAGGAGGGGTTGGCGGGGTGGATCATTAACCTCCTGATTAAGCGATATCCTTTCAAAGTCATTCGGTGAGCGGTAGCCAAGTGCCGAATGAAG
>Ga0233423_10000360_pt1 | contig 24939 bp, 18 predicted proteins | sample Watercolumn_Mata_FD_180713 | JGI IMG/M metagenome (GOLD analysis project Ga0233423, IMG submission 180713) | Freshwater microbial communities from Lake Matano, South Sulawesi, Indonesia - Watercolumn_Matano_2014_112_MG | ecosystem: Environmental > Aquatic > Freshwater > Lake | place: Indonesia...
TCCGTGGACGAAATGGTGGGGCAAACGGAGCGGCTTGATTTCAAGCCGGCCCTGGACCGCTGGAAGGCCTCCAGGCTCGATCTGACCTCCCTGCTTCATGTGCCGGATTCGGCCGTGGCCGCGGTCAGGCGTTGCGTTCGGCACAGAGATGCAGACGAACCGTCCCGGATGGATAGAAAAATCGAGGAAGCAGTCCGGTCTGCGTTCGAAAAGGGAGAACCGGTTCATCTGGAACTGAGCGTCCGGAATGTGGACAGGTCCATCGGCGCTGCGGTCAGCGGAGCGATCGTCAAGAAATACGGATCCGGTGGCCTGCCGGAGGGCACCCTCTCCCTGATTCTGTCCGGCTCCGCCGGGCAGAGTCTCGGGGCCTTTCTGGCGCCCGGCATCCAGCTGAAAGTGCAGGGCGACGCCAATGATTATGCGGGAAAAGGCATGTCCGGCGGCCGCATCATTCTGGTTCCGCCCAAGGGCATCCGTTTCAGGCCGCACGAAAACGTCATCGCCGGCAATGTGGTCCTGTACGGGGCCACTGGCGGGGAGATGTACATCTGCGGGATCGCGGGCGAGCGCTTTGCCGTCAGAAACAGCGGAGCCCTGGCCGTGGTCGAAGGCATCGGGGACCACGGATGCGAATACATGACCGGGGGGACGGTCGTCGTGATCGGGCCCACAGGAAAGAATTTTGCCGCAGGCATGAGCGGCGGCATCGCCTATGTTCTCGACGAAAGTGAAATCTTCGATACACGCTGCAATCTGGACATGGTCGATCTGGAAAGCGTCTGGCGCCAGGAGGACCGCATCCAGCTGCGCCGCATCATTGAAAACCACCTGTCCCATACCGGCAGCGTCAAGGCCCGGATGATCCTGGACCACTGGGACGCCACTCTTCCGCTTTTCGTCAAGGTCATTCCCGTGGACTACCGGGAAGTCCTCGAGAGGATGAAGCTCAGGGAAAGCGCGGGGGAGGAGACCGTTTCTGCCACCGAGGAGGTTTTCCGTGGCTAAGGTCACCGGCTTTCTCGAGCAGGACCGGCTGGATCCCGTCAAGCGTCCGGTTGAGTCCCGGATCCGCGATTTCCTGGAAATCGAAGAAATGCTTCCGGAAGAATCGGTCCAGCGGCAGGCTTCCCGCTGCATGGACTGCGGCATTCCCTCCTGCCACTCCTTGGGTTGCCCGCTTGTCAACCGCATTCCGGATTGGAATGACCGTGTGTTCGGGAAGGACTGGCACAGCGCGCTCGATCTCCTGCATGCGACGAACAATTTTCCCGAGATCACGGGCCGGATCTGTCCGGCCCCCTGCGAGGCCGCCTGCACCCTGTCCATCAATCAAAAACCGGTGATCATCCGCCATATCGAACTTCAGATCGCCGAGAGGGGGTGGCGCGAGGGCCGCATTCAACCACAGCCGCCGGCCTGGAAAAGCGGCAGGAGTGCAGCGGTGATCGGCTCCGGTCCCGCAGGTCTTGCAGCCGCGCAGCAGCTCTGCCGCATGGGCCACGAAGTCGTGGTTTTTGAAAAGTCGGAAAGGATCGGTGGGCTGCTCAGGTTCGGGATACCCGATTTCAAGCTCGACAAACAGGTCCTGGACCGCAGGCTGGATCAAATGCAGAGGGAAGGCGTCCGCTTCGAGGCACCCGTGGATGTGGGGTTGGATCTTTCCGCCAATTTCCTGAAAAGGTCTTTTGACGCGGTACTGATCGCAGCCGGGGCGGGCATGCCCCGGGATTTGAATGTCCCCGGCCGCGATCTGAAAGGCATTCATTTTGCCATGGAATTCCTCTCCGCACAGAATAGGCATTCGGCCGGTATTTCGGGTTCACCGGTGAATCCCATCAGCGCTGCGGGCAGGCATGTCGTGGTGATCGGCGGCGGAGACACCGGATCCGACTGCGTGGGCACGGCCATCCGGCAGGGTGCGCTCTCCGTCGCACAGGTGGAGATTTTGCCCCGGCCCCCTGAATCCAGAACAGCCACAAATCCCTGGCCCGAATGGCCGGAAACACTGAGGGAAACGACTTCCCATGAAGAAGGATGTGACCGCAGATGGGGGATTTTGACGCGTTCCTTCAACGGCATCAACGGCAGCGTCCAGAAGGTCCGGTGCACGCGCATCGAATGGACGGATGATCGTGCGGGGGAAAAATCCTTCCGGGAGATCCCAGGCTCGGAATTCGAGCTCGAGGCAGGATTGGTCCTCCTGGCTGCGGGCTTCCTGCATGCGGAACATGGGCCTCTGATCCGGGACTTCGGGCTGCAGCTTACCAGCAACGGCCACATCAGCGTGGATCCCTTTTTAATGACCAGTTCGACAGGTGTTTTTGCTGCCGGAGACTGCGTACTCGGCCCCTCTCTGGTCGTGAAAGCCATCCGCCAGGGCCGTCTAGCAGCAGACGGAATGCACCGTTATCTGGTGTCCTCATCAAAGTGACAGCGAACGTTGGCGAGCGGATACAGCTGTCTTCTTCCCTGCAGATCGCGAATCCCCTTTCGTCAGCAGCCGGATCTTCAATCTGTCGGCAGGTGGTTGCGGGCGGATTGAAATGTTCTTTCCCTGCAGATCGAAATCCCCCCGGCGGATTGCTGCCTGGAAAATTGAAGCTCCCCGCCGCAAGCGGCGGGGAATCTTCGATCTTTAAGGAAGAAAACAATTATATTCGCTCGCTTACCCCGGGGCAAGCCCCGGGGAATGCGCTCGCTGAAAGATTCAATCTGAGAGCGGGCGCATCATCCGGTGCAAAGAGACAGCCAAGCAAGTCCGCTGCTCGCCCGTCAGTCCGGCCTGCGGGTTTGCAGAGGTGATATTTGATCCGGCAGAGGGAAAATCGGAGCGGTCCCCGGTGATTACACGACGGATGCGGACATTCAAGGTGCCTAACCGTTGACGCCAATCAGGCCCATCCGCGCACCCTCCTGCAGAATCGTTTCCATCCTTGAGCCGGTTTTCCTCAACTGAAGCGTGTTGCATATCCATCCGGCATGCATTTCCGGCGCATTCTGGTCCGTCCCAAAAATCCTTTGCATTTCATGGAATTACGGTTTACATTTAACCGTGTTCAAATTTGGAATTTACATGCATGACTCCGAACGCAAAATTTCTTTTTTTGTCCTGAGCGCCGCATGGCTGCTCAACTGCGCAAAAGAGGGTTTTCCTCCCGGTGGTCCTGAAGACAAGTCACCTCCTGAAGTCGTGGCAACGGTACCTGGAAATGCAGCCCTGGAAGTGAATCCCCATACGATTGTGGAGATTCTTTTTTCCGAGCCGGTTCAGCCCAATTCAGCTGAATCCGCTGTTTTCATTTCACCGTATCCCGGGGATGTCCGTTACAAATGGCGCGGCCCGAGGCTCAAGATTGAATTCCCGGAGCCTCTCAGGACGGACCGTACCTATGTGGTGAATATCGGGACAGGGCTTAAGGATTACCGGCAGAACCTCATGAAGAAGGGTTACACGCTTGCCTTTTCCACCGGATCCGTTCTGGATACCGGTAAAATGAGCGGAAGGGTTTTCGGTCAGGGACAAATGCAGGGCGTGGATGTATGGGCCTACGGTATGCCGGACAGCCTGGATCCTGACCCGAGGAGACAGGAACCCGAGTACCGGGTGCAATGCGATGCACAGGGCCGTTTCGAATTCCTGCACATGGCTCCAGGCATTTACCGGGTTTTTGCGCTGAGGGACCGGATCTCGGACCGGAAATACAGGCCCATGGAGGACGAGATCGGCATGACCTGGCGGGACATCCGGGTCCCGCAGGAGGATTCGGCCGGGGTTTCCGATGTGCTCTTCCGTCTCGGAATGGAGGACACGCTTGCCTTCTCACTGGCCGGGATATCACCCGTCCACAGGGGCATGGTCTCGCTGCAGTTCAATGATGCGGTCGAACCCTGGACTCCTGCGGGCAGGGATCCCCTGGCGCTTTTTCAAAGCGCGGATTCAGCCGCCCTCAGGGTGAAGGCGGTGCTGATGGATGCGAGGAATGCAAACCGCATTCTGGTTCTGACGGAAGATCAAGTCCCCGGCACCGAATATTGCATCAGCTGGGATTCCCTGTACGGCCGTTCCGGTAATCCCCTGGATTCCGCTTCCCGGCATGCCTGTTTCACCGGCATTGCGGACCGGGACAGCATCGGTCCTGCCTTGCTCGAGGCAGTCCCGAAGCAGAAAGACAGGAATGTGGCTGGCCATGCCGAAATCCGGATGCTGTTCAGCGAGCCCATGGATACATCCCTTTTCCCGAGGGGCTTCTCCCTTGCGGACACGTCCGGCAATCCGGTTTCCGGCTCCTTCAAATGGGAGAACCTGGTCCTTGCGTCCTTCAAACCCATGATGGATCTTCAGGGGAAAACACCTTACAGGATCAGGCTGGATTCCGCCTATGTGCGCGACTTCTCCGGGAATGCGGGCCCGGATACCCTTTACGGATTCACCACAGGCAATCCCGACACTTTTTCCGAGGTATCAGGCGAAGTCTCGGACCTGAAGCCGCATGCATGCGGCGATATCCACATCCGGGCGATCAAGACCGGCGGCCAGGAGACCGTTGAATACGAGGATGTCCTTGCAGCCCCAGGCTCTTACCGGATCGAAAGGATGCTGCCGGGACGCTACGTCATCGAGTGTTACCGCGATGAGGATGGAAACGGCAGATATTCGCCTGGCAGGCCCTGTCCGTTTGAACCTTCGGAACGTTTTGCCGTATATAAGGATACGCTGGCGGTTAAGCCCAGATGGCCGAATGAGGGCAATCATCTGAACCTGCCGTGATCGCATATGCATCGGACACCCGGACAACTCGTATGGATCATGATCCTGATCGTGTCGGCCTGCGCCGGGCCGAAGTACGGCCAGTGGGGAAATGAAGACGGAAATGATTTCCGGCCGTGGGGCGTTGATCCAGCCAGAAGGGGATGGGTCGAGGAATCCCTTTCTTTCCCGCTGCGGATGGCCTGGCAGAAAAAGATCCAGGGCGTACCGGCGGGCACCTTTTTCGGAGCCGGGGACGGCGTGTTTTTCGGCACCAGAAACGGCATGATCTACGGGCTGGATGTTGCGGATGGCAGGATTCTTTGGAGCCGTAAATCCCGGGAAAAAACGGAAAATACCTGCGTGGTCACTGGAAGCAGGGTGATTGCCGTGAAAAGGTCGGACAGGCCTTCGCTTGCGGCGGACGACATCGCTTCCGGGGAAACCGCATGGAAACGGGACGCGGGCGCCATCGTAGGGGAACCCCTTCTGGCCGGCGATACGTTGATTGCGGCGAATGAAGAAGGCAGGCTTGTCTGGGTGGAAACCGGAACCGGCGAAATCATCAGGCAGGCGGCGGTCGGGGATCCGATGATTTCCGGCGTCTCTTCCTGCGGCGACACTCTGTTTCTATGCACAGAAAAGGGGAGTTTCGAGGCGCGTTCCGCCCGCGACGGTGCCCTGATCTGGAGGCGGAAGACGGGGGATGCCTTCAGGGTGTCTCCGGTCTGCTGCGGGAAACGGATCTTTGCAGGCTCCCTGTCCGGCAGGCTTTACTGCCTTGAATCCAGCACCGGGAGTATCCTGTGGGAGCGCAGGTCCAGCGGCGGCATCTTCTTCAAGGTTTCAGCGGACGACCGGCACCTCTTCTGGGGCGATTCGCGAGGCAGCCTGTTCTGCTCGGACCAGGTATCCGGAAGCGAGGTCTGGCGTTTCGATTCCGGGAGCCCGGTCGGCGCGGATCCGGCGGTCATCGGAGGCTGCGTCCTGTTCTGCACCATGGCTGAAGAAATGCACGCGCTGGACAGGATGACGGGCCGCGAAATCTGGCGGTTTAAAACCCGCGGCCGCGTGCGTACGGTACCGCATTACTGGAAAAAACATGTCCTGATCGGTTCGGAGGAACAAATCGTCTATGCCTTCGCTTCGGATGGCGATGAATCGCATTAGCCTGGTTTTCCTGCTCGGCATGATAGCCTCCAACGCCAACGGCAAAGAGGTAGGCCGAGCGGAGCGGGCCTTTTTGACGGTACGGTACCCTGCAGAAGGAATGGCTGTGTTCATCGACAGCGTGTTTGCCGGCTGGACGCCCCTTGATTCATTGCCGGTTGCCAAGGGCCGTCACGAGATCGTGTTGCGCCATCCGGACCCCTGGGTCTGGGACAGCGTTCATCAGCCGGAATGCATTGAAATGTCAGCGGGTGAACACCGTGTTGTTACGTTTTTTCCAGCAGCGAAAGGAAGGGTCCCCGCTACCGGAAAAGCCGGCAAGTTTTCGCCGATGGTCGGGGTACCCGAAAAGCCGCAGGCCTCCTTCGGCAGGACCTGGAAATGGCGTTTCGGAATAGCGGCTGCATTGTCCGGCATATCGGCCCTGGCTTTCAAGCAGATGGCAGACCGGTCCTTTGAAAGGTACAGCAGGGCGGGGCATCCGGATGACATGAACCGCCATTTTAAAAAAGCAGAGCTATTCGACAGGATTTCAGGAGGTTGTTACTTGTTGGCGGAATTGAATCTCGGCGCTGCCGTTTATTCCCTGTACAGGGAGATCAGGGGTTTCCGCCTTTAGATGTGGATCTTCACGCTGCCTTTTTTGGCGGAGAGGCCCGGGTCAGCAGGGATATGAAAAACGCCCGATTACACGGCGGCAAGCCGAAATTTAAATCAGCAGGCCGGTTGCGGGCCCGCAGCTGATGCGGCCAGGCCCGCCCGTCGTTTGATCCGGCGGGCAGGCGCCCGACCCAGATCGAGGGAATTGAAATAGGTGAAACGGCTGATGGTACTTTCCCTTGCTTTATCCTTTTCTATTGGGACTCTGGCTTCATTCACCGGATGTTCCGGCAGGAAGAGGACCAATCCCCTGGATCCGGAGAATCCACAGACTGAGGGAAGGCCGATCGGACTGCGCATCCTGTCCGACGGGAACCGTGTTCAGCTTTCCTGGGATAGGGTGGAGATACCGGGGATCACCGGGTACCAGGTATACCGGAAGGCCGTTCATGAAGCGTCTGCTGTGACAGCCGGGCTGGTCCGCGGGAACCTGCCTGAATTCTCGGAATCCGGCCTCCCGATGGGCGTCCGTCAGGATTACTGGGTTCAGGCCTGTCATTAATCCGGTTACATGAGCCCGCTGTCCGACAGCGTGACGATCATGCCGGGCCCTTATAATTTCTGGGTTGTGGATGTATATCTCGGCCAGTTGTTCCGTCTCACCTACGACGGCATGCATGTGCTTGCCCGGAGCCATGAAGCTTTGTGGGCCGTATCCATGGCGGTCGATCCGGCGCACGGACGGATATACGCAGTCGATTATATCCCCGGCCGGGTCATTCAGATGTCCGTGTCCGGCGAAATGCTCCGGATCTATGAGGGATTCGAAAGACCTTCCCTTCTGGCGATTGATCCCGAGGCGGGCGAGATTTGGGTTGCAGAGGGTGCCGGAACGCGCATCACGCGTCTGGATACCCTTGGAAACGGGATCGGGAGCTTCACCGGTTTCAGCCATATTCGCGACATGGCATGGTCCGGCCAGCGGGGCCGGTTCTGGATCGCAGACAACGGGGACCGGAAAATCGGTCTTTATTCCGCAGACGGCGGCTGGGTCTTCAGCGCCGATGCGTACTCGTCACAGTACTGCCGGATAGCCTGCGACACGGATGACCGTTACATGCTGGCCTGCGACAGTCTCTGGCTGCGGCGAATGGCTTGCGGCGGCGAAAGCGAAACGTTCGGACCCTATCCCGGTTTGCCGGCCGATGTCGCCGTCAATCCGGACAATGAAGGCATCTGGGTTCTGATTGCGGATCTGTTGACTGCGAATACGGAATTGTTCAGTCTGGACCCGTCCGGCGGCGTCCGTTTCGGAGCGGGGGAATTCCTGTCCGCGAGGGGGCTTGCCGCGGATCCGTTCGGCGGGGGATGCCTGGTCTCCGACACCGGCCGCCACCGGATGGTGCGCGTGGATGCGGCCGGCCGCATCATGGGAGTTATGGAGGGTCTGGATTCTCCGCGGGAAGTCTATGTCGAATGAGGACGTTTGCAGGTCCGGTCCTGACGATGTTCTCGAATCAGATTCATACGGGAATTTTCAAATGAAAAAAAAGGTGTTTTCAAATCTGGACGGTCTTCTTCTCCTCGCGGCAGCGGCGGGTGTTCTGGTTTTTGCCTTGCTGTATGACAGCATTTTCCCGGAATCGGCGGTTTCGAAGCACCTCGACCGGAAAGATGTCATCCGGCGGGCTGAAGCGTTTGCCCTGGAAATGGGGATGAAGACGGAGGGTTATGACCGCCGGCTGGAACTGCAAAAAGATCAGAACCAGATCCGTTTTCTGCAGAATGCATTCGGGTCGAGCCGGGCCAGCCGCCTCATGCAGGATTCCCTGCCGTCGCTTTTCTGGCAGGTGCAATGGCGGGCCAGGAAGACCGGATCCGCTTATCCCCAGGAGGACGGCGGGGAAGCTCAGAAAGGCGATCCATTCAAGCAGGTTGAGTTCAGGACCGATCTAAAGGGGAATCTCCTGTCCTTCCGTGCGATGGAAGAACCGAAACCCTCCGATCAAGCGCTGGATGCTGTGCAGGATGAAAAAGAAACGAAAGTTCTGGTCCTGCGCTTCTTAGGTCCCGATTCCCCGAACTGGCCGGATGCTCCGGACAGCATCCTCATCCGCGGCCCTGTCAAACAGAGGGTCTGGCTCAGGAACAAACCGGTCGGCGGCCTGAAGGCCGCACTGAAAATCGAAACCTTAAGCGGCAGGATCGTATCGGCGGAAAGAACGTACCGGCTGCCTCCCGGATTTCTGCAGATGGAAAGGCGGGAATCCGTATTCGAAGGAGTCGCGTTCATCCTGATTTATCTTTCTCTCTTTATACTCGGAATGGTTTACTTCGTCAAGCTTTTAAAATCCGATGCGCTGGACCTGAAAAGCGGGATTTTCCCCGCTATCCTGGCTTTCATCGCCTGGGCCTCGGTTTACTGGATGCAGATGTCCGCCTGGCAGGGGTGGGAGACGGTCATCGGTTTCGTGATCACCGCGTTTTTCATAGCCGGCGGCGCGTGGATCCTGTTCGTCATCGGCGAATCCCTCACGAGGCAGCACTGGGCGGAAAAATTGATCGTGGTGGACGGGCTGAGGGAATGCCCCCTTTTCCCGGAACTGGGCTATTCCCTGCTGCGCGGCATTCTGCTCGCCGGGTTTTCCCTCGGAGTCCTCACGCTGACCAGCCTTGCCGGGGTTGATGTGTTCAAGGGATTCATCGGTTTCGGGAACTCCTCGCTGGATCATTGGTCCAGCCTGATGCCCAGTCTGACCATCATCGGGAGGAGCTTCCTCTCCGCTCTCTTCATTGCAGGCGCCCTGTGCCTCTTCCTGCAGTCCCTGTGCGGGCGGATGCGCAGTGCTGTTCCAGCCGTCCTCCTGCTGGCCCTCTTCTGGTGTTTCATCGGATTTCCGGTGTCCCGGCTGATGGCATACCCGCATCTTCTGTTCCAGAATCTTCTCCTGGGCCTCCTCTTCATCTGGTTCTTCCGCATCCATGATTTCATGACCGTGCTCACGGGGGCATTCCTGTTCCCCCTGTTTTTTTACGGGATCGGCATCGTGCATCACGGCTCAGGGGATTTGTTCGTCCACGGATGTGTCCTCCTTGCAGTGATCCTGGCTGTGGCCGCAATCGCCCTGCTCGCCGTGAAGAGCATGCCGCTCGGAGAGAAGCTGGGGCAATATGTCCCGGACTACGTCCGGCGCGTGAACGAACGGGAACGCATCCAGCGGGAACTGGAAATCGCCCGGAACGTGCAGCTGCACTTTCTCCCCCGCGAAACGCCGAGCATCCGGGGCTTGGAGATCGCCACGCTGTGCGCTCCCGCAAAGGAAGTCGGCGGGGATTATTTCGATTTCATCCGGTTCTCTCCCACGAAACTGGGCGTGGTGATCGGGGATGTTTCGGGCAAGGGCATTCCGGCGGCTTTTTACATGACCATGACAAAAGGCATGCTCAAGTCTTTGACGCTTTCCTATGCTTCTCCGAGAGATGTGCTGACGCATTTGAACGCCCTTTTTTACGAGAATGCGGAACGCGGGGTGTTCATCAGCATGACCTATTCGATATTCGACATGGAAAGACGGAAACTGGTGACGGCCCGCGCCGGGCACAATCCGATGATTTTAAGGCGGTCCGCTCTCGGGAGCACTGAGGAGATATCCTCATCCGGAATCGCCCTCGGTTTGGACAGCGGGGAGCTTTTCCAGTCCAACATTTCCGAGCGCACCCTGGACCTGTTCTCGAATGATCTGTTCCTGTTCTATACGGACGGGATCAACGAGTCCCTGAACGACTTTCAGAAGGAATTCGGCGAAGGCCGGCTTCTCCGTTTCCTGGAAGAGAATGCCGACGAGAAACCCGGCGTGCTGCTCGACAAGCTGCAACGGGAGCTGCGCCGGTTCGCCGGGGATGCACCCCAGCATGACGATATGACGGCTGTCCTGATACGGGTCAATTGAACGGTTTCGAATCCCATGATGAAAAAAGCGAGTCGCTGGTTCCTGATCTTTCTTGCCGTGCTGCTGGTCTCCCGCATCGTGTTCGGAGGGTTCGTCCGTTTCTCCAAGCCGATGCCCTATTCCCAGACCATCCAGGAAGGCTTGCTCTTTCTAGGGATTCTGATCGTCCTGGCCGTGCTCTATGCGCGGCAGTGGGTGAGGAATTGGGACATTCAGCGCATGGTGCATTTCTCATCAGGCCTGGTCCCCGCCTGGTGGATCGCTTTCTGGATCTTCAATACGTCCCGGAAAATCCTTCCATTCCCCGCGCAGCTGCCTACGATGCAGGGCATCTTCAATTTCATCGTCCTGTTTGCGGTGCTGATCACATCTGTCTGGCTTCTGGCCGTTCTGAAGGAACTCCTATTCATTCAGCGCGGTAAATTCACCGCAGGCGGTTTTTTCCTTCTTCTGGCCGGGCTCTGCGTGCTGATCCTGTACGAGTGGATATGGGGGCAGCAGGACATCTGGCCGGAAGGCGGGTGGACCGCCTCGTACGGGATGTCCTTCGGCAGGAACGTGTTCTTCACCCTGTTCGTGGCGATCTCCGTGTTGAACGGCTTCAGGACCAAATGGGTTCATTATCTCCGGAAGCGCCAGAAATGGGAGATCCTTTTCCTGTCGCTCCTGTCCGGGGCCGCCGGATTTCCCCTCATCGAGCGACTTCCGGCAGAGATGCGTCCCCACAGCCTGGTCGCATCCCTCTTCGTTTACGGTCTGCTGGTCTTCTGGATGATTTACACGGCCATGTCTTTCCTGACCGTGCTCCTCCATCTTCCCACTGCCGGATTGCTGGACAGGCGGATGAGGGAAATGTCCTCGCTCCAGGAATTGAGCACCGCCATCGGCTCGGTATTCGACGTCAGGGATCTGATCCGGAAAACGGTGGGGCTGTCCCTTCAGGTGGTGGATGCGGATTTTGCATGGATCGAACTGCGGAAAGGCCAGGATTTCGAGCTCGCCGGCTCGGAGGGCGCCCTGCTCGAGGACATCAGGGCTTTGCCGGTAGAGGCTGCCGCCCGGCTGCGGGAACGCGCGCTGAAAAGCGATTCGTCCGTGCTCATCCCCCATGTGAACAGAAACAAGGAGATGGCCGCCTTCAGGAGGTGGCACCGGAAAGCGGGGGCCCTGCTGGCGGCCAGGCTTCAGCATAAAAACAGGAATCTGGGAATCCTCTATGCAGCCAGCGAGAAACCGTTTGGTTTCATGGATGATCACCGCGGCATTTTCCGCGCCTTCGCCAACCAGGCCGCCATGGCCTTTGAAAACGCGTCGCTCGTGGAGGCCTCGCTCGAAAAGGAAAGGTACCGGGAGGAACTGCGGCTGGCCCATGAAGCCCAGATGCGCCTGCTCCCCAGAACCCTCCCCCTGCTGCCCGGCCTGCAGCTCAAGGGACTCTGTCTGACCGCCAACGACATCGGCGGGGATTTTTACGATCTGATTGTTCTGGACGAGGACCGGATCGACCTGGTCATCGGAGACGTTTCGGGCAAAGGGGCCTCGGCGGCTTTCAACATGGCGGAGTTGAAGGGCGTCATACAGGGGCTGGCCAGGCATTTCCGTGAGCCTAAGGACATCGTGCTCGAAATCAACCGGTTCATCCGCAGCCAGTTCGAACCGGATGAATTCGTCACGATGATCTATGCTTCGTACCGGCCTTCCGAGCGGGAGATGCGTTTCGTCAGGGCGGGCCACACGCCGGTCGGCTGGATACGCACGGAGAAAATGGAATGGCTCGAATCCGGAGGATTGGGGCTCGGTCTCGCGGATAACGAGGTGCTTGAAAAAAGTCTTGAGAACCGGCTATGCCGGTTGTCGCCGGGCGATGCCCTGTTTTTTTTCACGGACGGGCTGATCGAAGCCAGAAACAGGGCGGGAGAGGAATTCGGTGAGGAGAGGTTGACGGGTCTCCTCAACCGGAATCGAGGGCTCGGCGCGGCTGATTACCTGTCGCGCATTCAAGACGAGGTTGCGGCATTCACTCAAGGCATGCCCAGGCATGACGACATCACCCTGGTCGTGCTCAAACTGGATGAAAAAAGATCGAAGGAGAAGGCTTCATGAGTGGCGTAGAAGTCAGACGGAAGGACGTGCAGGAGGTGACGGTTGTTTACCTGAAGGGCTACCTGGACGCCCATACCGCACCGGAATTCGAGAAAGTCCTGCAGGAGCTTGTGGATCAGGACCGGGTGAACATCGTTGTCAATCTTGCCGAGTTGACCTATATCAGCAGCGCAGGCCTGGGGGTCTTCATGGGTTTCATCGAAGACATCCGCAAGAAGGGGGGCGACATCAAGATCGCCGAAATGGCCGACAAGGTTTTCCGGGTATTCGATCTGCTCGGTTTCCCCGTTCTTTATGAGATATTCAAGGACGAATCCGAGGCGATCGGCAAATACCGGTGAACACGAATCCCGAAGGGGACAACGATCCGTTTCCTATACAAAGGTGGATGTTATGGCAAGAAAGATTGAAAATTACCGTTTGCGAATACCCAGCCAGACGGCCAATCTGCAGGTGATCCGGAATTTCGTTTCGGATGTGGCCAAGAGCGTGGGTTTTGAGAACCAGGATATCGGCAAGATCGAACTGGCCGTGGACGAAGCCTGCACCAATGTCATCGAACATGCCTATCACCAGGATCAGAAGCAGGATATCGACGTCGCGGTCAAGATCGATTATGACAAGTTCACAGTGGTCATCACGGACCACGGCAAGGGATTCAAGCCCGAGGATGTGGACATTCCGGACATGAACCGGTACCTGGCCGAGCTGCGCGTGGGAGGACTCGGCATCTATCTCATGAAGCATCTCATGGACGAGGTGGAATACAACACCCGTCCGGGCCGCAGTAATCAGGTCCGCATGGTCAAATACCTGCTACACAAAGACAAAAAGAAGAAGCAGTCCGCATGAATGGAAAGACACCGGCTTCCGGACCGTCCCAGGCGGGAGGCCAGCTCGACAAGCGCCTCATCGAGCTGTCGGCCCTGTTCGAGATCAGCCGATCCCTGAATGCTTCCTGGAACCTGCATGCCATTCTCGACAATGTACTCCGCATTTCGATGGGGTATATGCTCATTTCCCGCGGTCTCGTCCTTTTAAAGGGCAATGAGGGCTGCGATTTCACGGTCGAGGCTTTAAAGGGATTTTCAAAGGATCTGAAAGGGAAAAGCCTTCGCATCGATTCGGAAATCATCGATACCACCCCCCTCGGAAAGGTCGACAAAGGCGAATCCTGGATTGAATTTTTCCGCGAGTTCCAGATCGAGCTGCTGCTGCCACTGAATTCAAACCAGGGTATGATCGGGCTCATCGGCCTGGGCGGCAAGATCAACGGCGAGCCCTATGAAGAGACGGAAATCGAATTTCTGGACTCCATCGCCAACATTGCGGCGACCACGGTCAGCAACGGCATGATGGTTGAGGAAATCCAGGCCTTCAACCGCAGGCTGGACCGGAAGCTCCAGCAGCTCAACACCATATTCGACATCAGCCGCGAAATCAATTCCACGCTGGATCCGGGCAAGATCGGCAGCCTGCTGACCTTTGCGGTCATGGGGGAACTGCTTGTGAACCGCTGCGCCGTTTTCATCCGGGAGGAAAACCACATTCGGACCCTGGTCGTCAAGGGTGTGGACCGGGATCTGGATATCGGGCATGGATCCTGCGAAATCTCGCAACCCGTCATTCTCGAAGACACGGACCGTTTCCAGCCGCTTCTTTCCGCCGGATTCGCCCTGCTGGTCCCCATGCGCATCCAGGAGGAGACGCGGGGATGTCTGGCGGTCGGGCCCAAAATCGCGGGAGAATCCTTCCAGGAGACCGATCTCGAATTTTTGACTTCCCTGGGGCATCAGGCCATGACCTCTCTGGAGAACGCGCGGTTGTTCCAGGAAATGCTGGAAAAGCAGCGCATGGAAGAGGAGCTTCAACTGGCCCGGAACATCCAGAAAAGCCTGCTTCCCTCGCGCATTCCGCCCGTGCCGGGCTATGACATCAGCGCCGTCAACATCCCCAGCCGGGAAGTGGGCGGGGATTACTACGACGTGATCGAACTCTCGGACCATGAGTGGGGGATCGCAATCGGGGACGTGGTGGGCAAGGGTGCAGGCGCGGCCATGCTCATGGCCAGCCTGCAGGCCAGCCTTCGCGCCATCTCGGGCGAATTCGACGTTCAGAAAATCCTGGGCCGCATCAACAACCTGATCTATCAAAATACGGACATGGACAAATACATCACCTTCTTCTACGGCGTCCTGGATACGCGGCAAAACCGGTTCACCTACTGCAACGCGGGGCACAATTATCCCATCCTTGTCCGCCCCGACGGCGGAACAGAGGCTCTCTCAACCGGGGGGATCGTGCTTGGCATGATGCCCGATGCGGTTTACCAGGCGGACAGCGTGTCCCTTCATGAAGGCGACCGCGTCGTCCTCTATACGGACGGCGTCACGGAGGCCAAGAACAGGGACGACATGGAGTTCGGCGAAGACCGGCTCATACGGCTCGTCATCCGAAATGCGGTCCTGTCCTCGGACTCGCTGATCGAGAACATCGTCTACGACGTAAATGCATTCAGTTCGGATCTGGATCAGAGGGACGATATCACACTGGCTGTAATCAGGCGCCTGCCTCAATCCTCAGGATGATCCTCCCGCGGACGACCTTCTTGAAATGACGCGGTACAACCTCAGGGCGGCGGTATGACTCAATCGGCTTTGTTTCACCTTTGATGGTCGGGTTCGGTGCAGGTGACATCGCCATTTGCTTTGATTACATATTTCCCGTTCGAAGGACAGGATGGAACGGCGCCGTCCCTCAGAAAGAGAATCAGATCATCAAGATCGGTGGCGTATTCTGCGCTACCGGTCAAGGCGGTGGTGGCATAATGAAGACGCTGGGCCGTTTCCAATGACATCTGGTTGCTGATGCATTTCGACGTCCGGGTACTCTCGGACATATCCGCATATTTTGCGTAAGCGATCGCCAACAATATGCCTATGATGACGATGACGACGATAAGTTCGATCCAGGTGAATCCGTTCTGCATTCCTGAACGGGATCCCATGAAAGGAATCCTCCGGTTTTGCCTCAATATGAGAGATTTTTTCCATTTCATCGATCGCTGATCATCCTCGTGGATGCGGGGGTATATTCCCTTGGCATCCATGGCATATTGTCCGCCGGTCGGGCATATGGGGAGTTCGTCGTTTTTCGAATAAAGGATCAGGTCGTTGATATCCGAGATATATTGCGGCCTGTCGTCCATGGTCATTTCGGCAAAAGAGACGCGCTGGGCGGCCGCTTGTGACATCCGCTTGTTTGTGCATTTTTTTACACCTTTGCAGCGTTCAACATGCCGCTGCTTCTGATACGGGAATCCCGATAATCTGGATCGTGACGATGTTTGCAGCCCGCCTGATGCCGGATTGGCATCGCATGGTTTTTATCCATGAGCCGATGCTTTTCAAAACGGAAGGATTGCCGTTTTTGTATTTCAAATTTCAAAAATTTGATTTAAAAATCGAATGCTGTCTTCCCATTTTTAAAATTCAGCAAGATTCACGCCAAGTGAAATTTTTCTTGATATTTAACCGGACTGAAGATATATTGGATTTGACTGGGGCCCATTCCCCTCCGAAAAGCCCGGCGGAAAGGTCTGCGGCTAGCGGCGGGGAAACAAGCGAATACAACAGTCATTCCCCGACAGATCGAAGATGCCCCGCCGCACAAACCGGCGGACAAACCCATCGTCTCGATGCCAGGGAGCGTCAATTTCTATGGATGAAAATGCCGGAATCCTCCATCGGATTCCAAACGGACAAAAACGGAGTGTGTGAATGAAAAACAGGATGTCCGTATGGGAGAGAAGGTTGTCGCACGGTCTCTGCCTGCTCGAAGACGCGATGAAAAAACCGGTGTTCAGATGCCAGTCCTGCGGGGAATGCATTCTCAGCCATACGGCCTTCATCTGTTCCCAGCGATGTCCGAAAAGGATGAGGAACGGCCCCTGCGGCGGCACGCGGGAAGGCGGCTTCTGTGAGGTGTATCCTGAGCGGAAATGCATCTGGACCCTGATCGCGCGCCGTTCGGCCCTGCTCAGGCGGTCCGTGCTCCTGTTGCGCATCGAACGCGCCCATGACTGGGAACTCGAGAAAACATCGGCCTGGCTGAACGTGTTCCGGAAACGGATCGAGCCGCCGGTCCTGCTGATGGGAAAGAAGAAACGGCATGAACTTGAGAGAGAAAATTGAGTCGGGCCGCTTCGTCATCACAGCCGAGATAGGCCCGCCGGTCGGGGCCGGAGCGGAGCCCCTTCATAAAAAGGCCGTGCATTTCAGGGGTGTCGACGCGGTCAACATCACGGACAATCAGACAGCCATCGTCCGTATGTCCAGCATCGCCTGCGCCCGCATCCTGCTGGAACAGGGCATCGAACCCGTCATCCAGGTCACCTGCCGGGACAGGAACAGGATCGCCATACAGAGCGACCTCCTGGGCGCCTGGGCCCTTGGAATACAGAACGTTCTCTGCCTGACCGGGGACTTTCAGACATTCGGCAACCACCCGGAAAGCCGCGGAGTCTTCGACCTGGATTCCATCCAGCTCGCGGCTGCCGTGCGGGGGATGAACGAGGGACGGTTGATGAGCGGGGACGAAATCAAGGATCCCCCGCGGTTTTTCATCGGTGCAGCTGCGAATCCATTCGCGGAGCCTTTCGATTTCCGGATTGAGCGGCTGGGTAAAAAAATGAAGGCCGGAGCCGGCTTCATTCAGACGCAGCCGGTTTTCGACATCGATCATTTCCGCAGATGGATGGAAGGCTTGCGCAGCCGGGGATTTCACAAGAGGGCGGCCATCCTTGCCGGAATCATGCCTGTCAAATCGGCCAAAGCCCTGGCGCATATGGAAAAGGAAGTGCCCGGGATGCGCATCCCGGGTGAACTCTTCGACCGGATGGAGAAAGCAGCGGATCCGAAGGAAGAGGGTGTCCGCATCGCCATCGAAACCATCCGGGATCTTCGCAGCCTGGAGGGTCTTGCCGGATTCCACCTGATGCCTCTCATGTGGGAGAGCATCACGCCGAGGCTCCTCCAGGAATCCGGTTTGCGTTCAAGTTGAGAAAAGGCCGGAATGGACCGGAAAACCTTCAAGGAATGGATCGGATCCGAACTCCGCATCCTGGACGGCGCCATGGGTACGCTGCTCCAGCCGCATCTGCCTCCCGGCGCTTCCATTGAACGTGTCAATCTGGAAAATCCCGATCTCGTGCGTTCCCTTCATGTTTCCTACGTCGAGTCGGGAGCGGACGTGATTTCAACCCATACTTTCGGCGCCAACAGGATCAAGCTGGAGGAATTCGGACTCGCCGGAAGCATGCGGGAGATCAATGAAAAGGCGGCCCGCCTGGCCAAATCAGCTGCGGGCGGGAAGGCGTGGGTGGCGGGAACCATGGGCCCGTCCGGGAAACTCGTCGAGCCTCTGGGGCCCATGACCTTCGGCGAAATCTATGAAAGCTTCCGGGAGCAGGCCGTCGCCCTGGCTCAGGGCGGGGCGGACATGCTTCTTTTTGAAACCTTTTCGGATCTCCGGGAGATCAAGGCTGCGGTTATGGCCGCCCGTGATCACACAGGGCTTCCCATCCTGGCGTCCATGACATTCGGGGAGGATTTTCTCACCTTCACCGGCACGGATCCTTCCACTGCAGCCAATGTTCTTTCCTCCCTGGGGGCGGATGCAGTCGGAATCAACTGTTCCACGGGCCCGGGGCCCATGTTGGAAGTGCTGGGCCGGTATCTTCTGATCACGGACAGGCCCCTGTTCATTGAGCCGAATGCCGGCCTGCCGCGATGGGAGGACCAGACCGTCGCCTTTCAGGTATCGCCGGATGAAATGGCTTCTTACGCCGAGAAATTCGCCGGATTGGGGGCGAATCTGGTCGGGACCTGCTGCGGCAGCACTCCCGGCCATACGGCTGCCCTGTGCAAGAAGCTGAAGGGTAAAAAGCCGGTTTCAAGGAAAATCGTTTCCTGCCTCAGGCTTTCCAGCCGGATCCGTACCGTGGAAATCGGCCGGGGACTCCCTTTCTGTGTCATCGGAGAACGCATCAATCCGACGAACCGGGAGGATCTGTCCGGGGAGATCCGGACCGGAAGGCTCGGTTTGATGCTGCGTGAAGCACAGAGCCAGGTCGAGGAGGGTGCCCGGGTGCTCGACATCAACATCGGCGTACCGGGGATTGACGAACCGGCCATGATGAAAAAGGCCGTTCAGGGTATCGAAAACCTGACACCGGCGCCCCTGTGCATTGATAATATCCATCCGGCAGCCGTTGAGACGGCCCTGATGGAATGCGCAGGGAAGCCCCTGCTGAACTCGGTCAACGGCGATGAAAAGAGCCGCCGGTCCCTGCTGAACCTGGCTGCCAGGTACGGCGCAGGAGTACTCTGCCTTGCTGTCAACGAGGCGGGCATTCCCAAGACAGCGGAAGAACGCGTTTCCGTGCTGAAGTCTATTGTTGCCCACGCCGAAAAGGCGGGCATAGCCAGGCGCGACCTGATCTGCGACTGCCTGACCCTGACCGTTTCCGCAGAGCAGAAACGGGCCGAGGAAACCCTCGGGGCCATGCGCATGGTCAAGGAGCAGCTGGACCTCCCGCTTGTACTCGGCATTTCGAACATCTCCTACGGCCTGCCGGAGCGGAGCCTGGTGAATTCCGTTTTTCTTTCGATGGCCATGGCCTCCGGGCTCGATGCCGCGATCATGAATCCGGGCGACGCACGCATGATGGAGACGGTCCGGGCTGCTTCTGTTTTGACCTTGCGGGACAGGAATTCCCGCGAGTTCGTCCGAACCCATTTTTCCAAGAAAAAAGTGAAAAAGGATTCGGAAGGGTTGCCGGCGCGGACGATCGAGGGAGAGATATACCATTCCGTGATTCAGGGCAACCGGGACGAGATCGGCGGTCTGATTCGAAAGGCTCTGGATGCCGGCCAATTGCCCCTGGATATCAACGGGCGCATGCTGGTGCCTGCAATCGAGGAAGTGGGGCGGAGGTATGAGGCGAAGGAAATTTTCCTGCCGCAGATGATCCTGGCTGCAGAGACCATGCAGAAAGGTTTTGAAATCCTGGAACCCCTTTTTCAGAAGGATCATTTAATCCAAAAAGGGGTCATAATCCTCTGCACCGTGCGCGGCGATGTCCATGACATTGGCAAGAATATTGTAGCGCTTTTCCTTAAAAATCAGGGGTACCGTGTGGTCGATCTGGGTAAAGACGTGCCCTGCGAAAGAATCGTCGAGGCAGCTCTGGCCGTGCATGCGGATGTGGTCGGGCTCAGCGCCCTGATGACGACAACCATGGCGGAGATGCCGGAGGTGATCCATGCCCTACGGAAATCCGCTTCGAAATCCAAGGTTGTTGTCGGAGGCGCCGTGGTCACGAAGCGGTTTGCGGATGAAATCAAAGCGGACGGGTATGCGAAGGACGGCGTCAGCGCCGTGGAACTGGTCAAGGCCCTGACTGGCGCCTCGTCCGGAAAGTCATCATAAGATCCATTCAAGCGAGGAGCGGGATGTCGCATTTCGCCATTCAAACAAGCCGGTTGCGCAAGGTCTACAAGGGGGAACTGGGCCAGAAGGACTACACGGGCCTGGAAGGCCTGGACCTGGATATCCCAGCAGGCGAGGTATTCGCCTTTCTGGGGCCGAACGGAGCCGGCAAGACGACCACCATCAAACTGCTGACCAGGCTCCTGAAGCCCTCTTCCGGGTCCGTGACCATCAACGGCGTCTCCAACACATCGCATCATTCCATGGAGCGGGTGGGCTATCTGTCCGAACAACCCAATATCTACGGGTACCTGACGGCGCGGGAATTCCTGGATTTCATCGGCAAGCTTTTCGGGCTGGACCCGGGTGTGCGCAAAAAAAGGATTGACGGCCTGATCGAACTCGTGGGTCTGAAAGACCGCGACCGCACGCTGATCCGCGGATTTTCGAGAGGCATGACCCAGCGCCTCGGGATGGCCCAGGCGCTCATGAACGAACCGGATATCCTGATCCTGGATGAACCTCTGTCGAATCTCGACCCCGTGGGCCGCAAGGACATGCGGGACATCATCCTTGGCCTCAAGGCCGAAAAGAAAACCCTTTTTTTCAGCTCGCATATCCTGCATGACGCCGAAATCGTGGCGGACCGTGTCGGCATACTGGATCACGGCAGGCTCGTCCAGACCGGGACCCTGCAGGAGCTGACGGGATCCGGGTTGAAAACCATCGAGATCGTCTGCAGTATCCCTCAAGCCGGGGAATCCGTCCTCGGGCTGAACCGGGACCGGATTGTCCGGCAGGGCGACAGAACCCTGACCTGGACAGACGACATGGAATCCGCGCAGGTGATCCTGGAAAAGATCCTTCGCAGCGGGGGCAAGGTTTTCTCCGTGACTCCCCAGCGGAAGAGCCTGGAAGACCTGTTCATTTCACGGATCAGGGGGTGAAGCATGAAATGGCCGGCCATTGCATCCTTAACCTACAAGGAAACCATCCGGAACCGTATCCTGATCAACATCCTGCTTTTTGCCGTTGCACTGATCGGCCTGTCGCTGGTGATCGGCGAGTGGTCTCTGGGCGAGCAGGCGAAGGTGATCAAGGACTTCGGGCTCTCGGCTATGTCCCTCTTCGGACTGCTCATCGCCATTTTCATCGGCATACGCCTAATGGTACAGGAACTCGAACAGAAGACCCTTTACCTGGTCGCCTCCAAGCCAGTCCGCAGGTGGGAAATCCTCTTCGGCAAGTTTGCGGGCCTGTCTATGACGCTGCTTCTCAACGTGATTCTGATGCTGCTGGCGCTGTGGGCCGTTGACTGGGTCATTGAGAAGCGGATCGATTTTCAATTGGCGGCGGCGGTTGTCCTGATCTATGTGGAAATTCTTTTAATCGTCGCATTCGCTCTTTTTTTCTCTTCTTTGATGTCCCCCACACTTGCGGCTGTTGCCACCCTGGCTGTTTTCATCGCCGGGCACCTGTCGCCGATCCTGAGGGATTACGTCCAGCTCCGCCCGGGCACAGGATTGAAAGGTTTGTACATGGCAATATATTACGTCATACCGAATCTGGAGAATCTCAACCTGAAAATGGCGGTTGTCGAACATCTTGAGCGGCCTCCGCACGCGGTCGAGATGGGCATCCTATACGGTGTTCTGTACCTTTCCTTCGTTCTGATCGCGACCTGCATGATTTTCGAAAAAAAGGATTTAAAATAAGGGCATCGACATGGCTGGCCTGCTCCGGAAAAGTTTCGGCGCCGTCCTGCTGGCGGCGCTTGCCCTGTGCATTTATCTCAGCCAGAAACACCTGGATTCCCGGCGGCGCATTGATTTTATAGACCGGTCCGCGGTTTTTCTTCCGCGCGGGAATGTGCTCAAGGCGCTTTCCATGGGGTACAGGGGCATTGTGGCGGACTGGCTCTGGATACAGTCTGTCATCTACTTCGGAAGGCGTGTGATGGACGAGGAAAATCCGTATTACCTCTATGCCCTGTACGGAGGCAACAAGGAGAAAATTCAAGCTGCCCGGAATCATCATGAGGCCTATCACCGGCATGGGGAGGCCTATTCGGCAGGCCTACACGGTCATGCGTATGACCGCGAGCATCTGCAGCGGGAGGAGGCTTTTCTGTCCAGCCTGGAGAGGCCGGATTCAGCCATGGCGCTTCCCGTTCCGCCGGATTCCGTTTTTCTCCTGGATGAAAACCTGAGGCGGTCGCTTTACCAGTTCAATAACAGGGGCCTCATCGACGGCGTCTATCCGCTGCTGGATCGCGTGACGACTGTGGATCCCCATTTCGTGCATCCCTATATCTTTGGCGGCGTGTACGCCATGTTCGAAACAGGGCGCCTGAGGGAGTCGCTGGATCTTTTGGAGAAGGGGCGCCGCCAGAATCCGGACCGCTGGGAATTCCCCTTTTACCTGGGCTGGCTGTACTGGATGTATAAGGGGGAGATGCAGAAGACTCACGACTATCTGATTGAAGCGGTTCAAAAAAAGGGCTGCCCGGCCTACGTAACCTCCCTGATGGCCGGTCTTTCGAAGAACATGAAACGCTCCGATTTCACGCGGCTGTATCTGGAAGGCCTTCTGGAGAGCAGCACCGATCCGCAGCTCATCGAAAGCATCCAGAACGCCTTGGATCAGCTCAAGGCCTTTGATTCCGCTGATTCTTCAAGCAAGGGATCATAAGCGAGGATTCCCCTGGTCAAGAAAAAGCCCTTGATCCTGCTCGTCAATCCCTGGATCGTCGATTTTGCCGCATATGATTTCTGGATCAAGCCGGTCGGCCTGCTCATGATCGGAGATGTCCTGAAGCGCGCCGGCTATGGAACGCTGCTTCTCGACTGCATGGACCGGTTCCATCCTGCGCTGGCCGGCGATGCGCGCTCCCGCTCCGCCCGCTCCGGCAAAGACGGCACAGGCCATTTCATCAAGGAAATCATCGAAAAGCCAGCCCTGCTGAAGGACGTTCCCAGACGGTACGGCAGGTATGGAATGCCGCTCGATACCGTCCGGGCACTGCTGGCCTCATCCCGAAGGCCGGATGCCGTTTTCGTCACGTCCGGAGTCTCGTTTTGGTACCCGGGGGTTGTTGAAATGATCGCCCTGCTGAAAGAATCCTTTTCCGGAGTCCCGGTCGCACTCGGAGGGATTTACGCGACACTCTTTCCTGAGCATGCGCGGCGAAACAGCGGTGCGGACGTGGTGGTGCAGGGGGAAGGGGAGGGGGAAGCCCTGCGCCTGGCCGGCCTTTGGACCGGACATCCATCCGCCGCCCCGGATGCGGATTTCCCGGAGCCTGATTATTCCCTTTACCCTGTTCTGAAATCCGCAGCGATGCTGACTTCAACCGGCTGCCCGTACCGCTGCCCCTTCTGCGCCTCCCACATCCTTTCCGGATCCAGGAGGAGGAGTCGCCACCCGGAAGAATCCTCGGGACGGGTGCTGCAGCTATACAGAAAAAGAGGGGTGCGTGAATTCGCCTTTTATGATGATGCCCTGCTCCTGGATCATCAAAACCATTTAGATGTGATGTTACATCATATCATTTCATACCGGATTCCGATCCGGTTCCATACCCCCAACGGTGTGCATCCCCGCTGGATCGGAAGTGAACTGGCCTTTCTCATGCGCGAGGCGGGCTTCGGCACCGTGAGGCTCAGCTACGAATCGCGGAATCCGGACCGGCAGAAGTCCATGGGCCTCAAGGTCACGGACGACGACCTCGCAGGCGCGGCCGCCCATCTGACCGCAGCGGGATTCCCGCGCAGCAGCCTGGGAGGCTACGTGCTCATGGGTCTTCCGGACCAGGACAAAGGGGAGGTCCTGGATTCCATGCTCTTCGTATTCGGCCTGGGGATCAAGGTCAGTATGGCTTCCTTTTCGCCCATACCCGGGACGCCTTGCTGGGACGATGCGGTCTCCCGAGGAATTCTGAGCGCGGATTCGGATCCTCTACTGACCAACAGTTCCATCTATCCGGTCCGGTCAAAGAGCCTGGATTTTTCTGATTTCGTGAAAATCGGAACGCTCGCCTCGGAAGGGAACGGGATCGTGCAGCGGGGAGGGTTCCCGCTGAAGGACCGGGAATTCATGGCAAAGGTCCGGGGTTATGAGAGGGGATTCGGGAATTTGTAATGGCTGGATTCTGATTGCGGATTGAAGGGATGTTTCCCATTCATAATCCACCATTCAAAATTCAAAATTTCAGTGGATTTTGCTGCCCGAAAGACGGGGATCGGTGATTGGAGAAATCGGAAATCGTCAACCGCCCGTCATCAATCGAAAATGATCTTTGTAGGGGGGTGTCATCCCGGGCGAGACGGGTGTCATGATTCCTTGATTTGGCAAGGATTCTTCATTCCAGCCTGTGGCAGCGAACCGAATGCCCGGGACCCGGGAAATTCGGTTGAGTCAGCCTGCTGCCGCAGGAATCAAGACCTCGGGGACGGGGCGGGATCGCAATCCATTAGGAATTTTAAATAAAGAATATTATATTCAAGCACTTGGTCGGCCGTTTCCGGTAGGGCAAACCCGGCATGATCGGAAGGGAAGGATCAGGGGAAATTTTTTTTTCATCCGGAAAAGAGACCCTCCCGGAGGCGGCCTTCATGTATTTCCCTTTTCATTTGAATCGGAGTGCGGGCGCATTCCCCGCGGTTTGCCGCAGACTGTGCGAGCGAACCCAAATGTCTTTTTCCATACCCATCGAAGATCCCCCGCCGAGAGCTGCCGGGGAGCTTCAATCGCTTCTCCTGTGTTGATGCGAAAGGTCTCGAAAGATGAAAAACCAGGCTGCCTTCGTATCCCAACCCATTCTTTTTCCGGACATCCAAATCCCCTTGAAAGACGTCAAGAGGAGGATTGGATACC
>Ga0233423_10000361_pt1 | contig 24922 bp, 15 predicted proteins | sample Watercolumn_Mata_FD_180713 | JGI IMG/M metagenome (GOLD analysis project Ga0233423, IMG submission 180713) | Freshwater microbial communities from Lake Matano, South Sulawesi, Indonesia - Watercolumn_Matano_2014_112_MG | ecosystem: Environmental > Aquatic > Freshwater > Lake | place: Indonesia...
ATTAGCAGAACAAAAAGGAGATGAAGAACATTGAAGATTTTCATATTTAAATTTTAAAATTAATTACAAAAATCAGAAAAGTTGTTTTATTACCTATACAAATGATGAAGTTCACAGAATTCTTGAAAAAGGTTTTAAGGATTCTCCACTATATACAGGAACTATTAAAGGCATTGGTCCAAGATATTGTCCAAGTATCGAAGATAAGATTGTAACATTTGCTGATAAGGAAAAGCATTTATTATTCCTTGAACCTGAAGGAAGAGAGACAAACGAGTATTATCTAAACGGATTTTCGAGCTCGCTGCCTTTGAATATACAATATTTGGCATTAAAACGAATTAGGGGACTTGAAAATGTACGTATTTATCGGCCAGGGTATGCAATAGAATATGATTATTTTCCACCTACGCAACTAAAGAAATCTTTAGAAACAAAAATTATTGAAAACCTTTACTTCGCTGGACAAATAAACGGTACAACGGGTTATGAGGAGGCTGCTGCACAGGGATTGATTGCTGGAATAAATGCTCATTTAAGAATAAAAGAAAAGAGGGAATTTATTTTAAATAGAGATCAAGCATATATAGGAGTTCTAATTGATGATCTTGTTACAAAAGGAGTTGATGAACCTTACAGAATGTTTACCTCAAGGGCAGAATACAGACTTATTTTACGACAAGATAATGCAGATCAAAGGTTGACAGAAATTTCGTTCAAAATGGGATTGGCTAAGAAAGAAAGGATGAAATTGCTTAGGAGCAAGATAAAACACAGAAATAATATTATAGAAGTACTTAAAAGGAATAGTGTTAGACCAGAAAAGATTAATAAAAGATTAAAGGAGCTTAATACTAGTGAGATAGTACAAAAGATACCAATAATAGAATTGATTTTAAGACCACAAGTAAGAATAAAAGATATTGAATCAGAGTTGGAAGAGATAAGGAACTGTCTAAAATCAGCTGGACGAATAAAAGATGAAGTGAGAGAAAGTGCAGAAATTGAAATTAAATATAAGGGATATGTTGAAAGAGAACGAAATATTGCATTGAAAATCAACAAGTTAGAAAATGTCAAATTGGGTAAGAATATTGATTATGATAAGATAAAGTCAATATCTACTGAAGCAAGACAGAAGCTTAAAAAGATTAGGCCTGAAACATTAGGACAAGCGAGTAGAATTAGCGGAATATCACCATCGGATATCAACGTTTTAATGATTTATTTAGGAAGGTAAGGTTCCACGTGGAACATTTTGTCTTCCAGAAGTGAAAACAGCAAGTGGAAATTGTCAAGGGGAAAATAATAGATATTATTGGAAAGAAAATATTCCCGGGAGAAATCACAATAATAAATGGGATCATTCATTCTATTAGACATTCATATAAAGTCCCCGATGTATTTATTTTACCGGGATTTATAGATTCACATGCTCACATTGAAAGTTCGATGCTTGTGCCTGCGGAGTTCGCTAAGGCTGCAGTAAGGCACGGTACAATAGCAACAGTTTCCGACCCACATGAAATTGCTAATGTTCTTGGAATAGCTGGAATAACATACATGTTAGAAAATGCGAAACAAACACCATTTAAATTCTATTTTGGAGCTCCTGCTTGTGTACCTGCTACTATTTACGAAACTTCTGGTGCAACGATAGGTTTAGAGGAAACAGAATATCTTCTAAGTAAAGATGAAATAAAATTTTTATCAGAAGTAATGAATTATCCTGATGTAATATCAGAAAACATAACCGTATTGGAAAAGATTAGGATAGCTAAAAAATATGGAAAAGTAATTGACGGACATGCACCCGGTTTATCAGGCGAGAATCTTAGGAAGTATATCGATGTTGGAATATCCACAGATCATGAATGTACCTCGCTTGATGAAGCTGTTGAGAAACTAAAAAATGGAATGAAAATACTTGTCAGGGAGGGAAGTGCAGCCAAGAATCTTGATGAACTTGCAGTATTAATTGACAAATACCCAGATCAGATAATGTTGTGTACAGATGATATCCATCCGGATGATCTGGAAAGTGGACATATAAATTTGATAGTAAAAAAATGTATTGGAAAAGGATTAAACCTTTTTAATATTCTAAAAACCGCAATAATCAATCCTGCATTGCACTATAACATTGATCCAGGATTAATAAAAGAAGGTGAAAGGTGTAATTTTATTATAATCGACTCACTTGAGAATTTCAATGTTTTAAGCACTTATATAGATGGCAAGAAAGTATATGATGGGGAAAAATTACTGTTTAACGAAAATCGAAATACGAAGATAAATTATTTCAATGCAAGAATGCCAGCTGAAGAGGAACTAAAAATACAAGCTGTATCCAATTACGTGAAACTGATAGAAGCAAAAGAAGGATCGCTTATAACAGGTAAATCAATTATTCACCTTGCAGAGCAAAAAGGTAAACTAATAGCTGATCCTGCAAATAATGTGTTAAAAATAGCTGTAATTAACAGGTACTTACAAAAATCTCCGGTTTTAGGATTTATAAAAGGTTTCGGAATTAAGAAAGGTGCTATAGCAGGGAGTATTTCCCATGATAGCCATAATATAATTTCGATAGGATCAAATGATATTGACCTGAGAACAGCAATTACGAAAATAATTCAAATGCAGGGAGGGTTGGTTGTGGTCGAAGGAGATAAAATAGATTATTTGGAATTACCAGTGGCTGGACTTATGTCAGACCAGGATGTTTTTACAGTTGCAAAAGGATACAGAAACTTATTAAAGCGATCTAAAGAACTTGGCTCTCAACTGTCCTCGGCATTTATGACTATGTCATTCATGGCTCTTCTTGTAATACCCGAACTAAAAATAGGCGATAAAGGTTTGTTTGATGTAGATAAATTCCAGATCACTTCATTATATACCTGATAATTAATGGTGGAAAATCAACAGGTAAAATCCAAGTATAATTTTCTTAAACAATTAATTGAAACTATACCTGAACAGGCTGGTGTGTACCAGTACTTTAATAATTCAGGTGAACTTATATATGTTGGTAAAGCAAAAAATCTTAAGAAAAGAGTAACATCCTATTTTACTAGAACAAGATTTGAGAATAATAAACTACGAATACTAGTAGGTAAAATTGCAGATATAAAACATATTGTAGTTGATAATGAATCGGATGCTTATTTACTGGAAAATAACCTGATAAAGAAATATCAGCCAAGATATAATGTCTTGCTTAAGGATGACAAGACATTTCCTTGGATTTGCATTAAGAACGAACCATTTCCAAGAATATTTTCCACAAGAAACATTAAACATGATGGGTCTTCATATTATGGACCATATACTTCAATATTAATGGTTAAAACAATTCTGGATCTTATCAGGCAACTATTCCCGCTGAGAACTTGTACCTGCTCCCTTTCTGATGAAAATATTGAACTCAGGAAATTTAAAGTTTGTCTCGAATATCATATTGGTAATTGTCTTGCACCCTGCATCGGTAATCAATCAAATGAAGAATATACTATTGCAGTAAGTAATATTCATAAGATATTAAAAGGAGACATCAGGCAGGTATCAAACTATCTGAAACGATTAATGGAAAGATATTCAGAAGAATGCAGATTCGAAAAAGCACAGTTGATGAAAGAAAAAATGGAACTTATCAGGAAGTATCAGAGTAAATCAACAATAGTAAATCCAAAAATAAATAATATAGATGTCTATACTATTATTAACGAAGAAAAAAATGCCTATGTGAATTATATAAAAATTATCGAAGGTTCAGTAATTCAGGCTCATAATCTTGAAATCCATAAACAACTCAGCGAGGAAAAAGAAGAATTATTAATCTTGGCAATTACAGAGATAAGAAACAGAATATCTAGTGATGCCAGGGAAATACTTATCCCCTTCACAATAGATATGTCAATGGATTCAATTAAATTCACAGTACCTGTCAGAGGAGATAAGAAGAAGTTACTTGAATTATCCCGGAGAAACGCTATCCATTATCAACTGGAACAGAGAAAACGAAGACAGCACGCCTCACCGCAAACAAGGAATGACAGGATATTGAATACAATGATGAAAGATCTGAAAATGAAGATCCCCCCTAAACATATTGAATGTTTTGATAATTCAAATCTGCAGGGAAGAAATCCTGTAGCTTCATGCGTGGTGTTCAGGAATTTGAGCCCAAGTAAAAAAGAATATAGGCATTTCCATATCAAATCGGTAGAAGGGCCCAATGATTATGCATCTTTTGAAGAGATAATATATCGTAGATATAATAAAGCAATTGACAATAACCTTGACCTGCCCCAACTTGTAATAATTGATGGTGGGAAAGGCCAGTTAAATGCAGCGGTTAACAGCCTGGAAAGAATGGGACTTAGGGGTAGGCTGGCAATAATAGGCATTGCTAAAAGACTTGAAGAGATATATTTTCCAGGAGATCAAATACCGCTTTATCTGGATAAAAATTCAGAAACACTGAAATGTATACAGTATCTGAGGAATGAAGCCCATAGGTTTGGTTTAAACTTTCATCGCCAGGGAAGATCAAAAGAAATGACTGCTTCGGTACTTGATCAGATCGAAGATATTGGAAATATAAGCAAGGATAAACTACTTGTCAAATACCATACTATTGAAAAAATTCTCGCTGAAAATCCCGAAAAATTATATGATCTTATTGGAAGAAAACGAACTGTTAGTTTGATTGAATATTTGAAAACAAATTATGGTAAAAGTATCTAGCAAAATTAATTTTTGCGTTCTATTGTAAAATTAACGAGTTTAATTAGTGATTCTTTAGCCTCATTCATAGGATATTCACTGATTAGTTCAATGGCCTGATCTTTATATTCCAACATTTTCTGTTCCGCATACCGAAGTCCGTTATTCCGGATTGTAAAATCAATTACATCATTGATTTTCTGATGGTTATGATTTTGTTTACGGATTAATCCAATTATCCTGTTCCGTTCATTCCCGGATGAATTTTCAAGAGCGTATATAAGTGGTAAGGTGAATTTCTTTTCCTTAAGATCATTGCCGGTGGGTTTACCAATTATACCATGCTTCTGGTAATCAAACAGGTCATCCTTGATCTGAAAAGCAATACCAATGTTTTCACCAAATAGTCGGAGTTTTTCAATTACATCTGTTCCGGCATTGACAGACCTGGCACCACATGCAGTGCATGCAGCTATTAAGGTTGCAGTCTTTTTTCGAATGATATCAAAATAATCAATCTGGGAGATACTTAGACTTCTTGATCTTTGAATTTGTAATAATTCACCTTCACTCATTTCACGTACGGCGTCAGATACTATTCTTAATAACTCATATTCATTTTCACGAACAGCAAGTAACAATCCCTGGGCCAGCAGGTAATCTCCTAATAGTACAGCAACTTTTGATTTCCAGAGTGCATTAATTGAAAAATATCCTCTTCTTTCATTTGCATCATCAACCACATCGTCATGAATCAAACTTGCGGTATGAAGTAACTCAATCAAACTGGCGGCCGTGAAGGTCGATGAATTAACTGTTCCTATCATTTTTGCTGTAAGAAAAACAAATAAGGGACGGATTTGTTTTCCTTTATGACGCAACAGATAATTGGTGATAATGTTTACCAGAGGTATTTTGCTCTTCATTGAGGATCTGAAATGGGATTCAAATCCTTTTATTTCAGTTTCAACAGGTTTTCTTATTTCACCAATGAGGCTCATTTATGTATAAAGCATAATGGGTAAAGATAATTTAAATTCAACTAGAGAAATACACACTTACTGGAAAGATTGTAAGTAGTTGATTAATAGTTTATTTTATTAAATAGATTAACATGCCCGACTTTTGAGCTTATATATTTATATATTTGTATCTATAAATAATATTATAGAAATGGAGATGAAATTTGAGAATCTCAGTGCATCACAACTGGAAAAAGCTGCAAATATGCTCAAAGCTATAGCCCATCCTATGAGAATTTCCATTATTAACTTTTTAGAGGGTGGCAAGAAACTTACTGTAACAGAAATTCATGAATTGCTTAAAATTGAACAATCAACTACCTCGCACCATCTTGGGATACTTAAAGATAAAGGCGTTTTGGCATCCAAAAGAGAAGGGAAAAACACTTATTATTTTTTGAAAAATGAAAATCTCAGTAACATTGTCGAATGCCTGAGTAAGTGTGCATGTTATTGATTTCTAAGTGACTGTTTTATCGTATCAAATAATTGTCATCCGACCTGACACCATGATATATCTTGCATTTATTGTACTTTAAAATTATTATTTATTGTTTCTACCATTAGAATAATGTCTGTAATACGCATAACAAAAGAATTTACATTTGAAATGGCACATGCATTATGGAATTATGACGGACCTTGCCGTAATATTCATGGCCATTCATATAAATTATTAGTTACTGTAACAGGAAAAACAATTAAAGATCCTTCCAGCACAAAACTTGGTATGGTAATGGATTTTTCTGATTTAAAGCGAATTGTTAAAAAACACATTGTTGATTATTTTGACCACTCAGTAATTATTAGCTCCGCTGCAGGTAAACCGGAGATTGCACATATAAAGAAAATGTTCGAAAAGTTCTACATAGTTGATTATCAGCCTACATGCGAGAATCTTGTCTTACATATGGCCAACCTTTTACAAAATAAGATTCCAGCTAATATATGCCTGCACAACCTGAAACTTTGTGAAACTGCGACTTCATTTGCTGAATGGTATGCATCAGATAATATTTTATCCTAGATGAAGGATCCAAAGGGTAAGCTTTTTCTGCTTGATGCTTATGCGTTGATTTTCAGAGCATATTATGCTTTCATCAACCGGCAAATGATGAACTCAAAAGGAGTAAATACATCTGCAATTTTCGGATTTACTGCTACTCTTGATGAAATTATTCAAAATGAAAAACCCAGCCATATAGCAGTCATTTTTGATCCTCCAGGGCCTACCTTCAGACATGAAAAATATGCTGAGTATAAAGCCAACAGAGAAGAAACACCAGAAGACATAAAAAAATCTATACCTGCAATAAAAAGGATTATTGAAGCATTTAAAATACCGGTAATTGAGATTAAAGGTTTTGAAGCAGATGATGTTATAGGAACACTTTCAAGAAAAGCAGCAGGAAAGGGATACATGGTCTATATGATGACTCCGGATAAAGATTTTGCACAGTTGGTTACTGAAAATATTTTCATGTATAAACCAAGAAAAGGAGGTGAAAAACCGGAAATCATTGGAGTGGAGGAAGTTAAGAGCACCTTTGGAATTAATTCACCAGAGCAGGTAATTGATATATTGGCTCTCTGGGGTGATAGTAGTGATAATATTCCAGGTGCCCCGGGGATTGGAGAAAAAACAGCAAAAAAATTAATTTCCGATTTTGGATCTGTAGAAGGAGTATTTAATAACGCGCATCTGTTGAAGGGAAAGCAACAAGATAGCATAATAAATAACCAGGATCGTATTAACCTTGCAAAGGAACTGGTAACGATTGACCTTAATGTGCCTCTGGAATTCAATGAAAATGATTGTGAAATTAAACCTCCAGATATAAAGCTGCTCAAGGAAATATTTAATGAACTTGAATTCAAAACTATTGGTGAAAGGATAATTGGAACCTACAGCGCAACCCCTGCAGAACCAATAACACCTGAATATCAAGGATCGTTGTTTTCTGACACCAACGTGACAAAAGATGATGACAGCAGCTACGGGAATATACATACTATCAGGCATAACTATAAAATTATTGAATCAGATGCTGAAATTGATTCATTAGTCAGGGAACTGAAAAAGCTTGAGGAATACTGTTTCGATACAGAGACAACCAATATCAATCCACTTGAAGCAGAGCTTGTTGGAATTGCTTTTTCTTATAAAAGCAATGAAGCATATTATGTGCCTTTTCCAATAGACAGGAGATCCTCGATAATCCTTTTGCAGAGGTTTAAAGAAATTTTTGAAAATCCTGTAATAAGAAAAATCGGGCAGAATTTGAAATATGATTTACAAGTACTTAAGAATTATCAGATTGAGGTAAAAGGAAAATTGTTTGATACAATGCTGGCACATTATCTTCTGCATCCTGAATCAAGACATAATCTCAATTATCTATCAGGAATTTATCTCAGTTATAAACCTGTTGCCATTGAAGAACTGATAGGTAAAAAAGGACAAGATCAGCTGAACATGAGAAATGTACCAATTCAAATAATAAGTGAATATGCTTGTGAAGATGCTGATCTTACCTGGCAGCTTAAAAAGATATTGTATGAAAAGTTACAAGGGGAAGGACTGTTAGAACTGGCAGACAAAGTTGAATTCCCGCTTATACCAGTTTTAGCAGATATGGAACGAACAGGATTTGTTGTTGATACAAATTCTTTAAATCAATATTGGCAAGTACTTAACAAGGAGTTACTTAATATTGAAGAAGAGATATTCTCTGAAATAGGGGAACGTTTTAATATTTCATCTCCTAAGCAACTTGGAATAATATTATTTGAAAAACTGAAACTATCTGATCAGGCCAAAAAAACCAAATCACAGCAATATTCAACAAATGAAGAGGTTTTGAGCAGGATGATTGATAAACACCCTGTCGTCACAAAGATTCTTGAACATAGAATGCTAAAAAAGTTGTTATCAACCTATGTTGAAGCTTTGCCAAAGATGATAAATCAGAATACCGGCAGAATACACACTTCATTCAATCAGGCTGTCACAGCAACAGGTCGATTAAGTTCAAACAACCCTAATCTTCAGAATATTCCGATCCGTGAAGAGAAAGGACGGGAAATACGTAGAGCTTTTGTAGCGGGAAATATTGGAAATATGCTGGTTGCAGCTGATTACAGCCAGATAGAATTAAGGATAATTGCACATATGAGCGGGGATGACAACCTGAAGGGGGCATTTCTGAATAATGAAGATATTCATACATCTACTGCCTCCAAAATTTTCAATATTCCGGCAGAAATGGTTACAAAGGAAATGAGAAATCAGGCAAAAACAGCGAATTTTGGCATCATTTACGGGATTTCTGCATACGGACTGTCACAAAGGCTAAAAATTGATCGGACTGAAGCAAAAAGTCTTATAGAAGGCTATTTTAAAACATATCCCAAGGTAAAAGAATATATGGACAACAGTATTAATGATGCAAGGGAAAAAGGATATGTGACAACGTTACTTGGAAGAAAGCGATTCCTTCCTGATATTCAATCAAGAAATGCCGTTGTAAGAGGTTTCGCAGAACGAAATGCTATTAATGCACCTATCCAGGGATCTGCTGCAGATATCATTAAAATAGCAATGATAAGGATCCATAACATTTTGAAATTGAAGAATATGAACAGCACAATGATACTGCAAGTACATGATGAATTGATCTTTGACGTGCCGTTGAATGAAATTAATGAAATTACTGAACTGGTAAAATGCGAGATGGAACATGCCTATCCTGTTACAGTTCCATTATTAGTGAACATTGGATATGGTAAAAACTGGCTTGAAGCAGATTGATTTTAACCTGGATAAGCGACTCAAGATTCTGATTACAGCTTCAAATATCTGATATTACTTTATTTGCAAATTAAAACTATCCTATAGAAAAATTAATACCTAAAAGAAACGAAATCTTCATTTTGTAATGGTGATCATAATATCGGAACTAATTTACAGCACCTAATTCCTTATCATCTGATATGGAACCTGATAATACAGAAGAATAAACAACAGGATTATTTAATACTTCGACTGCTTTCTGAATTTCAGATACATTTTCAGTAAGGGCCTGCTCCCTGCCTTTCTGGAAGTAATATCTGCAGCATATTTCCTCTTTAAGCAGGTAAGCTATTTCATCTCTAAAATTATCAAGATCCTTATTATTGTCATGGGCTAGTTTTTCCTCAAGTGCTTTGAATTCGGTCTCTGAAAAGCTATAATATTTTTCAATTTTTGCAGTATTAATAAGCTCTTTAAGAGTTTCCTCACTTTGAGTTTCATAAGTAAATTTCCTACCAGAGATATATTTTTTCAACTCATTATAGAGCTCGTCATTAATCTGGAAATCCTTAACAGGCGCGATAGAGTCATTTCTGGATACGAATAAAGTAGCATAATCAAAGAGAATGCTTTGTGAATATAAAGCAAGAGCTATCTCGCTATAGTTTTTACGTTCAATGATAAAATCAGGAAGAATCCCTCCACCATCATATACCGTTCTGCCATTTCTGGTTGAATAGGCTGTTATTATAGAATCAGGTATTGTTCCAACACTACCATCTTCATTTCTGTTTGTATAATCAAGCGCCTGGATGCAGCGACCGCTTGGAATATAATACTTTGCAGTGGTTACTTTTAATTTAGTATTATAAGACAGATCCCTTGTAGTCTGTACAAGTCCTTTACCATAAGTCCTCTGTCCAATTATTACTGCCCTGTCGAGATCCTGTAATGCACCGGCTAAAATTTCTGAAGCTGATGCTGATCCGCGGCTTACGATCACTGCCAGGTGTATACTGGTATCAATGGGTGTATGCCTTGTTTTATATACAAAATCCCATTGCTTGACACGGCCTTTTGTACTTACAATTTCCTGATCGAGGTCAACAAAAAGTCCTGCAATATCTACAGCTTCAATTAACAATCCTCCAGGATTATCACGTAAATCAAGAACAAGAGCATTGATATTATACTTTTTCCTTAGATCGATAAATGCATCTTTGACTTCCTGTGCAGCCCCGCTGGTAAAATTCTTCAGACGTATATAACCTGTTTTGTCATTCAGCAAACCATAATACGGGACATTTTTAATTGTAATTTTCTGCCTGACAAGTGATTTATTGAAAGATTCAGGAACCCCAAGTCTTTTTAATGTCAATTCAACATTTGTATTAGGAAGGCCTTTTAATTCTTCGCTGATGAAGGAAATATCTTTGTTTCTCATGTCAGCACCATCTATCGCAATTATTGAATCTCCGGCCCTGAGTCCTGCCTGTGCTGCCGGAAAACCTTCATAAGGTTCAGCAATAATTGCATATTCTCCAGACCTTCTGATTAGTGAACCGATCCCGCCATATTGTCCAGTTGTCATAAACATGAAATTTTCCTCTTCTGACTCGGGAATAAATGTTGTATATGGATCAAGTGTTTTCAACATCCCATCAATACTTGAATTAACAAGCTTCTCAGGATCAGTTTCATCAACGTAAAAAAGATTGAGTTCCCTGAACAAAGAATAATAGATCTCAAGATTTTTAACCAGTTTAAAATCATCGGTGGAATTAGAAAGGAAGAATATCGAACTGGTTACCAAAAGGATAGTAATAATGATTACCCCGGATTTCCTATATTTTTTCATCTTTAGAAGTATTACCAATTGAAGCGTCGTCAAAAATACATCATATTGAACGATTATTTGTACTAAAAAGACAGGCTAATATTTATTTTAACTTTTTTTTACAAAAAGAATTCTATGGGGATGATAAGTAAAAGCAATCCAATGGCTATTATTTATCAATAACTTCAAAAGCTTTTGAGAGTGAATTACCATATTCATCAACGAGAGTTAATATATGTGATCCTTTGGAAGGATTTATTCCGAGCTGGTGAATATTACTGGTTGCCCCGATATACTGATCGTCAAGATGCCAGAATATTGTCGTATTGGGTTTACGATGAGCAGCTTCAAAAACCACTTTGCTTTTTTTACCTTGGAGTTCAAAAGGAATGTAGATAGTTGCGGTGTGTTTTGGATAGATTAATTCCATATTTTCGACAGATTCTCCAACCAAGCAATCAGGATGTATTGGTGGAAGCATTTTATATCCAGGATTTTTTCGCTTATAATACCATTCCTGGACAGGAGGCAACAAAAACCAATTTACATGTTTCATATTATCGGTCTTTGCGCAATTACTGTACATACGATATTTACCATTCTGTGTAAGGTGAATAAGTATATGATAAGGACAGGGAAGTGAATTTTTTACTGCTTCAGGTATCCAAATTGAATCAGTTTCAGAACAGTATAATCCTGCCAGGTGGCCGCTCTGTCGACAAACTGCTACTTTACTCATTTCATCAAATGGTGGCTGAAACCAGGCAGATTCTGGTAAGAAATCAAATACTTCAAACAAAACAGGAGCTGCAGCAGAGTTACCAGTAAGGCCAGGACGACCCTCTCCATCAGCATTGCCTGCCCAGACTCCGACTGTAAAGCTTGGATTTGTACCGATCGCCCATCCATCTCTGAACCCAAAACTGGTTCCGGTTTTCCATGCAATTTTTTCCGAAGAATGGAACATTTTCCAGCCTGTTTCAGACTCAGGCCGGTTTACTTCTATAAGCGATTCAAATGTCAGCCATATTGATGCAGCATTTAGAACCGGATTTTCATTGGTCCAATTTACCCGACTGAAGTCAGTTGTGTCAGATAGCTGATTCTCTCCAGATATATATGTTGGCAATCGAATATCTTCAGATGAATAGCCCCTGTTCAAATTAAAATGTTTCAATATACGTGCAAAACTGGCAAACATACCAGATATTTCTAGTAAACTGGCCTCTCCTCCACCCAGGATAAGCGATAGACCATAATAATCAGAAGGTTTGTTCATGGTTGAGATACCCAGTTTAGTAAGAAGATAATGAAACCGTTCAAGACCAAATGAATTCAGCATTCTTACTGCAGGAACATTTAAAGATCGTGAAAGAGCCATCTTAGCAGGTACAGCACCGTCAAAGCCAGGTGTAAAGTTCTTTGGGGTATAACCCGAATAAAAAGTTGGAATATCAGGAATAAGTGTTCCAGGCAATAACTCTCCATAATTCAGCATCATACAATATAGAGCAGGTTTAAGGATGCTGCCTGTACTTCTGACTGAAGAAATTACATCTACTTCACCACAGTGTTCAGGTTGATTTATGTTTCTGACATTGCCTGTATATGCAAGGATATGACCTGTTTCAACCTCAAGTATCAATGCAGCAAGATTATGGACTTCATTTTCTTTCAGTACCTGGTTCTGTCTGTAAATTACCTGGTTAAGTTTAACCTGATAATCCTTCAGTAAAGTGGTTTTTATTCTATTTCCTCTATCAAGCTTATATGCAAGATTCAGAAGATGAGGAGCAAGATCAGGAAATGGATGAGGCTTATCAGGTAAGGGTTCAAGTTTACTTAGCTGACATGTAATAGAATCAATGACCTTAGCTTTATATAACTTATCAAGAACAGCATTTCTCTTTTTTTCGAGTAAATGCCGGTTTCTTCCAGGATGTATCAAAGCAGGAGAGTTTGGTAAAACTGCAAGAACTGCTGTTTCACTCCACGACAGACTACCTGGAGGCCTGTTAAAATACCTCCAGGAGGCAGCCTCTAAACCAACTATATTACCTCCAAATGGGGCATTGGCAGCATATAAGCTTAAAATCTCCCTCTTATTGTATTTCAGTTCAAGCCTTGAGGCAAGAATCATTTCTATAAGCTTTTCCCTGATAGTCCTGCTTTTCCCTTTTCTGGACAATCTTATGATCTGCATGCTGATAGTACTACCACCTTGTACAATTTTTCCTGCCCTGATGTTCTGAACAACAGCTCTTAAAATAGCAGCAGGATTGACTCCATTGTGAATCAGGAAATATCTGTCTTCGTACTGAATAACTGCCTTAGCATACTTTTCAGTTATTGTTTCTGATGCCGGGAACCTCCATTGTTCATCATCCGCTATCCTTGCACCCAGGAATTCTCCATTCCTGTCTTCGATAACTGTGCAACAGGGATCATCATAAAGGGGATCCGGGAGACACAAGTAATACAGTATAAGCAATAAAACGATTAAAGAAGAATAAGCAGAGATTAGTATAAACCAAGCACGGTACATGGAAATCAAGTGACTTAATAAATCTCAACCCACATACCCCTGCTGTTAGCATTTACAGTATTATCATACATTGCCTCACAGACGATTGCTGGCAGGTAGTATCTGCCTTTATAAGCAGCATTAACCTGAACAATGAACGTCTTCTTCCTGAATGCCTCCAGATCAAAATAAGTCTGGATACGATCATCCCGTATATCCTGATAATCAGGTTTATCTGCGTTAAATATTCCTTCCGTTTCCTCTAACCTTGTGTTCCGGATTTCCCATCCTGATGGAAATATCTGCGTCATAGCCATATCCGTATAATTCCCCAGATTTCCAATAATAGCTATATCAACATGAACAAGAAGATCGGTACCCTGTTTTATCCTTGATACATCTATGGTATTATCATTCAAATCTGAATATCTGATATTCATGGTCAGGTGGTTAGAAGCTTCTGTCTCATATCCTTTCTCTGGAATACCCGTCATAACAAGACGAGCAAATAACAGGCCGGTTGAAGTATTCAAGATTTCCAAATTACCCTGAAGACTTACTTCAGTCAGTTCAGTCCTTGCAACCGGCAACCTGGTAGAAACCTTTACAGTTTTACCTTTGTTATAAGAATATTCAAAACCAAGATCTCCTGAGATGGTTTCAGAGCCAGCAAATTTGGACATTGCCAACAAGCAATAACCTGTCGTCTGAGTGCTCAACCACTGATTGCTTGAAAGAATCCCTGAAATCATTTTTGCATACCTGGCTCCTTCGGTCCGGTTATTCATAAGTGTAAGAGTTTCAAGGATCATAGCCCAATCCCTTTCCCTTGAACCATAGGTATCATTAAAACTCGGATAATTTTCAATTACTGACGACAGGTTGTTGATTAGATCACGGGCAACATCCGGTTGTCCAATAATAGCATAGGCAGCTGCAAGCCTCCATCTTGCCTGCACAGAGAGGTTTGGGATTTCCCTGAGGCGGTTCATAGATCCCAGTTCTGGCTCATTAGCCAGAGACAACGTATATAAGCGATATGCCTGTATTAGATCTTCCTGGTTGTATGGTACTGTTGAATTGGTCCAGGAACGGGCAGCTTTTTTCTGATATTTCACCCAGTTTTTCTTAATATCGGACCGCAGGTTAAATCCTTGATTTTCAGCTTCAACTAAAAAATGACCTGCATAATTGGTACCCCAGGCATCTGATACATTTGCTCCAGGCCAATAGGTGAACGAACCGTCAGATAGTATGAACTGCTGTAAGCGGACAATACCTGCGTTGATATTTGCCTGTAATTTTCTTAATGTTTCCTGGTCAAATTCAGTTATATCATCAAGATAAAGCTGAGAGAAAACTGCAGAGACTGTTTGTTCAATGCATCCGTGTGGATATGTCATAAGGAACTGAAGTCTTCTTTCAATATCCAATGGAGGTATATTAGCCACTTCCAGTGCAATTTTATTTGTTCCTGGTACGCCGGGTAATGAATATTCACAATTCCATTTACCTCCTTTTTCAATGGTTGCTTCTTCAAAAACTGTTACAGGAGGATTAGGATTCCTGATATCAAGTTCAATATTATTTTCAGACTTTTCCTTCTGACAGACAGCAATAACCTTTACTTTACCTATTCCTGTCCGTGAAGGAACTTGCAATAGAAAGTGTTCAACCATTTCTCCTGTTTTTGAGAAGGTAATTTGTTTTTGTTGTTCTCCCACAGGATTGAGTAGATTGTTCGTTTCAACCTTTATAGATACCTGGCGAATTTTTTCGTCCGTTGCAAAAACGGTGACAGGCAGGTCAACCTGCTCGCTGGGGCCAAGGACTCTTGGGAGAGTGGCCAGTACCATAAGCGGCTGTCGAACAGGTATTGTTTTTTCTGTGGCCCCGTAGGCTTTCTGGTTACCGGCAACAACCATGGTTCTGATTGATCCGATATAATTAGGAATATTAAAAAGATGGGTTCTTGTCTGTCCTTTATCAAGGGTGAAGGGTCCCTTATAAATGACCATTGGTGGAAAGCGTCCTTCCTTTTTCCGGGCTTCTTCAGAAATCTCTCCTTCATATCCTCCTCCGATACTTAACAGACTTTCTATCCTGGATCCAAAGGCTCCGATAACCATATCATACAGATCCCATGTTCTTACTCCTAACGCCTCACGTGCATAAAATGAAGACCAGGCATCAGGTGTCTTAAATCTAGTAAGTCCAAGCAAGCCCTCATCAACAAGAGCAATAGTATAACTGCATTCCTGTTCATTTTCTTCGCTAACAGTAATAGTAACAGAACTGTTCGGTCTGATTTCATCGGGCATTTTTAATACTGGATGCAAGCGTGTTTCCGGATCTTCCACAGCAATTGGTACGATACCATATAGTCGAATTGGAAGATCATTCACCGATTGCGCATGAGGTTGTATCAGGCTTAAGTGTATATATATATTAGGTGACATTTCTTCAGTTATCATGAATGAATGCATGGTTTCACCATCACTGGTTTCAATCCAGTCCATATCAATTACACGAGAACCGTTTTCAAAGGAAAGAAGAGCTCTGCCCTGGCTGGTAGAAGGAAAACTCAAGATGGCTTTTTCACCAACCATATATTCTTGCTTATCAGTGCTAAAGCTAAGCATAGCTGCCCCTTCTGGTTGTTCCCTTTGTCCCCTCCCTGCCCAGCCTGGCCAGTCAATATAAACAATTTTACCACTGGCATGACCGGATACAGGATCAATGGCTCTTATAAGAAATCGTCCCCATTCAGGATAGTTAATCCTGAACTCAAATTTGCCTCTACCGTTCCGGGTATTTATAGTCTGTGAGACAACGGGCAGGTGTTCGCTGGCCCCAAGGTAAGAGGCAAGATCTTCATATGTAGCATCCCACCACCATTTCCACTCTATTTTATAAACATCGACCTCAACATCTTGTCTGTTAACCGGATTTCCTTCAGAATCTACAGTTACTATATCAACAACATGCGTCGTATCTGTCAACAACATACCCCTTGAAATATCACCTGCCGGTGTTTTCATGCCTATATAACCCTTATATGGTGAATATGGTAAGGAAAACTGATCAATACTGAATTCACCGCTTTCCTCGAAAACACGCGTTATGAATCTGGCACTTAGCATACCGGGGGATTCGATATCAGGAGCAAGATCGGGATAGAATAATGCTTTCCCTTCTTCATTTAGCCGGTCATCGAAAATGAGATATTCTCCTGAATAAAAGATTCGTACCGGATCATCGAAAACATAATCTGGATAATTCTTAAAAACTGTTGGTTGAGAAAGGTATGTAACACTTACACTGGCACGAAGATTATCAGCAACTGCACCATGCAGCCAGGTTGCTGCCAGTGATGCGCGAATTTCTTCCTGTGAAACAGAAAGTCTATCGGTACCGAAATCAAGATTTATATTTAGCCTGTTTGGTTTGATGGTTTCAATCCTTATACGGTTTGAAAAAACAGTACCTCCAATGGTAACATTTGCCGTCCAGTTGCCTGTGGGTGCATCGGGTGGAGTAGCAGTGGCAAAAGAGTAAAAACCATGACTTCCGGAGGTCTGGATCGATTTGTATACTAATTGCTGCTGGGGATTGAACAGTTCAAACCTGACCGGATGATTTTCAGGTAAAGTACCCTGTTTGTCCTCTAGCATAAAAGTCAGGTAAAGAGAATCTCCAGGCCTCCATACTCCACGTTCACCATATAGAAATCCCTTTAAACCTTTATTGACTTTATTACCTGAAACATCAAATCTGCTAAGGGAAAGTGAAGAGCCATCATCAAGTCGCAGGTAACCACGCTGTTCATTATATCTGGCAATAAGAAGAAAAGGAATACTTTTTAATTGAACCCTGGCAAGTCCATTGTTATCTGTCTGAACTTCAGCAAGTAACTGTTGCTGATAATTATAAATGTCAACTTCAACACCGGAAATAGGCAAGGTAGATCGAAGGTCAGTGATACACAATACCATTGAGTTATCATTACCCTGTTTGGCAATGATGCCAAGATCAGAAGCCAGAATATTTCTGGCCACAGAACGATGTGTGCCATAATACACATCAGAACAAGGATCCTCTCGTTCATTCCAGTCGTAATCCCAGTAATAATAACCTTCGTCGTAATAAGATTCATAGGAATCCCAGTAACTCAACTCCTCTTCATATGGGATCTCATCTTCCCCGGTAATTTCTTCAGGTTCCTTAAATCCTGTTTCGGAATCCTGCCCGTCGCAGAAGTAAATGGACTGGGATTTCCTGAAACCGATCTCTACCCTGTATATAGCGCCAGGTTCAGTCTTTATCAAATCTCCCAGATCAATAAAAAAGGTATTCCAGTTACCATAATCTATAGGTCTTTCAGAAGTCAGCTCGACAGTTTTCTTTAAGGCCAGTCGCCCAACTCTTTTGATCTGGCTGTCACCGTCGAGATAATTGACCTGCAGGAATTGTGCGATATTATTTTCATAGATGCGGATGATCCTGATATCTACTGCTTTGAGATTCACAGCCTCAAAAGGGAAAATAAGTCCTTCCGAATTGGGCAAAATTACTCCTCTCCCGGTAAGGCGAACAGAAGGTTTAACTTCCTCAAAATTCAGTTTATACTGACTTTTTTCCTTTAAGTGAAATCCTGAAATGTTACGTATTCCAGGTTCAATAGTAATCTCTAATTGTCCTGTCTGACGAACTGAAGGATAAGCCTTTACTTCATTGTTTTCAGGGATAAACTGAAGATCAGTGCTGTTTTCCAAATAAATCAGACCGCGAAGAAACTGATTTACCATTAAAGGATCAGAGAATCTTATCAAAACATATTGCTCTGGTTGCTGAATAACGGAAATATCAGTAATAATGAAATCAGCCAGCGATGGTATGGTTATTTCTTTTGAATCATTATTATCAACACCAATTTTTGATCCTGTCCAGGAAACAATAAATGAAGATTCTTCTTCTTTACGAAGAATACTGTCAATCAAGAAGGTATGCAATTTGCCATCAGGGCTATGATCCCATGATATTTCAAGATGCCTGCCCTCCTGACTGGCAGACAGTACTTTCTCTATTTGCTCATCTTCAATAAAATCTGCTGTTTGCAATCTGCCGCCACCCCTGTTCCACCTCAGGTCATTATTAACATACGCAGAAAAACCTGAGACTTCAATAATGAATGATTGCTTGATGGTTCTGAACAAAAAACGGAATTGTTTACACTCTGCCGGAACCACAGTGACTATTTTATCTAGGTTAAATACTGCCGTATATTCTGTTCCGGGTTTCAATCGCTCTGAAGGTTTGAAGACAATTGTTCTTCTGTCAGTCATAATGGCATATCCTTCAATAGCCGGATTAAACCGGAACAATTTCATATCAAGGGGTTCATTGAGCTGATAATCACCTTCTATATCATTAGCCAGCTGAATCCTTATATCAGCATCTCCAGGGATTAATCCAGCTGTGAAGGCTGTGATATAAGTGGTAAAGGCGGGGTCTATTTGAAATTCCTTTTTTGCTCTGGGCTTACAATCTGTTAAAATAATAATACTCAGCAGTAAAAAAGAATAAGCGACATACCTGCATTTTTGGTTCATGATTGGATCATTAAGTTAGCATGTAACCAAAAGTACGAAATATGCACATATTAATCCAGGATTGGATTTGCTCCCATTCTAAATTGGAGTACAAGGTATCAACGAAATTCTGTCCGGAGACACTAAAAGTTGTGAGGAGAGGTGAAGCAAAATAATTAATGCGAATTATGCATCAGCTGCAGAAATAATAAATAATAATTCCTTTAATAACCGGACATAACCTGTATGTATTTCATTGTATTCAAGTATTTTATCCGGGAGGTACAATACTATCAGGACAATCTGAATATTCTTTTCTTTAAGAACATCTGCAAGGATAAATTTATTTTTTCTATGGACTTCGCGTAATCTTCTTTTAATCAGGTTCCTGTCAACTGCTTTCCTGAAGTTCTTTTTTGGAACACTTATAGCAATTTTAACTGGGACTGTCTGAGTATTTGCCGCCTCATAATCCCAAAAGACTTTAAAAGGATATTTAGCTAAAGAATGTCCTGTTGCAAAAAGTCTGGCAATCCGTATGGAACTTTTAAGACGCTCTTCCTTTCCGAAAGTATATTTATGGATAATTGCCATAATAATCTATAAAGAACTGTTCTTTGATTAAAATGCTAAAAGAAATGATTTTTCAGGATACCATGAATGCTCCAGATACATTTCTGAACTTAAGCATGGATTTTCCGTGGAACAGATGTATGATTAACAAGAATTTGAGTAACTCTTCACAGCTGATTGATACGAGTTAAGAAATTATCCAAAAAGGATAAGATGCAAGTTAGCTTGGGAAAACCTATAAATATAACTATCCTATTTCCTGCAATTCTTGTTATAGTCTCTAATAAATTGATCTAGAGCCATTGCCATTGAAGGTGCTTCAGGTTTGGGAGCTTCAATGTCCAGTCTTAGCCCGGCATCTATTACTGCTTTTGCAGTGGAGCTTCCAAATGAAGCTATTTTAATTTCATTCTGTTCAAAATTTGGGAAATTCTGTAACAGAGACCTGATTCCTGAAGGACTGAAAAAAACCAGAATGTCATAATTCAAGGAAGAGATATCGGACAGATCGCTACAAATAGTGCGATAAAAGACAGCCATTGTATACTTAATTCTGTGCTGATCAAGGAGCAGAGGAATTTCATTGGTATGAGGATCGGAAACCGGTAAAAGGTACTTTTCATCACTATGTTTTAAAATAAGATCAAGCAGATCTTCAAACCGGCCGTTGGTGTAAAATATTTTTCTTTTCCTATAAACAATATATTTCTGCAGATAAAATGCGGTTGATTCAGCGAGGCAGAAATATTTCATTGTATCGGGTACTAAAACCCTGAGTTCTTCACAAATACGGTAGAAATTATCAATCGCAGTTTTGCTGGTAAAAATAACAGCAGTATGAACAGCAATATCAATTCTGTTTTGTCTGAATTCTTTGACTGAAACCCCTTCCACCTGGCTAAAGGGTCGGAAATCGACTGTCAGGTTGTTCTTTTTAGCTAAATCAGAGTAGGGGGATTTTCCATTTTCGGGTTTTGGTTGAGACACCAGTATATTCTTTATTCTCATGTAATTAGATCTTGATTTAACATCAACTACAGAATCCCTGTGACAAACCTATACGCAATAAGTACTGGTAGTATTTCAAGGGTACAAAGGTATAAAATCAAATAAAATATTAAAATATCTTTATTAATTATTATTTGGAAACCCTTGAAAAACCGCCATACATAAGCAATTAATAATACTGCTAATCCGCTGTATATCAAATAAATCTTTATTTCAGTGGTAATATAGGCGATGCCTATAGCTAAAGGGATAAGATAAATGCCTGCATTTTTATAGGTAAGCAAAATCTCGTGAAGATATTCCTTGAAAAGTGTATTTCTGTTAAATACTATTCCTGTTACATTGGTTATAAAGAATCTGGCCAATAATAATGAGGTTATTATTCCACAGATGAATAAATATCTGACTATACCGGTATGGATTAAGAAATTATAACCGAAATAGTTTGAAGTCAGGAAAAAAAACATCCCGGTTGTAAAAACAAAATTTAGGTTAAGCACTAAAGCTACGCGACGTGAAAAGATATTATGATCACGGATTACTTTTGAAGAGAGCTGACGATTAAAAACTGATTGTAAAGTTTGATCAAAAAACTTATTGTAAAATAATTTTAACCATGCAATAACAATTAACAGGACAATAAATATTAGCAAAATCCAGTCAGGATTTGGCCTATTCCGGACTAACAGTTGTGAATCAGGTTTTTCACTGGATATTTCCATAACTGTTGATCTGTCTGAGATTTTTGCAGCATCCTGTTCTATAAAATAGACAGGTTTTCCTGTATCAGGACTCTGAAAATAATAAGCTTTAAGGTTTTTAAAAAAGTTAACAGGTGCATGGGTTTCATTTAAAGAATATTTAAGATTATATGGGAGCCTGGCCAATTCAGAACTGTCAGGTCTGCTTTCAGGGATTTCTATACTTTTTATTGATTTTCTGTTGTTGATAATCGAATCCATCAATTGCTTTTTGTTGTCAGCAATCCTGAAGATTGAATCGATATCAATTGCAGTAAATTTCCGCTTGACAATAATTGAGGTATTTATGGAATCTTTAGTCTGAATCAGAAGATTCCCTGTTTTCATTTCAGTTTGAATCTGAACAGATGATGTGTCCTGAAAGGCATTAGATAAAATATAATTCTCGGCTTTTTTTAGAGAGGAATGATCATATTTATGAACTTGTCCGGTCATTAAGCCGTAAAATTAGCAATATGATTGTAATGAGAAAAACCGATCTCCAGCTTTTAATATTGCAATTAACTGGTGGAGGGACTTTTTAAATCACTGTCCTTATAAAACAAGAAATAATATTTAAAACTTTGAAGTTCAGCCTTGAATTCAAGAATATAGATTTATTCTTTGTTCCTGGTGTCAATAATAATTGTTACAGGACCATCATTGACAAGTGACACCTTCATCTCTGCACCAAATTCGCCTGAACAAACCTGGCCTGTGATATCCTGTTGTAACTGATGGAGAAACATATTATATACAGGAATAGCTATTTCTGGTTTTGCAGCTTTTATATAAGAAGGACGGTTCCCTTTTTTAGTGCTGGCATGAAGGGTAAACTGACTAATTACCAGTGCATCACCTCCTATTTCATTAAGAGAAAGATTCATAATACCATGTAAATCATTAAATATGCGCAAACGGGAGATCTTTCCACTTAACCAGATAAGATCATCCTGCTTGTCATCTTCTTCAATACCAATGAGAATCAGGATACCATTGCCAATAGCTGATTTTATTGTACCGGCAATACATACACTGGCTTCTGATACACGTTGAATAACAGCTCTCATAGATGAATGGGTGAATTAATGTTTCAACTTATTTTTGCATTTAAAATATTATTCATCGAAAAGGCCTGCCTGATTATTCAAATATCGGTTTTGCACATATAGTAAAATAAAATACTGAACCCTTGCCAGGTATTGACTCAAACCAGATCTGACCTCCCATCATTTTAACAAGACTATGTGATATAAATAGACCTATACCGGTTCCGTCATATGATTTATTCTTAGAATCATCTACCTGATTGAACAGCTCATATATCAGATCAGTTTTTTCTTTGGGGATGCCTGTTCCTGTATCTCTGACAAAAAATCGCAGATATTCCTCCCTATCTGTTTCTTCATAGCCAAAAATAACAGCCCCTTCATCGGTATATTTCACAGCATTATCCACAAGACTTGTAAGAATTTGTCTTAATCTGACAGGATCCGTCAGACATTTTGCATTTCTTTTAACAGGAAGTTGTAAGACAAGATTTGACTTTCCCAGAGAGGGAAGATTCTCAAGGAATTGTTTATATAATTCATCCAATATTTCATCTGGATAACAAGGTTTATTGTTTAAGGTCATATAACCAGATTCAATTTTTGCTATATCAATAATATCATCAATGATTCTTATCAGTATTTTTCCGTTATTTATGATGATCTTTATAAAATCTTTTCTCTGTTGCTCTTCAAGTCCCTGCTTATCAAGCAATTCGGAAAATCCTATAATCGCATTCAAAGGAGTCCTTATTTCATGGGACATATTGGCAAGAAATACAGTTTTAAGTCTGTCAGCTTCTTCAATTTTTTGCTTGGCATGGATCAGTTCAAGTTCAGCTTGTTTCTTGACGGTTATATCATGAAATTGCCCTTCAAAAGTCATTAAAAGACCATGATTGTCGGTCTGAACCCTACCCTTGGCTTCCATATACCATTCCTTTCCATCTTCATTACGCATTTGGATTTCAAGATTAAAGTTCTTTTTTTCCAGGACACATTTTCTGAATGAGGAAAATACTAATTCACGGTAATCAGGATGTATTAAGGAAAAGATTTTTCTCGGCCCAATACGAATTGTCCCGGGTTTATATCCAAGGAGTAAATATGCATTATCAGAACAATTATATTCCCTGATTTGAAAGTTCCATGCCCAGCTTCCTGAGGAAGAAATCTCCTGAGCTTTATTCAGTCGTTGTTGATTTTTAATATAGTCAATGGATGATTTTTTTAATTCTTCGATATGCTTTTTCAGGATCATATCTTTTTCCTTAATAATCAAATCTTTTTCAGATAGCAGTGCTTCAGTGGGTTTTTGCCCTGTCAGATCTTCAAAAATGCCAAACATTCCTATAATATTACCCCTGGAATCATTTATAGGAAACTTACTGATTCTTCTATTAAGAATTTGCCCATCCTCTCTGGTTACTGTTTCAACATAATTTTCCTTTTGGACAGCGGAACGGATTATATCTGCATCATCTATTTCAAAACCCGATAGTGAAGATTTCCAATTTAACTGGGTATCGGTTTTACTGATTATGTCAGCAGGATAACTATATCCAGCATATTTTGTAAAAGCTTCGTTACAGCCAACATATCGTAAGTCTTTATTTTTTAAATAAATACATAAAGGAATCCTATTGAGTAATCCGGTCAGAATCCCTGTAGGTTCGACACCATACATGTTGCAATCATCAATAAATGTTCTGTCAGAATCTGCAGTTTTATTACCTGAATGATTTGATGTTGACTTATTGAAATCACTATTTTCGTAAGGAACGAAGAAGAGGTTCTTTTTATCCATATTATTTATTACCTGTCTCGAAGTTATTCTATTTTCAAACTTGCACCGGACGAGTTTACTAGTTGAATTGAATTATCCTGAATGAGTAATCCATACATAGGATAACCATATGAATAAAATGGAACATCAAGAGGATAAATCCTGTTACCATATGTGGGAGTAATAGAACTTACATTTGTATGACCTATAAATATTGAAGACGCTTTATAGGCTAAAAGAATTCCATCAAGTTCTTTATCCGTCAGTT
>Ga0233423_10000363_pt1 | contig 24888 bp, 25 predicted proteins | sample Watercolumn_Mata_FD_180713 | JGI IMG/M metagenome (GOLD analysis project Ga0233423, IMG submission 180713) | Freshwater microbial communities from Lake Matano, South Sulawesi, Indonesia - Watercolumn_Matano_2014_112_MG | ecosystem: Environmental > Aquatic > Freshwater > Lake | place: Indonesia...
ACACATGGGTCAATATTGATAATCATGGATAACTGAAATGGTTTTAATTGGGTAGCAATAGGGTAGCAAATGAAGAAAAAAGGGTTCAGAGATTTTGTCTAAACCATTTATTTTATTGGAGCCGACGGGGAGACTCGAACTCCCGACCTACTGATTACGAATCAGTTGCTCTACCGGCTGAGCTACATCGGCTCTGGGAAGGTCACCTTTATATTATCATGTACCACATGTCAAGATTTTAAGATATCTCCCGGCCGCAGAAAACGGCCACTTTATCTACCGTCTCGCTACTTTACCTTGACTTTCAATTCATGTTTGATATTATTCGACAAAATTTCAGGAGAGTGGCCATGAATGAAAAAATAAAAAAATTACTCACAATTTCCCCCCTGAAAATAGCTCTCTTGGTCATTTTCATCGCCCTCGTCATGTTCTTCCTTGATGTTCCCTTCCTCAGGTTTATGGAATTGAAGGCCCTCGATCTGAGAATGGTTTCAAGGGGTGACCGACCTTCAAGTGGAGAAATTGTCATTGCAACTATTGATGAGAAAAGCCTTGACGAACTGGGACGATGGCCCTGGCCAAGAACCACTCTCGCCAGGCTCGTTGAAAGACTTCACAAGTACGGAGTGAAAGCTGTCGGGTTTGATATTGTTTTTGCCGAACCAGACGAGAATTCAAGTCTTAAAGCGATTGTCGACCTCTCCAGAGAAGTGAAGAGAATCGGTATCCGGGACACCAGGATATTGGGACTTCTGAACAACAAAAGAAAGACGGCCGATACCGATTTAGCCCTCGCCAGATCCATAGCACGGGCCGATAATGTAACTCTTGGCTACTTCTTCCACACCTCCAGCAGAGAAGTCTCACACCTCACCGAAGACGAGATCGTAAAAGAAGCGGAAAAAATCTCAAACTCACGGTTTCACACGGTCCAGTCAAAAACAAAACCGGATGATTCCGCCCTGATTCATGCTTATTCGGCTGTGGCAAATCTTAAAAACCTGTCAAACGTTGCGAAAAACAGCGGTTACTTCAACGCCGTGCCTGACACTGACGGTACTATCAGATGGTCACCTCTGGTCATGAAATTTCAGGACGACTACTACTCACCACTGTCATTGTCTCTGCTGCTGCAGTATTTAGACTGGCCGATGCTTACCCTGAACATGGCAGATTACGGTGTCGAGGGAATTACCGTCGGAGATATTGACATTCCCACGGACGAAACAGGAAGGATGTTGATCAATTATCTGGGACCGGCAAAGACCTTCCCCCACTACTCGATCGCCGACATCATTAAAGGCCGACAGCCAGTGGACGATTTGAGGGATAAAATAGTTCTTGTAGGAGCAACGGCCACGGGAATTTATGATTTGAGAGTGACACCCTTCAGTACGGTATATCCCGGTGTCGAGATCCATGCAACGGTGATTGATAATATCCTGCGCCAGGATTTTCTCCAGAAATCTGCCTGGACCTCATTTCTCGATTTCTGTTCCATCATTATTTTCGGTCTGGTCATGGGAATTGCCATCCCCAGATTCAAGGCAGTTCAAGGCATGTTTCTAAGCCTCTTCATCATCGCGGCATTCGTAATTGGAAACACCCTCATCTTTTCTCAATTCAATATCTGGCTGAATGTGATTTACCCGGTTCTTACGATGATGACGATCTACCTGGGAATCACCATTTACAGATACGTTACCGAGGAGAGGGAAAAGAAAAAAATACGGGGAGCGTTTCAGTATTATCTTACCGCATCGGTGATCAACGAGATGTTGAAAGATCCGACAAAACTCAAACTCGGCGGTGATAAGAAAGACCTATCCGTGCTCTTCTCCGATATCAGGGGATTCACGACCATCTCGGAAAAAATGACGCCGGAAGAACTCGTTCATCTGTTAAACGAATATCTGACGGCAATGACGAATGTGGTCTTTCACCATGACGGTCTCTTAGATAAATATATGGGAGACGCCATCATGGCCGTATTCGGCGCCCCCCTTGACCAGCCTGATCACGCCCTCAGGGCATGCCGAACCGCCCTGGACATGATGGGAGAATTGAAAAAACTCCAGATAAAATGGTCTGAAGAAGGGAGACCGGTCCTGGACATAGGCATAGGAATCAACACCGGCGATATGGTCGTCGGAAACATGGGCTCGGAAATGCGATTCGATTACACAGTCATGGGCGACAGTGTGAATCTGGGTTCACGACTGGAAGGTATAAACAAGGAATACGGAACGAACATCATCATTAGTGAATACACATATGACGCTGTCAAGGATAACCTTTTTTGCAGGGAACTGGATGCGGTGAAAGTGAAGGGAAAAAAGTTGCCCGTCAGGATTTATGAGCTTCTCGGGGAAAGGACTGACGGAGAAAAATGGAGTAAATATGTCGTTCCTTTCGAAGAAGGCCTGGCAAAGTACAAGCAGGGCCTGTGGGATGAGGCAATCGTATGTTTCATGAAGGCCCTCGAAGCAAGACCCACGGATGCGGCTTCGCATCTCTATATCGAAAGATGTCAGAGTCTTAAGGAAAACCCACCGGAAGGCGAATGGGACGGCGTCTTCACCATGACAAAAAAATAAGCACCTATCCCGTATTAAGGAAATAAACCGTTACAGATGCCATCGAAAGCAGATCAGACATACAGGAGCTGGGTCGAGGTTGACCTCGACAACTTCACGATAAACTGGAATGAAATGAAGCGGCTGGTCGGCCCGGACGTGAAGATTCTTCAGGTGGTCAAAGCGGATGCCTATGGCCACGGAGCGATAGAAATTTCCAATGTCGCCCTGAAAAACGGCGCATCATTCCTGGGTGTCGCCAACGCGGATGAAGGAGTGCAGCTCCGAGTCAGCGGCATTACCGCACCCATTCTCATCATGAGTCCCTCCACCGGTAGTGAAATCAACGAGATTATCAAATACAACCTCACCCCTTCCGTATCGGATCTGAACTTCGCCCGGGAACTTCAAAAACGATTCAAAAAGGCGGAGATAAAAGCACCGGTGCATATCGAAGTGGACACGGGTATGGGTCGAGGCGGAACGATGCATCTCGAAGCATTCAGTATGATAAAGGAAATCTTGTCCTATCCCAATATCATCGTGGAGGGTATTTTCACTCACCTGTCGGGCAGTGAGACAATGAGCGATTACAACGATATGCAGTGGAATCTTTTTAAAGATCTCCTGAATAACCTGGCAATATACGGTATCAATATCCCCCTCAGACATATGGCGAACAGCGGGGCGGTGCTCAATTACCCCGGCTTTTACCTGGACATGGTGCGACCCGGCATCATGTCGTACGGTGTATATCCGGGCCTGGAAACAAAAACAAAAGCGACCCTTGCTCCCGTCATGACCTTCAAGACCCGGATCGTCCTCATCAAGGAATTCCCCCGGGGATACAGCATTGGATACGGTCGAACGTATATCACTGACAGGCCGACGAAGATTGCGACAATCCCCGTAGGATACGGCGATGGATACGGCCGCATTCTCTCCAATCAGGGAGAGGCCCTGATCAGTGGGAAGCGCGTTCCTGTCATCGGGCGAGTTTCCATGGATATGAGTACTCTCGACGTCAGTAAGATCCGTGACTGCCAGGTCGGTGACGAGGTCGTCCTGATGGGGAGCCAGGGACATGAGTGCATCTCGGCGGACGAAGTTGCCGATAAGATGAACACCATAAGTTACGAAATCCTGTGCGCACTCGGCAAACGGGCGCCCCGGATATTCATTCACAAGGGGAAAACTGATTCCATCGAACCACGGCTGAGAAGGATATTCATCCCCGAAGAAGAGAAATCCATTTCCCGCATCGACAGCATTATCCGCCACTGCTTTCAGACAAGGGCGAGAGACGAGGAGCTGGGTAACGCAATATACTATGAGATGTTTGAAACCCTTTTCGGGAGAGAAGACCGTCAACTGGAGCTGAGAACCAACTTCAAATACAACATTACGGTAGCAAATTTCCCCCGGGAGGAGATCCGTTCGGATCGCTCCGCAGGTGAATATTTCAAGGTAACGACCCACGTAGAATATACGAAGATGATAAAATATCCAGTCTTCATGATTGCGTGTGCTCTTAATGACGAACAGCTATCCGCGTTCTTCGAAGATAAGCGTTGCGAATACCGCTGGCTTCTGAATCGCGGGGATGACCTGGATCTGGAGAGGGATTTCAGGGTCAGCAGTGTTCGCCTTGACGGAGAGAATATCCCGATCATCAGGTCGGAAAATACTCAAAGAGGCTATGAAGTATGGTGCGGTGACGAAAGCCTGAGAAAAAAAATACACAAACAGGCCAGGGTGGAAATTGAAATAGTCACAAAGAAGGCCAAGAGTAGCAATACCTTTTCCGTTTACCTCGTGTACCCGACGAGGGGTCTCGATATCTCTTTCAATTACGAGGGGGTAAATTTCAAGTATGTGAAGGAAGTCAGTTTCTTTTCCGGAAAACAACCGTACCCGGAAGTGATCAGAAAGAAGGGGAAATCAATCCGACTTCTGATCAGTGATGATGAATGGATATTCCCGAACAGTGGAGTTACCTTTTTCTGGGGTTTTTGAAATGAGGAAAAGGTTACGGGTGGGCATTATTCTGGGTGGTCTCTCATCGGAAAGGGAAGTTTCGTTGAACAGTGGCAGGAACGTGTATGACAACCTGGACAATGAATTCTACGAGGGCATCCCGGTATTCATGGACATTCAGGCAAAATTGTGGATCATTCCCTGGCAATTAGTATCGCAAAACACGACTGTAGATATTTCGGAACACCTGGAAAGGGAAGCCCGGCGGATATCATACGAACAACTGAAACAGGAAATCGACTTTGCCTTCATATCCCTTCACGGGAAGTATGGGGACGATGGCTGCATCCAGGGGCTCCTTGAGCTGTTGGGGATTCCCTACACAGGTCCTGGCATCCTGGCTTCGGCACTGGGAATGGACAAACACATCCAACAGAAAATTCTCAGGGATGCGGGGCTCGGCGTTCCCGAGAGTCTCATTGTCCATGAAAAAGACTGGAGAGAAAATAAAAGCGAAACAAAAAAAAAGATTCTGGACCACTTCTCACCGCCCTTTTTTACCAAACCCACCCGGGAAGGTTCAAGTATAGGTGTCACTGCCGTGAAAGATGAAGATTCCCTCGAAACGGGAATTGAAGAGGCCCTCAAGTTGGATAATGCCGTTCTGGTTGAGGAGTACCTCGACGGCACAGAATTTTCGTGTATCGTGTTAGAGGAAGACGGGGAAGCAAAACCCCTCGATCTCACGGAGATTTACCCCCAGAGTGAATACTATACCTATGACGACAAGTACATGCCTGGAAGATGCAGAAAATTCACCCCGCCGAAGAACATTCCCCGGGAACTGGTAAAAAAGATACAAGCGGAAGTCCTCAAGGCGTACCACGCCCTTGGATTCAGATCCTACGGCCGCATTGACGGATTTCTCACGAAAGACGGCAGGATCCTCATTACGGATCCGAACTCCTCTTCCGGCATGGCCCCCTCCTCCTTTTTCTTTGAGCAGGCAGCATGCGCGGGAATGCTTCCCACAATGGTCATATCAAAGCTGATCCAGAACGCGATCAAAATCCACAACGAAAAACGTGGCCCCCTGTAAGACGAGCTCGCCGCAAGACCGGTATCACACGAAGTCAATCACACAAAATGACCGAGAAGATGATCTGGGAAATGACTTTACAAGACAATAAAATACCATTATATACCGTGCTGAAATAGTTGCGGGCGTATGAGCCACATGAGCAATACAAAATTCACTTTAACACCGATGTCACAAAAATCTGATATGAGGAGAGGAATGTCGCCATGAAGAAAAGTACATTGTCAGGAGTGAGTATTTTTGCAGGCCTTCTGTTAATTACTGCCCTCGCCACGCAGGCACATGCGTTCGAGATCGGGGTACGGGGTTACTACTGGTTTCCCGATCTCAAGGCAGAACTGAAAGTTGATAAAGGCGGGTTAACGGGTACACAGTTCGATGTGAAAGATGAATTAGGCATAGGCAATGAAAGTTTTCCTTCTGTGGAAGTGTACGGTGGAGTTGGGAAACATCACTTCAGCGTCATGTACACACAGTTTCACTATTCCGGTGACAGGACAATTTCGAGATCGATCAATTTCGCAGGTAAGACATTTACAGCGGGCACACGGGTCGAATCTGATTTAGAAACAAAGATGCTGGATATCGAATATCAATACGATCTGCTCAATATGGAAAACATTCTCGCCGGTTTTTCCCTCGGGGTTATCGGTAAAATCAAATATTTCGATGGGGAAGCGAGCCTGAAATCTTCAGCACTGGGTACCGTGAAGGAAACATTCGCCGCCCCCGTCCCGATGGTTGGCATTGGTGCCCATATCGGCCTGCTGGCAAACATCCTTGAGGCCAGAGCAAAAATCGCCGGTATCGGGTACTCCGGCAGCGTGTTTTACGATGCGCTGGCAGACATCTCGGTGACGCCCTTCCCGTTCCTGGATATCCACGGTGGGTACCGGATCATGAAACTCAAGATAGATAATGTGAGCGATTTCTATGGCGACCTTGAATTTGCAGGGCCATATGTAGCCCTGACGGTCGGCTTTTAGTATCGCCCAGAGGGAAAAACACAGAGTGGAAGAAAAAAGCAAACAGAAACCCAGAGTCGGGATTATCATGGGAGGGATATCATCCGAAAAGGAGGTATCCCTCGAAAGCGGCAGGAATATCTTTAACAAGATAGACCGGACGAAGTATGACCCCGTATCCATCTTCATGGACTCCAAGGGATCTTTCTGGGAAATATCGATAAAGCTTTTGATGCGTAACAGCACCAAAGACATCGAAGAAGATCTGTCGGAGGAAGCGACATACATCCCTTACGAGGATTTGAAGTCCCGGGTGGATTTCATCTACATCGGCCTGCACGGAAAATATGGTGAAGATGGCTGCCTGCAGGGCCTGCTCGAGTTTCTCAACATCCCCTACACGGGATCCGGCGTTCTGGGTTCCGCTTTAGGAATGGACAAGTATGCATGCCGCAAAATTCTTTCCCTGAGCGATATCGATGTGCCCAAGACGCTCCCGGTTTACCGAAAGCAATGGGTTCCGGAAAACAGCAAGGGAATCCTTGACACGATTGAAAGAGAGATCGGATTCCCCTGTGTGGTCAAGCCGACGAGGGAAGGGTGCAGTACCGCCGTCAAAAAGGTGGTGTCAAGAGAGGGCATACCTCTCGCCCTGGAAGACGCTTACATATGGGACAACATCGCATTGATCGAGGAATTCATCAGCGGTATCGAGGTAACCTGTGGCGTCATCGAAAATGATGAGCAGCCTCTCGCATTAACCCCCTCTGAAACCATTCCCACGCAGGACGTCCTTTCCTTAGAAGACAAGTTTCTTTACGGACAGGGTGAGAATAAAACACCTGCACGGGTTCCAGATGAAACCCTTAAAAAGATTCAGGACGTTGCCGTCCGCACCTTTATCGCTCTTGACCTGAGAGGATACGCGAGAATCGACATGTTTGTCAGAAAAGACGGACGTGTAGCTGTTTTAGAACCGAACACTCTCCCGGGAATGACTCCCTCGACGGTTCTTTTCCACCAGGCGGCAGCATCCGGAATCACACAGAGTGACCTGATAGATATGGTCATCACATCGGCCATGAAGGCGCACGCAAAAAAAAGAGGTCCTCTATAAATGAACAGAGCCGACTCTTTCCTCGATCAACTGGGCAAAACAGTAATGAGAAACATCGAGGAAATGGGTAAAATCATCATGCTCTTCTTCTCCACTGTTTCCTGGATGGTCAGGCCCCCCCTGAAGATCAGAGATATTTTCAAACAGATGGAATTTGTCGGTGTCAAGTCCATCTTTGTAGTCGTGCTCACAGGGGGCTTTACCGGCATGGTAATGGCCCTCCAGGGCTATCATGGTTTCAAGATGTTCAGTGCCGAAGCTCTGGTGGGTTCCACGGTAGCCTTAGGGATGACAAGGGAATTAGGGCCGGTACTCACATCACTCATGGTAACGGCACGTGCAGGCTCAGCGATGACTGCCGAGCTCGGCACAATGAAGGTTACCGAACAGATCGACGCATTGTATGTAATGGCAGCCAATCCCATCAAGCATCTGATCGTGCCAAGGATAATAGCAGGAGTCCTGATGGTCCCCATTCTGACGATCGTCGCAGATTTTGTGGGCATACTCGGGGGATATTTCGTCGGCGTCGAGATACTCAACATCAACCCCGGGGTGTTTGTAAAAAATATCTATAAATATGTTGAGCTGGATGATATTTTCAACGGTCTGATCAAGTCCGCCTTTTTCGGGCTCATCCTGTCTCTTATCGGATGCTACAAAGGTTTTAACACGGAAGGAGGAGCGGAGGGTGTCGGAAAGGCAATCACCGAGGCGGTGGTGCTCTCTTCCATTTCCATACTTGTCAGTGATTACTTCCTTACGGCTATTATGTTCTGATGAGAGATGATTAAACTCGTTGACTTATACAAATCTTTCGGTGATGTGCATGTACTGAGAGGACTCAATCTCGAGATTGAATACGGGAAAACAACCTCCATCATCGGGAGGAGCGGCAGCGGGAAAAGCGTTCTCCTCAAGCACATCATCGGACTCCTCAAACCGGAGAGAGGCCATGTGTTTATAGACGACGTCGATGTCACGAAACTCGATGAGAAAGAGATGAACGAAATCCGGAAGAGGTTCGGAATGCTTTTTCAAGGATCGGCATTGTTCGACTCCATGACGGTGGGAGAAAACGTGGCGTTTCCCCTGAGAGAACATTCACGATTGAAGGAAAGTGAAATAAAACAGATCGTCATCGACAGATTAAGGGCAGTAGGATTAACAGGGGTAGAGGATAAGATGCCCTCAGAAATGAGCGGCGGCATGAAAAAGCGGGTCGGTCTGGCGAGAGCGATAGCCATGCTGCCCGAAATCGTTCTCTTCGACGAACCGACAACGGGGCTCGACCCCGTCATGGCGGAAGCAATCAACCAGCTCATCGTAGAGACGCAAAAAAACTTCAACCTGACCTGTATCGTCATCAGCCACGATATCCACTCAATATACACAGTCAGTCACAAGGTCGCCATGTTGTACGACGGGGTAATCGTTGAATACGGAACTCCGGATGAGCTCAGGGCATCAACAAACCCTGTGACCATACAGTTCCTTTCGGGAAACATAGAAGGGCCGATTACAATAGTATAACTCCTGCAAAATGCGGAGGTTGTGATGTTTAAAGTAAGTTCAGAAGCAAAAGTCGGATTATTCGTCCTCATTGCGATGATTATTCTGGCATACATGTCCGTGCAGGTCGGAAAGCAGACCTTTACTTTAAGGAAGGGTTATCGGGTGGAAGTTATTTTCAGCAACGTCGCGGGATTAGACCCCGATTCATCGGTTCAGATTGCGGGCGTCGAGGTGGGAAGAGTAGAATCGATCAAGCTTAAAGACGGGATGGCTCTTGTCACCATGAGGATAAAGCCGGAAGTAAAGCTGGAGAAGGATGTTACCGCTGCCATAAAGACCCACGGCGTTTTAGGAGATAAATACATAGAAATCATCCCCGGAACAAAAGGGGAATCTTTCCTTGCGGAAGGGGAACAAATCACCAAGGTGGAGAAAGCGGCGGATCTTGACAGGCTCCTCCAACAGCTGGCTTTTATCGCCGACGATATTAAGTCCGTCACCGGTTCCCTCAAGCAGGTTATGGGAGGCGAGGCCGGAGTTGCCGCACTCGGGGATATCCTCGAAAACACCCGCCAGCTCACGGCAAATCTCAACAAGGTGATAAAGCAAAACGATGAGAAGATTGCCCAGACCATGGACAATCTCAAGGGTGCCTCAAGGGAAATGGAGAAAACATTTGCCTCCCTGAGCGATATTACCGAAAGCATCAAGAAAGGCGAAGGTACGATGGGCCAGCTCATCAAAGATAAAGGAATGGCGGAGAAACTGAACAAGACCATTACATCACTCGAGGGCATCACTGACAAAATCAATCAGGGGAAAGGTACGATCGGAAAACTCGTCAACGATGAAGAGACCGTCAAAACGTTGAATGAAAGCCTCGCTGGTATCAACCGGTACGTCACAAAAGCGGAACAGTTCAGGACTTTTTTGAGTTACCGGGGAGAATACCTCTTCGATAAGAGCGATGCCAAAAGCCATCTGGAGCTCAAGATTCAGCCCAAGGAAGATAAGTTTTACATACTCGGCCTGACCCATGATCCACGGGGAAAACGCACCGTCCGAGAATTCACAGTAGACGGCAAGACCACGAAAACAGAAGAATGGGAACGGGATGATCTTCTCTTTACCGCGCAGATCGGAAAACGATTTAAAGACCTCATTGTCAGAGGTGGTATCATAGAGTCAACGGGAGGTCTCGGCCTGGATTATCTGACTTTTAATGATAAACTGAAACTGACCTTCGAAGCGTTCGATTTTTCATCGGATCAACGAACACACCTGAAGGCATATGCGGAATACCAGTTATTCAAGCACCTCTACCTGTCCGCAGGGTGGGATGACTTTATCAGCGATAGGGGCAACAGTTCTCCTTTCGTCGGTTTTTCCATCCGTTTCGAGGATGAGGATCTCAAGTATCTCCTCACGTCAACACCAATTCCCAAATGAACAAGCCAGCACTATAATATGATTGACAGAAGTGAATCGCTTATTATATTAAGCACAGATTTCGCGGACTACTGAAAAGTAACCAGTGAAGCAATGTATTTCAATCCAGCACAACTTTCAATGGCGAGCAGTGCCTTCCAGCGAGCGGAAAAACTGGCGGGACAGTATTTCCACCTGAACCGCGAGGAGATAAAGAAACACCGCTACGATGTGAAAACCCTTGCCTACCTTGACAGCCATGAAGTGAAACAAGAGGCTTTCGCCCATCTCTGCAAGTATCACTATTCAAGGGATGAGGATGCAAACCTCTTTGGTAGCTACCACTTTTACAGGATTTGTCTTCAGGACAACAGGATATTGAATGCCGTCGAAAGAGGTCACTCCTTCATAAAAATAAGCCCGCTAATTTTATACATTGCAACACACGAACTCGTCCATATCATCCGGTTCGAAGCGGGAGAGATTGACTTCGATGCATCCCGGGAAGAGAAGGAAAAGGAAGAGGACAGGGTTCACGCAATTACAAGCGTTATACTTCAAGCCTGCATTTCACCCGAAATAAAGCTCGTGCTTGATTGTTTTAGCAATCAGTACAGGATCGGAGATATATTCAATTGAAATAACAATCCGTATCGGAGGAATTACATGCCAATCTACGAATACAAATGTAAAAAATGCGGAAGAGAGTATGAGCTCTTCCAGAAAGTATCAGATCCGGCCGTGAAGTCTTGTAAATTCTGCAGAGGCCCGGTGGCGAAACTCATTTCTCTCTCATCCTTCCACTTGAAAGGGAACGGCTGGTACGTCACCGATTACGGCGGGAAGAAGGCGCCTACGAGCGAAACGAAGAAAGATGAGGCGGGAAAATCCGACACAGCTGAAGCAGGAAAGACTGAAACTCCTTCTAAAACGGACACGGATGACTGATACCAAATTACAAAAAAGGGGACAGGCTACTTTTTTATCAGGAAAAAGTAGCCTGTCCCCTTTTTTTATTTCCCCGGAGTCGCTGCACGAGAAATTGGCCTATCGCCTCCTGGGAAAGATCACCATGAAGTGTATGTTTGATAGCATCTAAATGTATTTCCACACGGGCTGCACTCCTGTGGCCGCCGGCGCTGCCATAGCTTCCGAATGCCTTCTTGGCAATAGCTCCGCAATCCCGGCGGTAACCGTCACCCCGGAATATGATGATGAGCCTGTCCTTCACTATTCCCGCGATAATCACGTAATAGATATCGATGATATGGAGAAAAAAGTCCGCTACCTGAACGCACACGTCGACATTATCAACCTTTCCTAAAAAGCTGATAATCCTGTCACGATAACGTTGCTTGAAGTGGTATGCGTGATCATAATATTTGAGGTAGCGGTCGGGTATCTGATTCAGTTCAATGCGGCGGATCAGCAGCCTGTTTGCCCTGGCAAAATTCAGATAGTATGCACTGACATCTTCAAGAATAACATCCCGCTCGAAATTGTTCGTGTCTGCTTTAATCCCGTAGAGGAGTGCCGTATATAATTTTCTGGGAATCTTCACCTTTGCGGCAAGCAGATATTCCGTCATCATGGTCGATAACGCACCATAATTATCCCTGACATCTGCCAGTTCGGCATGCCATACGGTCATGCAGGGATGATGGTCGAACACGATTTGCGTCCGCAAATTACCAAGGGCCTCTCCGAAAAAGGTAGGCTGGGCATCGACTATTGCTCTCATATTGTACGCCCCGATATCCACAGTGTCCAAGAGGTGAATATCCACCTTCATTGCCCGGATGAACTCGGCATTCTGTTGCCGCGCGACTGTATCTGTTGCGATAAATGTGCATTTCGAGAGTCCGGCGGTTTGCCTGAGCAGCTCACGGAGAGCCATGGCCGATGCGACTGCGTCGGGATCAGGGCTGCCGTACATAAGAATGGCGAGAGAGTCGTCACGCTGGAACATCGATTTCAGCTTGATGACATTATGCAATGTCTCTTCTTTAACGAGAATCGATTCAATGCGTTTCATGGTAATTACACCAGTCGGATTCTTCCCTGCGGTGCCGCCGCAATTTCACCAACGATAGCGGCTTCGCTTATCCCCTGGGCATGCATCTTCTTGAGTAATGTGTCTGCATGAGTTTCGGACAGGGATATAAGCAGACCTCCGGCGGTCTGCGGATCGAACAGAATATCGACCATCCAGTCAGGACAGCTCTTGTCGATTTCAATCAGATGCTCACGAAACTGACGGTTCCGGTGGAGGCCACCAGGAACAATGCCCATCTCAACAAACTCACGTATCCCAGGAAAAAACGGAACGGAAGATCCGTATATGACCATGCCCACGTCGGAATCTTCCACCATCTCACAGGCATGCCCCAGGAGACCGAATCCGGTGATGTCGGTGCAGGCATGCACCCCGCTCGTTTCTCTCATAAGCTCAGCAGCTTTATCATTCAGAGTGGTCATGTACTTTACAGATCTTGCCACAAGAGTATCCTCTGCCATGCGACCTTTGAGAGCCGTACTGACGATGCCTGTACCCAATGGTTTGGTGAGAATCAGCCTGTCACCCACCCTTGCCCCTCTGTTAAACAACACTTTATCCGGATGGATCACACCGGTAACCGAGATACCATACTTTAACTCCTTATCATCAACACTGTGCCCACCCACTAAAAGGACACCAGCCTCCCGCATCTTATCGAGCCCTCCTAAAAGAATCCGGCGTAGAACGGAAACACCCATCTTATTTATGGGGAAACAGACGATATTCATTGCCGTGAGAGGTCTTCCCCCCATGGCATAGACATCACCCAGCGCATTGGTGACGGCGATTTGACCAAATGTATAGGGATCGTCCACGATGGGGGTGAAAAAATCCACCGTCTGGATAATCGCCAGATCATCCCGGAGTCTATAGACCCCGGCGTCTTCCCCATGTTCCATCCCGACAATTAAATTCGGATCGGAGATCAAAGGCAAATCCTTCAATGCATCATGCAGGTCACCCGGACCTATCTTGCAGGCTCACCCCGCCCCGTGAACCGTCTCGGTTAGGCGGATATTCTCGTTTTCCTTCATCGTTTAATCCAGACGAAAACCCTCTACAGTCTTCCCACCGTATTAATATATCTCATACACACATCACGTCCGACGCTGAAAATGAATTACGCAGAATTTTTCGAGAAATATACAATAATTACATGTTCAGTCAAGTTATTAATCGATGCTCTGCACCCGGCAGACATTGACGGAATACACAATTACCCTTTGCGTGAGAGGCACTGTTGTGGTAGTTCAGCACCATGAGTTCCGATACATTCAAAGACATCACCATTCAACAAATGGAAATGCTCATCTCCATCGTTGAAACAGGCAGCTTTACCCGTGCCGCCGGGAGGGTCTTTCTGACCCAGCCTACTCTCACCAAACAGATTAAAAATTTGGAAGAATCCGTGGGGACAAGGCTCGTCAATCGTGGAAGTGGAGGTATAACCCTCACGCCTGAAGGACAGATCTTCTACCACTATGCGAAAAGGGTCATTCGCCTGAGGGAGGACACCAGAGAAAAATTGGGAAACCTCAGGGAAAATGAATCGGGTCACATCTACATTTCCGCAAGCACTATCCCGGCAACGTATATTCTTCCAAGGGTTCTCAGCCGGATGAAAACGACGTATCCGGATGTCCGTGTGCACATCCAGATGAACGACAGCGAAGAGACCCGCCAGATGATACTGAACGACCAGGCGGAGATGGGCTTCATCGGAAAAGAAGTTCTCGATAAGAAGCTCATCGCGGAGCGCCTCTGGAAGGACAGCATCGTTCTTGTCGTACCGTCCCATCATCCCTGGGCAAAAACAGGTGATATACCGGTGAAATCTCTCATGAAAGAACCATTCATTCTGAGGGAGCGAGGTTCGGCAACAAGGGATTTCTTCGAAGACTGCCTCCTGAAAAATTATCACATCGGACTTTCTTCCTTGAACGTCGTATGCGAAATGGGGAGCTCCGAGGCTGTAAAGGAAGCGATCATGGCAGGACTTGGTGTTTCTGTTCTGTCGATTTACGCCATTGAACGTGAGGTGGAAAAAGATCTTATTGCCATTGTTCCCATCAAAGGCTGTACGATTGAAAGGTTCTTTTATCTGATTTACAAGAAAAACTTCCCTCTCATGAATTACCACCATCGCTTCCTGGAGGTGGTGAGAAAAAGCGAACCCCTCTGAAGCTGCTGTAAACATAACGGGATTTTCCTTTTCCCGCTATCACCCCCATCCTTCCTGAAGATACGCCCCTTCTCTCTTTTTCATTCCTACCATGAATGTTTTATATTCCATATAGGAATGAAAACAGCTTCAATATTACGAAAATGAATTGGACTCTTGCTCATCCATTTTGTTATGGACGACAAAAATCTTCACATAGGAGGCATACCGATGTCGGAATTCTTCGCTTCCCGGAAGGGTATCATTCTTGCGGGAGGAGTCATTGGTATCTTGGCACCTCTCCTGCAATATCTGGGCAACCCTCCTAATATGGGCATCTGTGTCGCATGCATGGAGAGAGACATTGCAGGTGCCATAGGTCTTCACCGGGCTGATGTTGTACAATACATCAGGCCTGAGATCATCGGATTCGTACTGGGCGCATTTCTCAGTTCCCTTATCTTCAGAGAACACAAACCCCGGGGAGGTTCTGCACCTCTGATTCGTTTCTTCCTGGGGATATTCGCCATGATCGGAGCCCTGGTCTTTCTGGGTTGTCCGTGGCGTGCCCTGCTCCGTCTGTCCGGTGGCGACGGAAATGCCATTCTGGGGATATTGGGTCTTACAACGGGGATTACTATCGGGGTTATACTTCTGAAGAACGGTTATAATCTGGGACGGTCATATACCCAGAAAACATTCAGCGGCTGGATTTTCCCAGCCCTCATGCTGGGGCTGCTCCTGATGCTGGTTTACCGTGTTGAATTCTCTGCAGGCGGCCCCATTTTCTTCAGTGTGAAGGGACCCGGCGCTATGCATGCTCCCCTATGGATGAGCACAGCGGCAGGCATCCTGATCGGTATAATCGCCCAGAGAAGCCGGTTCTGTACGATGGGGGCTATCCGGGACGTCGTGTTGATCAGGGATTACCACCTCATCAGCGGCGTCGGTGCACTGCTGATTGCCGCTTTCGGGTTGAACCTGATCCTTGGACAATTTCACCCGGGTTTTGAGGGTCAGCCTATCGCCCATACCAACCACGTCTGGAACTTTTCAGGAATGGTTCTATCAGGGCTTGCATTCGTACTGGCCGGTGGATGCCCAGGCCGTCAGCTCTTCTTAGCCGGTGAAGGGGATATGGATGCGGGAATTTTCGCCCTGGGGATGATCATCGGAGCGGGCATTGCCCACAACTTTGCCCTAGCCAGTTCTCCTAAAGGAGTGGCGGCTTTCGGCCCTGCCGCCGTAATTACAGGTCTCATTTTCTGTCTGATCATTGGTCTTACCATGAGAGAAAAATCGATAACATGATAACAATAGCATATAAAAAGAGAACTCCGCCAGGCACCGTAAGGAGGCTTTTATGTCAACAAAGAGGATCGATGCGAGGGGCCTATCCTGTCCTCAACCGGTCGTCCTGGCAAACAGGGCAATAGAGGAAGGACATAATTCCTTCGAAGTGATTGTCGATAACGAAGTGTCAAGAGAAAACATATTTCGCCTCGCGAAAAAACGCAGCCTTAATGTCCATTTTCATGAAGAGGGAAGCGACATCGTCATATCCATTGCAAGATAGCCACACCGTGATATAGATGAAAGCCATCATGAATCTCATCTACCTGGATAACGCCGCTACCTCCTGGCCGAAGCCGGAAGATACCATCATTGCCATGAACCGTTACAGTGAGTCTGTCGGGGCCAGTCCAGGCCGCTCAGGCCATCGCCTGTCCATCGAGGCGGGCCGCGTGGTATTTGAAACAAGGGATGCACTGGCTCGACTGTTTTGTGTCGAAGATCCGTTACGCATCGTCTTTACAAAAAACGCAACCGAAGCGCTGAATCTCGCCATCACCGGACTTCTGAAGCCCGGTGACCACGCCATCACCTCCAGTATGGAGCACAATTCCGTAATGAGGCCACTGCGCACCCTCGAAGAAAAAGGAATGGAGCTTTCCTTAATCCCCTGCTCCGGGCATGGTGACCTGGACCCCGGTGATATTGTTTCCCATATCAAGAAAAATACCAGGTCAGTCATCGTCACCCACGCCTCAAACGTGACAGGCACCATCCTGCCTGTCGCTGAAATCGGCAGAATAGCGAGAGAACATGGCCTGATCTTCTGTGTCGATGCCGCCCAGACGGCGGGAGCCATCCCTATCGATGTGAATGAGATGTGTATTGATCTCTTAGCATTCACTGGCCATAAGTCTCTCTTCGGCCCCCAGGGCACAGGTGGCCTGTACATAAGGAGCGGTCTCGAAAACACGATCCGTCCTCTCACGACGGGGGGAACGGGAAGTAGATCCGAATTTGAACAACAACCGGATTTTATGCCTGACAAATACGAATCGGGAACACTAAATACCATCGGCCTCGCCGGACTGGGCGCAGGTGCCCGATATATTCTCACAAAGGGTATTGACACGATAAGGGTCTGCGAAGAAGAGCTGACAGGCAGCTTTCTGAGAAAAGCACGCTCATTGGATGGCATCACCCTCTACGGACACCGTAACGCATCCCAACGAATAGCGGTTGTCTCCTTCAATTTACGAGATATGAGCCCCTCAGAAGTTGCCCTTGCTCTCGATGAAAAATTCAATATCATGTCCCGGCCGGGGCTTCACTGCGCCCCTTCCGCCCACAAAACCATCGGCACCTTCCCGGAGGGTACGAACCGGTTCAGCTTCGGGTATTTCAATACGGTCGACCATGTACAGTCTGCCATCGAGGCAATTCATCAATTAATCTCAGAAAGGGGTTCACATGCGAGAAATCATTGATGCCCGCGGGCTTGCCTGCCCCCAACCGGTCATACTTGCCAAAAGGGCATTGGAAAAGCACAAACGCATTGTCGTCATAGTTGATAATACCGTCGCCATGGAAAATGTGCGACGGCTGGGGGTTAAATCCGGATGTGAAGTGACGATTGACAGGAAGGATGACGGAAGCTTCGATATCCACATGTCCCGTGCAGGCGGGATCATCGCCGCCGCGACCACACATGTGACTAACGACGCTGCCCCGGACCAGGGCACCCATACGGAACCTTTCATAGTTGCCATCTCCGACAACCGGATGGGCCGGGGTAATGATGAGTTGGGTCATATACTCATCAAGTCTTTCCTTCATACCTTACTGCAAATGGAACCGCTGCCGGAGAAAATTATCTTCTACAATTCCGGAGTTCAGCTTACCACCAGGAATTCGGAAGTCATTGACGATCTACAGCAACTGAGGGACTCAGGGGTCGATATCTTGGTATGCGGAACCTGTGTGAACTTCTTCGGATTATCCGACCGGATCGGCATCGGCACTATCTCAAACATGTATGAGATTGCCACTTCGATGTCCACGGCAAAGAGGTTGATCAGTCCATGACGGAGCCGGATGAATATTACGTCGCACTATTCGAATCCGTCAGCCATGTCCTTCGATCGGAAAAGATTCTGGAAAATGCGGGCATCCCCCATAAACTGATTCCTGTCCCCCGCCACATCAGCTCCGACTGCGGCATCTGTATCCGCTTCTCGGTGGAACTCAAAAAGCAGATTGAGGATACTTTGACAGGAAAAGTTGACATACAGGAAATACGCCCACTGTGAAATAATCAATGTGATGTGATAATTTCTCTCAGGAGTCTCCTGTGAGGTTTTCTTTTGCCGCTTCGTAATTCCTGATTGCCTCACGCAACGCGGCAATACCTGAAAGAGAACAGTTCCCGTCGCGCCCGGGGACACCTCTTAGAGCGACGACAACGTCATCATCGGAAATCCGTTTCGCCTCATCAACAGTTTTGCCCAGGGCGAGTACTGTCGTCATGCTGCTGGTCGCAATCGCACCGGCACATCCGGAAGATTGAAACTTAATATCCGTAATCCTGCCGGAATCCACCTTGATCCACAACTGCATCCAGTCACCACAGGAGGGATCACCGATGTGGGCGAAACCGTCTGCACCGGCGATTTCACCGACATTCCGGGGATGCGTGGAATGGTCTGCCACCAGTTCATTGTAAAAGAGGATAGGCCCATGGGGGAGCTCCTGTTCCACTTCCTCCTGCGTATCCTTCCTGTAGAGATCCATCCAGGAATCGGATTTCCTGTATATATCTCTTCGCTTCATCGTTACCCCACAAAAAACGCCATAACAAACTTGAAAATTCGGTTATAAGAAATTGCCATCTATTCGCCAGAGTGCCGGTATAGTCAATAAACCATAAAAGAAGAGAGCTGACATGCTCCCTGTTAGGTAATCACACATTCTGCGTCCAGCGAAGAAAATGAATCAAGAGAAAACTTACTCAACAGTTTCAATCCGGTCGCCTGGCCGTACTTCGCCGCCGACCAGGACTTTCGCGAAGATTCCCTCCCGGGGCATGACACAATCGCCGACTGTGTAAAAGATATTACAGCGGTCATGGCATACCTTGCCGATCTGAGTTACTTCCAAGAGGACAGAGCGCCCCACTTTCAACCGTGCACCAACCGGCAGAGAAGGCAGATTGATACCCTCCGTGGTGAGGTTTTCGGCAAAATCACCATATTGCACATCGAGCCCCTTCGCCTTGATCTTCTCAATGCTTTCTCTTGCGAGGAGACTGACCTGCCTGATACCGACTTCTGCATGGGCGTCATTTTCCAGACCTAAGTTTTCAATGAGCAGCGCACATCCGATATTTCCTTTTTTCTCACCTTTTTTTTCAGAAATGTTGACGGATAATATCTTACCCCGCGTTTCACTGATCATCACACTCACCTTGTCGACCACTCAGCCTCCTGATTCACATCTTCCCGGGACAGCCCCAATTCTTTCAAAAAGAGGTTATAATCATCCGGCTCATCAGTCTGCTCCAGTTTCATCCTGTCCAAGGCCTCTTCACGTGTCATCAGTCCCTCCCTGATCAGCACACTGTTCTTGATAGTTTCCTGAGTTAAACCGTATCTCTTGATTTTCAAATACTCCTTTGAAGGGAAAAGAGTACAATCAAAGTGGCTGTCATGAGTATTCGGGGGTTGATTCCATCCCACTTCTTTTTTCAGAATCTGCGGCATCTTCATCAGGTCCCAGTGAACGTAGTCCGGTAATTGAATAAAACCCAGGGCGTGTTCGTGAGATTCCTTCTGTTCGCTGGTACCAATTTGTGCCTGCCTCGGATCATCCAGACGCATGTAACTGCGAACTACCTTTTCTTCGATAAACGGTTGGGCTATCAGTTCTGTGAGCAGCTCCTCGCCCAGATTTCTGAAAAAATACGGCATGGATGTAACCGAAACGCCCGGCTGGTATTCGTACTTTTTTGACCATCCGCCCACGCCCAGAGGTGCAAATCCCGTTGATAATTTCTGGGCATACATGAAGCTTCCCATAAGCAGATACCCCATATTGTTACACACCGAACAGAATTCACCCTGTTTTCGTAAGAAGTGAGCGTACAGCTTCTTCATAAATGTCTGGTTCGGTCTGATCGTTACCAGGTCTATTGCTAATTTATTGACAAGAGCTTCCAGATTTCTCACCGCAATCTCAGATCGGTACCCGTTGTCAAAATTAACTCCCAGTATCTTCAGACCATATTCCTTTTTCAGATAATAGGCCACATAGCTGCTGTCCTTGCCGCCGCTCAAACCCACGGCAACGTCGTATTTCCCCTTTCCCCGTGAAGCATGGATCATTTTATCAAGTTTGGCTTTGAGTTCCTTTTCCGAGGGTCTGCCCTCTTCGACAGGCATCAGGCAATAACTGCATATACCTTCCTCGTTGAAGTGAATACCGGGGTAAGAACCCGGCAAAATACATTTTTTACATCGCGTGGTTTCTTCAGACATGATGACCTCCTTTAATGATCAAGCATTATCTGTAGACTCTTTTTTGCCTTGTGTATGATCTCCGGCGGCACATTAACGTCATGTCGCATTTCCTCGAGAGACCACAAAATCTTCTCCGGGGTGGTCAGCTTCATGTTCGGACAGACCGCCCGCTCGGACACAGGATAGAAGTGTTTGTCCGGATTTTCCTTTTTCAGTCGGTGCAGAATTCCTACCTCCGTCCCCACGATAAATTCCTTCGCGTCTGCCGCCCTGACATACCGGCACATGCCTTCCGTCGAGAGAACCCTGTCGGCCAGCCCGGTCACCCCGGGGGTACATTCCGGATGGACAATCACCTCCGCATTCACATAGAGAGCTCTTTTCATTTCAATATCCTCGGGAAGTATCTTCACGTGGATGGGGCAATACCCTTTCCAGGTGATGAAATTCCTCCCCGCTTTCGTCGATACGTACCCGGCAAGGTACTGATCCGGAACAAAGATGATTTCATCTCCATCTTGAAAAGCCTCATGGACGATTCGCTCGGCATTCCCCGAGGTGCAGCACACGTCACACTCAGCCTTCACCTCTGCTGTCGTGTTCACGTAGCACAGGACTTTTGCCCGGGGGTGCTCATTCTTAAGACTTCGAAGCTGTTCTGCCGAGATCATATCCGCCATGGGACAACCTGCCTTCCTGTCAGGAATGAGAACAATCTTTTCCGGCGAAAGGATCTTCGCGGTTTCCGCCATGAAATAGACTCCGCAGAAGACAATCACATCCGCAGAAGTCTTTGACGCCTGGATGCTCAGCCCCAGGGAATCACCCACGAAGTCCGCGATATCCTGGACCTCGGGAATCTGATAATTGTGCGCTAGAATAACGGCATTTCTCTCTCTTCTGAATCGGTCGATCTTCTCAACAATCTCCATGTAAAACCTCATCTATCACTCCTCCCCCCAGTACACGGTCATTCGCATAAAAAACCACTGACTGACCGGGGGTGATTGCTTCTTGTGCTTCCGTAAATATTACTCTTGCGCTATCATCCCCGAGCGTTACCATGCAGGAAGCCTCTCTCTTCCGATACCTGATCTTGGCATGTACCTGGAGCGGCCATGAACCGGCAAGAATATTCAAATGTCGCGCAATGAGTCCTTTATTTTTCAGGTCTTTTTTTTCACCCACGACGATTTTATTCCCATCGGCATCTATAGAAATCACATAGAGGGGTGTTTTATGACTGATGCCGAGACCGCCCCGCTGACCTACAGTATAATATATGATCCCCGGATGTTCCCCCAGCACGGTCCCATGAATGTCCACAATTGGCCCCGGCTTTAATCCCCGTATCCGTTCTGAGAGAAAGGCCTTATAATTATTCTGCGTCACAAAACAGATGTCCTGGCTCTCCTGTTTTTCAGCAACGGGTAATGAAGCGTTTCTCGCGAACTTTCTCACTTCCTCTTTGGTCAGTGGTGCAAGGGGAAACAATATATACCCCAAACTATCATACGGAATGGTGTAGAGGAAGTATGTCTGATCTTTCTTTCTATCCTTTGGCTTTTTCAAGCAAAAACCCGTATCATTTTTTTCAACAGCCGCATAGTGGCCGGTTGCGAGATAATCAAAGCCGAGAGCCTTCGCCTTTTCAAGAAGACTCCCGAATTTCAGGTGACGGTTACAATGAATGCATGGATTTGGTGTTCTCCCTCTCAAATACTCGCTCACAAATCCCACAATGACCTTCTCATTCAATTCATCGGTATAATCAAAAACAAAATGCGGTATTTCGAGACGATCACAGATGCGCCTTGCGTCATCTACTGTAGCGGCGCCGCAGCATCTTCCATGGACTCCCTTTTCCTGCATGTCAAAATTCATGGTCGCACCGGAAACATCATACCCGGCATTTTTCAGCAACAGGGCCGCTACGGACGAATCGACCCCCCCACTCATTGCAACAAGTACCTTCTTGCTCATACTCACGTTACCCTACGGAGAACTCCATTACACCACTACACAAGAATAACATCGATCAACTCCACTTCAACAAGGTTCTGTTTTCCCCCTATTCATTTTTACCAATGTATCCAAAGTGATCGAATTCAAGGTTTCCGAAATTCGCCCTCCTATAATTGCCCAGACATCTCTGGTTACACAAATCGGCACCCTCGGACACGCTGACGGATCCTTAACACAGTCCACAAGACAGGAATCTCCCTCTAATACATCCACAACTTCTTTCAAGGTGATCTGTGAGGGATCTCTGGCAAGGCTGTATCCCCCGTAAGCACCGCGGCTGGAGTTTACTAAACCGATTCCCCTCAAAGGTATGATGATCAAGCTCAAGTATTTTTCAGAAATGTTCTCCCCTTTTGCGATATCCTTCAGATATACCGGTCCCTTACCATAGTGAAGAGCCAGTGCAAGCATCAATCTGACTCCATACCGCGTACGCGTGGAAAGCTTCATATCTCCTCATTAAAATTACTATAATCCCTATCAGATTAGTAGCGATTAAATTACCCAAAGAGCTTTGTCAAGAAAAATTTACCTATTTGCGTGAACACATCGTTTATGATAGTTATCATGCACGCACAACCCTGCGATACTCTTAAAAAAGGACGGTTTCTTAAAGCATGTCCCATAATATCCGCTATTACAGTACCAACAGGAACCTCGAAGGAGTTCCCGGGATCGTCCCCTTCAAGGAAACAGTATCCTTCAGAGAAGCCCTCCTTCAGGGTCAAGCTCCCGACGAAGGCCTTTTCATGCCGGATCCCATTCCGGAGCTATCCCTCAACGACATTATCGCGTTAAAAGGAAAATCCTACACGAAAGCGGCAATGCTTGTGGCAAAAGCCTTTCTTAAAGATGAAATCCCCGACGGGATCCTGGAAAAAATTGTGGCAGATTCTTATAACTACCCGATTCCGCTGGAAAACGTGGTGGATCGCAAATACCTCATGCGGCTCGATCAGGGGCCGACGGCTTCTTTCAAGGACTTTGCCGCCCGCATGATGGCGCGTCTCATGAGCCATTTCCGGAAGGAGGGAACCCGGTTGAACGTCCTGGTCGCGACTTCGGGAGACACGGGAAGCGCCGTGGGTGATGCCTTCAAGGGAGTCGAAGGCATAGACGTCTATATCCTCTATCCCGTGGGTGAAGTCAGTGTCAGACAAAAGAAACAACTGGATACAATAGGTGACAACGTTCAGGCCGTTTCAGTCGACGGCAAGTTCGACGACTGCCAGAATCTGGTGAAACAGGCCTTCTCCGATCCGTCCCTCGCCGACCTCAATCTTACCTCGGCAAATTCCATCAATTTCGGCAGGATTCTCCCTCAGATCGTATATTATGTGTACGCATACTCTCAACTGACCGGGAAGCGGGAGGAGATTGTGTTCTCCGTCCCTTCCGGTAATTTCGGCAACGCTCTGGGCTGCGAATACGCGCGAAGAATGGGACTCCCCGTGAAGAAGCTCATCATGCCGACCAATGAAAATGACGAATTCCCCCGATTTCTCGCCACAGGGATCTATGAAAAGATATCCCCTTCAAAAGCATGCCTGTCCAGCGCGATGAACGTGGGACACCCGAGCAACCTGGCCCGATTCTTTGACTTATACGGGGGAACAGTGGATCGCGCGGGAATAGTGCATCGGTACCCAGATATAAACGAAATGGGACGACGTATCTTTTCCGTGAGCGTCTCCGACGAGGAAACAAAAGAAACGATCAACAGGGTTCACGGGAAATACGGCGTTCTCCTGGAACCACATGGCGCTGTCGGCTGGCGAGGACTCGAAATCTATCTTGAACAATCGGGTGATTTCCCCCTGTGCGTATCTTTGGAAACGGCTCATCCGGCCAAATTCCCCGATGAGATTCGGGAACTGCTGGGCATCATCCCGGATCTGCCGGTGAGCATGAAGGATATTGATCAGAGGGAGGGGGGGCCTTTTGAAATGAGCGCCGGCTATAAAAATTTCAAAGACTACCTGCAGACCCACCTCAAGGTGAGGTCATGACAGAAAGGGTAAGCGACCATGGATGAACCGGTTCCTTTTTTCTTCAAACGCTTGATCCTATTGATTCTGCTCATACTCCTGCTTCCCTCGTGCGCGACCAAGATGTCCGTGGAAGAGGCTAAAAAAGTGACCGTTTCCATAAGCCCC
>Ga0233423_10000364_pt1 | contig 24835 bp, 22 predicted proteins | sample Watercolumn_Mata_FD_180713 | JGI IMG/M metagenome (GOLD analysis project Ga0233423, IMG submission 180713) | Freshwater microbial communities from Lake Matano, South Sulawesi, Indonesia - Watercolumn_Matano_2014_112_MG | ecosystem: Environmental > Aquatic > Freshwater > Lake | place: Indonesia...
AACAACAGAATCAAGAAGCATAACGTTTATTTCCTATTCTCCTAGACGTTTCTATGTTTTAATATGCAAATTGTGTTGAATTTTATTGAAATGCGTTCTCGTAGAATTGAACTTGTGCAGAGCACAGCTATATGGTTATGAACTAATAGGCATTATTAAGCCACTTACAAATCAAGCGAAGCGCGAAGTTTTTTATATGGGGCATATCTATAAGTGTAAAATAATCTTTGCTGTCTAAAAATTATCATTACAACACATACAGGTGGCTGTTACAGCTGCCAAACCTTTCTATGAAACAACAAAAACTTCTTAAATAACTTGATGCTAACCATTTATGGCAAGCACAAATGCGCATCCAGAGTATCTTAATGCTGAAAAAAAATTTCATTCAGCCCAGACAGAGGAAGAACGCTTAGAAGCATTAAAAGAAATGATGAGTTACATGCCTCAGCATAAGGGAGCTGAAAGGCTTCGAGCAGACTTAAGATTAAGGTACAAAAAACTCAAGGAAAAGCTTGAAGTTCAGAAAAAAAAGAAAAAATCATTTGCAAAAGCAGGAATAAAAAAAGAAGGCATCCAAATTACTTTGATTGGACTGACAAATTCAGGAAAATCTTCTTTGCTTGCATTATTGACAAATGCAAAACCATTGATTTCAGATATTGAATTCTCAACACAACAGCCAGTTATAGGAATATTATATCATGAAGGCATCAAATTCCAGATAGTTGACATGCCTGCAGTCAATCACGAGACATTTGATTCAGGGGTCTCAAATGTCACAGATATTCTTTTGATTATAATAACAGATATAAAACAAATTGAGACAATATTGCCTTATCTCCAAAAATCAACAGGAAAAAAGATAATAGCATTTAACAAAATTGATCTCCTCGACGAAAATTCAAGAAGAAAAATTCAAGCCACATTGCAGAGCAAAAAATATAATTTTTGTATGATTTCGTGCAAGACTCTTGAAGGTTTTGATGATTTGAAGAAAAAATTTATTCAAAATTCAGGAATAATAAGGATTTTCACAAAACAGCCCGGAAAACCAAAAGATGAAGATCCCACAACAATGAAACCAGGCTCAACAGTCGAAGACTTGGCAAAAAAAATATTTTATACAGGAACAAAAATCAAAGAAACTCGAGTTACAGGACCTTCAAGCAAGTTCCCTAATCAAACAGTTGGTTTGAAACACGTTCTGAAGGACTTGGATGTTGTAGAATTTCACGTCGAATGAAGAGGTCAGATTTTCTGCAATCTTGGAAAAATAGTTTCATTGTAAAAAGCCAGAAGTTGTGCGTAATCAACTTTGCTAGGAATCCCAATTACACTTGCATCAACAAGATAAGCTCCTTTTTTTACTAAAGGCTCTAATTTTTCACTTGTTTGTTTTATACTCTCCATTTTTCGGTGAATATCTGATCTTAAATCAAGATATAAATCCTGATCTCTGTTTTTATCAGGCAATCTTTTTTCAAGTAAACATATTTCTGCAATTTCTCTTACTAAATAAGAAAAATATTCTGTTCTTTGTTCTTCATCATATCTATTAACTCTTCTTTCAATCTCTCCTGGTTTAAACAAATCAAAAAATTCTTTTATTCCTTCAGGCGGCCCAATACCCATAGCATGTACAGATTTTGCCCATTTTTCAATCTCGTCTTTTCCAAAAAGAAAAGAAATACTTTGCAATTCATTTTCACCAAATTCAAGAAGCCCGTCTTTAGCTTGTTTCAAACATTCTGGATTAGTTGGAAGTGCATATCCCAGAGTATTGCCGCAAACAAGCAAATTTTTTACAGGAATAGCATACTCTGCAGAAAAAATATAATCGTGATTTCCATGAGAACTAAAGCGTCCTGGAGTCGCATTTATGTGCCTTATATCTGAAAAATCAAATTTCTGGGGATTTTTTATTAATTTTCCATCAATCAATCCAGCAGATATCTGATAAAAATAATCTGCAGACCCGAAACATCCTTCAGCTTCTCTAACTCGAATCTGTCTAGCAAGAATTATAGGATTAGAGTGATTTTGTTCAATTAATTTTTCTAAATCTCTTGGTCCTTCTGCCATTTTGATAATATCCCAGAAATCATTGATTTATAAAGAAATATGTGATAAAAAACATATAACCAAATTACTTCAGTTTCTCGAAATTCTTTCTTATAGGTGAGACTATTTTCTCAAGTTCTTCTGTAATTGCATTCTTCAAGTCAAGAGGATGTAGTTTTCCTTGTCCATAGGTTTTTTCAAGTTCTTCATAACTTGAAAATTCTAAATTTCCTCCAAACTTGTCCGGTCTTGAAATTTTCAATTTTTTATTTAGAGGAAAAACAATTAATTGTGCAATCTGCAATATAGGATTGTCTTCAATGTTTTTTTCAGGGCAATAAGCATTCTTGATTGTTTTTTTTATTTCTTCATAAGAATCAGTAACTGAAATTCCTGAGCCAGGAATAGATTTTGACATTTTCTGTCCAGGCCCTTTCAATGAAGTTATTAAAGGGGTATGCAAAGCAACAAAATTATGCCCAAGCGTTTTTTGAGTTTCTCTTCCTATCATATGCACTTTCCTCTGTTCCAATCCGCCCAAAGCAACATCAACTTTCAATGCTTTAATGTCAGCGACTTGCATTAACGGGTACCATAATTGTGAGATAGTCGCATTCTCCACATCTCTTGCAATTTGTTGCATGCTTCTTAATCCTCTGTTGATAGTAGATTCCTGCGAAAGCCTCATAACCTCTAATTGATATTCTTTTTTAAATTGAAAATCACTTCCAAGAACAACTTCTGCCTTTAGTCCAATTGCTTTTATTGTTTTTCTCCACGCTTCCACTTCCTGAGCAATTAATTCTTCAGAACCCTTCCTGTTTAATAAAGCGTGAATGTCAGCTAAAAGCACCTTGACTTTGAATCCAGCTTCAACTAAATCCATTAATTTGATTATTGTTACAAAATGTCCAAGATGCATTGGCCCGCTCGGTTCATATCCACAGTAAGTAACTGGAGTTTTCTTTTCCTTCAACAGTTTTATAAGTTCTTCTTCTGTTATTATCTCAGCGACATTTCTCTTTATCAACTCAAGCCTTTTTTCAAAATCCATAATTCTTTAATTACCTTGTTCTTTTAAATGTTGTTAAAAAAAGCAACATTTAAAAAACAAATCAGCTTAAAGAATTTATAAAAAAGAGGAAGTATGGCAATAGATTATTTATTAGTTGTAGCAAAACTCCTGGTTATTTGCGGGCTTTCTGCTATAATCGGCTGGGAAAGAGAAAGAACAAAAAACTTGGTTAAAGGAACAGCAGGCTTGAGAACTCATATGCTTGTGGGATTAGCAGCAACTCTCTTGACTCTAATCAGCATTTATGGTTTCGCACAATATCCAAATGCAGACCCTGGAAGACTTGTAAGCTACATTGTTATGGGCATAGGTTTCCTTGGCGCAGGAACAATCATGGCATTGAAAGGCGAGGTTGTTGGTTTAACAACAGCAGCTTCAATATGGTTTGTTTCAGCATTGGGAATTGCAGTTGGCTTAGACCTTTACATAATCGCAGTCATAACCACTGTCTTCGCATGGGTAATTCTTGAATTATGGCGTGTTGAAAGAGATATTGAACAAGAGAAAAATCATAAAAGATTATGAAAAAATTTAGCAATGTTATCTTAATTAAAACTTCTTTTATTATATCTATATTAGGAATCTTTCTTATCTATATCCTTGCTTTGACATTAGAACCAAGATTAATCTCGATTTCTTCAATAAATCAAAAATCTCTGGATAAATTCGTAAAAATCCAGGGCTATGTTGTCAGTCCAGGCATAATTGAAGACAAGAATAAAACATATTCATTCACTGTTTTCAAGATTCAGGACAATTCAAGTGAAATAAATGTCTATTTTGAAAAACCCCTCAAACTAAATGCATTTCAACAATTAGAAATAATCGGAAAAGTCTCAAGTTACGAAAATCAACTGCAGATTCAATCTTATAAATTGAAAATTTTGGGTTAAAAAATAAAAAGAGAATTAAACACATCAATGATTTGGCGGCCAATAATTATAAGCATACAAAACTCTCACTCCATAAACAAGTTTATTTCGTTTGACATGATAGCGATGTAAGCTTGCTTACTAAGGAGTTAGATTTAGCAACTTACAGACGTTTATGTGAAAAACGAGCACAAATTTGAAACTTAAAGGTTTGGCTGCCAACTATTCAACTTCAACATATAGACATAAAACCACACAAGCCTAATTTAAAAATGCTCCTCGAGATTGTAATCGCGATTTTAGCAGGAATTGTTGCAGGAACAATCAGTGGCTTGCTCCCAGGCATTCACATAAATCTCGTTGCTACAGTGCTTTTTATCAATTCGTCTTTGTTCTTGGGGTTGACAAGTCCTTTGATTTTAGCTTCATTTATAATTGCAATGTCTATAACGCATACTTTTATTGATTTTATTCCTTCGATTTTTCTTGGAGCTCCAAATGAAGACACTGCTTTGAGCATCCTGCCAGGCCACAGAATGCTTCTAAAAGGCAAAGGTTTCGAAGCAGTTAAGTTAACAACAATAGGATGTTTCTTTGGTTTGCTTGTTTCCTTAATTCTTGCTTTGTTCTTTATAGAAACAGCTCCCTTATTCTATCCTTATCTTGAAGAATATATGGTTTTTATTTTAATTGGAATCTCTTTATTGTTACTAGCAACTGAAAAAAGAAAAATACCTGCACTTTTTATCTTCATTCTTGCAGGCTTCCTAGGCTATGCTACTTTAAACTTCACAATGCTTGGCCAGAGCTTGTTTCCCTTATTCACTGGCTTGTTTGGAACTTCATTATTATTTATGAGTTTTTTTCAAAATGTGAAAATTCCAAAACAAAAAATAGAAAAAACAAGAACTTCTAAAAAAGAACTTTTAATTGCCTTGCTCTTAAGCATATTTTCATCAAGCCTTGTCTCCTTTTTTCCAGGTGTTGGTTCAGCACAAGCAGCAACAATCTCGTCTATATTCAAGAAAATTTCTGAAAAAACCTTCTTGATTCTGCTTGGAGCAATTAATATAATAGTGCTTGTTTTGAGTTTTGTTGCACTTTACGCTATCAGAAAACCAAGAACAGGAGTAGCTGTTTTTGTTGGAAAGTTCCTTCCAAATATTTCTCTTGAAAATCTTTGGTTTTTGCTTTTGATAGCAGTTTTAGCAGGAATAATCTCTTTATTCTTGACAATTTTTCTAGCAAAAAGGTTCACAAGAATAGTCTCAAAAGTGAAATACAAATGGCTTTGCCTCTTCATATCAATTTTTTTGATTATCTTAACTCCAATAATCTCAGGATGGTTCGGTTTGCTAATTCTTTTAGTATCAACAAGCTTAGGAATCCTTTGTTCATTATTAAATGTAAAGAAAATATTTTTGATGGGTTGTCTACTCTTGCCTGTTATTATTTTTTACATTCTTTAAACTATTTAACCTCGCGCCCATTCCAACAATAGGTGCACAAACAAGATTCTGGTAAACCTGTTGCTTTTAACATATCTTTCAGTTTTTGATATCTTAACGAAGTAACTTTCAAATCTTTTTCCATTAATTTTATCATTTCTTTATATTCTTTCGTGCTTGGATCAAGATAAGCATCAACATTTTTTCCTTTCTTTTTCATTGCTTTTATAATTCTTCTTGCAAAAAGTTCTTCTGGATTTCTTGTGGATAATAAAAACTTGCATGGATACATCAAAGCAGGACAAGCAGGCCTGATGTGAATCTCTCTCGCCCCTGCATTGTATAACTTATTAATCAAAAAATTCTTTAGCTGTGTTCCACGGACAATAGAATCTTCTGTAAGAATTATTCTCTTGCCATTTATAATCTGGTCAACTGAAATTTGTTTCATCAAAGCTACCTTGTCTCTTGTTTCTTGGTCTGGAGGGGTGTAGCTTCTTGACCATCCAGGAGTGTATTTTAACAAAGGGATTTTTATAGGAAGTTTAGACCTTCTAGAATACCCATATGCATAAGCTGTTCCAGAATCAGCAACTCCTGCAACAAAATTTGCGGTTATCCCTTCATTCATGTCATTTGTAGCTAAAATTTCGCCAGATTCTTCTCTAAATTTTTGAACGCTTTTTCCTTCATATTCAGAAGCTGGAAAGCCAGTATAGACAAACAAGAAGGTGCATAATTGAAGCTTATTCCCTGGTTTTTTTAACTGGATCACTTTATCTTTTTTCAATAATAAAATTTCCCCTGGACCAATAAATTTTTTTGTTTTAAAACCCAGATTTTTGTAAGAACAGCTTTCAAAAGCAACAATTCTTGAGTCTTTTTTTTCAGCTAAAACAAGTGGCGTTCTGCCATATTTATCTCGAACAGCATAAAGCCCTTCTTTCCCTAATAATAATAGAGACATAGACCCCTCAATTTTACTGAACATGTATTCTATTCCCTCTAAAAGCGTTTTTCCTTTATTTATCAATTTTCCTACAAGTTCAATTTGATTTATCTTTCCTTCAGTTATCTCCGAGAATACTACTCCCTCTTTTATTAATTCCTTTGCCAATTCATTCTGATTCTCTATATAACCTGCTCCACAGAGAGCATATTCACCAAATTTTAATGCAAGAACAAGAGGTTGTGCATCTCTGTCGCTTATTGCTCCAATTCCTTGATTACCCAACATCTCTAAAAAATTTATATCCTCAAAAAATTTGGATTTGAATTGCGACTTGGTGATATTATGAATTGTTTTTTTCAATTTGTTATTATTAAGTATGGCTAACCCTCCATACTGAGTTCCTAAATGAGAATGATAATCTGTAGCATACAATAAATCATTTTTACAATCATTTTTTGAAACAACTCCTACTATTCCGCTCATTTTATTTTTCCTCTATTGAAAAAGAATTTAGAGAATTATGCTTTTTAATCTTTATTGTGTTTCAAAACATATTTCTGGCTAAAGAATATAACGCATGCGCGCCCATGCTGTAAACTACTGCTTTAGAAACTTCTGCAGTTACAACAACAACATAAATTATTGTTTTTTCAATACCTAAAAGATTTTTACCTGCTCTTCTGATTTTTCCATCAGCTTCTAAAAAAAGATAGCACGGAATAAGACCCTTTAATTCAGATGCTATCTCTTCTGTTCTTCCTTCCAAATCCTCTTGAGTTATTGCCATTCTATCATTTATTGTTTAATTATTTAAATTTTTCAAAACCACGCTTTCAAGTCCTTCTGTTTTTCATTGTCTTTCCCAAAAATAGTCTCTATTGCTGACTTTGTTATCTCTAAACTTTGTGTGACATAAGGAGGAACATTGTAATTTCTGGTTAAATTAGTTGCAACATTCAGGTATTTCATGATAGAACCTTCTGCAATCGTGAAGATTATTCTCCCATTGCAAGTTGTCCCATCATTTAACAAAGCAATGCACTTGCCAGCCAAAGGAGGTCGCCTGTATATTTCGTTGCAATCAACGCATCTGAATGATTGCTGAGTAAATTTATTAAAATTACCTTTTATATCCCTTATAAAATGTCTTTCTATCAAAAGTCTTGCAACATCCCCTGAATCAACTGCCCTTAATTTGCAAACCAAATCCATTTGTTTCTGCACTTTTTCATCCATAGTTGGAATTGCCTTGTAAGAAGAATTCGTGACACCATGATTAAAGTCAGAACAATCGTGAGTAAACCCTATGTTAGTCAAAGGATCTTTTCCTTCTTTCAACCTTTTTTTGACATTATCAAAAACAACTTTTGAAGAATGTTCTCTTTTTTCAGCTAATTCATATAACTCTAACGGATAATTTCCTAATTCCAAATCAAGAATCTGGTCATCAACTTCTCTTGCTCTTACTCTTGCATTCAATACTAAAGGAGCATCTTGAGTCCCTCCTCTATGTGCAGGAAGAAATTCTCTTGAAAAATTAATCAAAACATCTAATAATAGCATTACAGCAACCTCATCGCCGTCACAATCTCTCCTAACAGCAGCATGCACATATGGACTTGCTAATATCCCTTGAACTTTTGAAAACCCTATTATTCTTGTGATTACTCCCGCACAATTATGCGGCGCCATTGTTACAGTCAGTTGGCCAATCAAATCTTCTTTTTTCTTGAGATTATAAAAAGGCCCTATTTTATACAGCTTATCGAGCATAGTATCTATGAATTTTGATACATTGAAAAAAGTGTCATCAGCTTTTTGATCTCCTGAATCAGGGCATGCTGGAAGAATGATGTCCTGTGGTTTTAGTTCTAGAATCTGATTTTCATTTTCAAGTTCATTTCCATAAATATCCTTGTCATAACCTAAATCTTTCAGTCTTTTCACATCAGCCATTATTTCTTTTGGTTTGAAATGTGTAATAGGAAGCTCAGTCACATCATATCTTATTGTTCCATCTTTATTGACATGGATATTATAATAAGCTCTTAAAATTCCCTTTGCAAGATTCTCAGTAAAATGTTTTGAAGAGCTCGTTCCCTTGACTCCCTTGACAATCTTGATTGTATTGGGAATATCAAGTTTCTTCATAGCACTCTTATAGTATTCTGTCACATTAACTCTTTTATTCATATATGGCCTTATTCTTCCATGTACATTGCAGCTTTCTGAAAAAGTCTTTTTGTCACAACTCGCACAATAAAACATTTGTTTTGTTTCTTTTCCGCAGTCCTCACAGATATGATAAACACTTTCTTTGTTGCAATTCTCGCAAAAATAAATTGGAAAATCTGCCTTGACACTTCCCTTTTCCATTGCAGCCTGGAAACTTCTTAATTTTCCTCCTTCTTCTCCTACAGGAAAAAGCACATGCGGAGAGCCTTTCAACTCTCTTGGTTTTGCCTTTTCAGGCCTCCCCATTCTTGCTCCAATAAACGTCCCAGCTTTGTCTTTTATCTTGACTTTAGTTCTTTCATTGATAAAATCTAAAATCTCTAGTTTTTTATTCTCAGCAAGAGCTATATTAATACATTTATTTAAATCACTCATATAATTTTCAAGATTTTCCTTGAATTTTTCTGTATTCCCCAAACCAAGATTTATCAAAAAAGCCTCTGTATTCTCTTTGTTAATTACAACATTTTCTGTTGTGACTTCATGCTCTGCTCCAATTATCTCCAAGGCTCTTTTTCCAACATTGTATTTTTCTCTGCAATCCCTATGATAATCTAAAATCCCTTTTCCTTCTGAAAAGACCATTGTCTTCATCCATTCCAATAATCCTAAAAACTCTTCTTGAGAAATTTGACTCCAAAAGAAAATAAATTTTGGGTGCAGAGGAATTTTGAATTTTTCAGAAAGCTCTTTTGCTTGTTCGAAAGTTATTTTACCCAAGTCAATTTCAAGTTTTTTGTCTTCAAGTGCTTTTTTCAATTCAAGTTTCCACCATTCTTCAACATACCCTGGCTTTAATAATTCATAATTCCTGTTAGTAACATCTCCTAACGAAAAAAGAATGTCTCCAAAGTAAATTATCTCCTCAACATCCTTATAGAGCGTTTTTGCTTCTTCAAAACTCTCAATTTTTTTGACGCTTCCATTTTTTAGTTTCACAATTGGTCCGTCTATAGTGTCGCAACTTGTTACTACACAGCCTTTTGTTGGTTTCTCAACTTTAAGTTGTGTTCCTGTTGAAAGAAAACAATTTGAAATTCCCATAGTAGCAGGATGAATTGAAGTTGCTGAAAAACCTGAGACTCTGGATCTTCCATATCTGAATCTAAACCCTCCTGATTTAGAAGGATGGCTGAAAACAGGCCTGCCTGCAACCAAATCCTTGATATAAGTAGGAGAAGTGTCTGTAGTTCCTGAAGTTCTTTTTGCATGAATCTTGATGTATTCCTCTAAAAAATTCCATCCAGTTGACTGAAAACCTTTTGCTTGAACTCCCTTCAAAAGTCTCAAACCTTTTTGTGCTTTCTGAGCTAATCCCTCTGAAAAAATAAGGCACATGCCTCCTCTTATGAAGTTTGTTTCAACTCTTGGCAAATCCTTATAATTAGAGACTTCCCTTTTTTCAGTCGGTTCTCCTGAGATCTGTATGGGAATATTCCTTGCTAAAAAATCAATCTCTTCTTCTGTAGGGAGATACTGCAAATTTGTAATTCTTTCATGATAATCAAAATTTTCTATAATATATCTCTTGACTTCATCTTCACTTGGATCAAATCTAGCAAATCCAAATAACTCTCTGAGGTAATCTATTAACATTAGTGCAACACAGCTTGCAGTTGTTCCTGCACTTCTGATTGGTCCTGAAAAATATGCCTTGAAATAATCTTTTCCCTCTCTTGTTTTTCCTAATTTCAATTCAGTGTATCCTTCAATTGGACTGGAAACAACTCCAAGAGTTATATATGCAAAGCCAACCCTGATTCCAGCATCAATTGCTTGCAATAATGATTCAAATTTGCAAAACTTTTCTTTTGCTATTTCTTCAGCTATCTTAAACGGAACAGCAGTATCCAAGGGCCCGTATTGTTGTTCAAGCTCAAGTATCCTATTTACAATCTTCTTGTCATTTAATTGGGGGTAAATAGTGGAGATTAACCCAAGTGTCTTCTCAGCCAAGTTAGTAGCTAATAAAATTTCAACTTTGTCCATTGGATCAAGCCCTTTTTTTCTCGCTTCATTTGCAATAGAGTATTCCTTCTTGACTTGCTTATCTATAATCTCAAAATATTTTTCAGTTTCCATGATTATTTTTTAATATTTCAAATCACATTTAATATTGGATGTTCAAGCCAATTTCCATCAGTAAGTGTAACATGCGCCATTCTTCTTAGCCTTTCTCCTTTCTCATTTAATTCAGGCCTTACAGCAACTGAAAAACCTGCTAAACCCAAAGAGTCAATTCCTGAAATATGATCATCGTGATACATTAATTCTCCTAAACTCAAGCCATTATAACAACAAAATCCCAAAATTAGTTCTTTCCTTGTAGAAGTTTTTATAGAACTAAATTCTCCAGTCATTCTTCCTGTCTCATCAATTCCTGTGTAACATCCCCTGATAAAACTTCTATCAATATCAAGTCCTGCAAGTTCTGCGACTTTCCTTATATATGGCTCAGGTGCAGCACTTACAATCCCTAATTTAATTTTTCTTTCATCTTTAACATTGAATTTTCTTATTCTTTCCATAAATTTTTCAAAATTTTTCATCCAAGGAACAGGAAAAAGGTCTTTTGTTACTTCATCAAAATATTTTCCTTGCCAAGAAGCGTCCAAAACTTTTTGTAATTCAGCAAGTTCAAGTTCTTCTTCATGAGTTTTTTCAGTTTTTGCATATAATGAAACCCATCTCCATTTTACTCTTTCATGCTCTTTGTCTTTATGAAATCCTGTAGCCCTTTCCATTGCATTCCAAGTCCAATCAAAATAATCTGTTTTAGTGTTCTGCTTAACATCAATGATAACGCCGTCAAGGTCGAAACACATGCCTTTTCCTAAAAAATCCCTGACTTTATTATCTAAATCCTTTCTTGATATTCGTGAACTGTTGAGGTATAACATTTTTGAATTCTGAACTTTTTATGTTTTTAATGCCTTAAACATATAGGTTTGTTTTGATAAGTTAATTTTGAGTTCTGCGCTTTGCTACTCAATATTTTTCATCAATTATGAAAAGTCAATGATGCTTGCCTTTCCTGTATGTAAGTTTACTATTGGAATTTTGCATGGATCTGGTTCGTGTCCGAATTTTTCCTGATAAGCTGTTTTTGCCTGCCAGCATGCACATGAAATAGTTAAAATCCCATTGTATCTTGAAACCGCACTTTTGTGGATATGACCAGAAACCAGGATATCAGGGACCTTTTTGATTATAAAAAAATCTCTTTCAAAAGGATAGTATGTAGTTGAAGTATGAGAGGGAGCAAGATGTCTTTTTTTCAATAAAAAATGCATTATCATATCAGGATTATGTTTTGAATTGTTCATTCTTAGAGAGTCAACTCTATCCATATAATAATCATATGAATCTCCGTGATAAACCAGTACATTGAATCCTATAAATTCCTTTGAGCTGGCAATTTTTACAAATGAAGGATTTGGAATTAAGATTAAATTTTCCATTTCATAAAGCGCTGGTGCAATTTCTTTAGGAAGTCTTGGTTGCGGTTCTATTTGCACAACAGCGTCGTGTTTACCGCCTGGGCACAGAATTATTGTGACCTCTTTTCTAATTTTTTTGAGCATTTCAGCTAATTTTGCATATTGTTCTTTAATATCTTTAATCAACAATTCAGATTCCTGTCTTGGATAAACTCCTACTCCATCAACAGTGTCTCCTACAATGAAAAGATACTTCACTTTCAAAGCAGTTTCTTTTTGATTATCTGTTCCAAGACTTCCATTGAGCCAGTCTATGAATTTTAAGAAATTCTCTTCATAAAATTTCTTTGAGCCAACATGAATATCTGCTGTAAAAGCTGCATATATCTCTTCAGGACATTTCTTAATATCTTGAACAGAGTCTAAAGTCAATATTTCATTGGCAAAAATAATTTCTTTTGAACCAACTCCTTTTACTGAAATAACCTCATCAAGCACAACATCGTTTGCCTTGTCAAAAATTTCTTTTTTATCCTGTCTTATCAAAACAGTCACTCGTCCAGTTAAATCTTCTAATTCAAGAAGAATGTTCCTGTTCTTTGTAACTCTTTTATCATACACAAGACCAATTATAGAAACATTTCTCTGCTGGTCAGCTAATTTCCCTATGCTGCATAAATTCTCCAAAACCTTGTCTTGAAAAAAATTCTTTAAAGTGATGTATCTATCTCTGTAATAATAAACAAAATCTTCAACAACTATTTTTTTGTTTTGGATTTCTACTTCGTCAATTATTTCCACATCTTTTGAAATAGGAATAATTTTTTCTTCTTTTCTTTCATCAGGCATCTTGAAAGAATCTAAAAATTTCTTAATTTCAGGTTCAGATGAAAAAACCAATAATTTATTCAGATTATTCATAAAAAAATCTTTTGAAACAATCTTCTCAGGCCTTAATCCTATTAACGAATTGCTTAATTCCACTAATCCTGATTCAGAGACTCCTGATTCTTTGAATAACTGGATCAAAGATGATTCCATCAAATAGCCTTTGCTTAAACAATCTTGTACAAACTGCATTTTAATTGATTCAGCCCCCTTAAACTGAATTTTTACCCTATTTTATAAGAGACTTAAAGAGTTGACTAAAATTCCAGTCACTTTATCCCTTAGCTGGTCAGATAAATCCACTCTTATTTCCCTTGTCCTTCCATATCTTCCCTTGCTTACAACCCTTCCATTTATAAGGCCAAGCATATCGAATTCTGCAATAATATCTGAGATTCTCCTTTGCGTCAAAACCTCGACATTTGTCTTTAAACAATAATCTCTGTAAAGATTAAACACATCTCCTGTGAAGATTTCTCTGATTCCTTCTGCAGAAGATTTCTTATATAACTGCATAATTGCCAACAAGACTAACTGAAATTGTTTTGGTTGATTTTCAACTGCAATTAGGATTTTATCAGCTTCTATTTTCTCTTTTGCCTTGTCAATATATTCTAAAGTTATTCTTTTCTTGCTCTCTCTTTCAACTAATTCTCCTGCAATTCTCAATAAATCTAAGGCTCTTCTTGCATCACCATGTTCTCTTGCAGCATAAGCAGCACATTTTTCAATAACCCCCTCTCCAATAACTGTTTCTTTGAATGCTTCTAATGATCTTTGTTTTAAGATATCTTGTAATTGCAAAGCATTATAAGTTGAGAAAAAGATTTCTTCTTCGCTTAACGAACTCTTAACTCTAGGATCCAAAGAATCTAGAAATTTCAGATCATTTGAAATCCCTATCAAAGATATCTGTGCCATAGCTAATTCTGTGTTTAACCTAGTAAAATTATACAAAAATTCATCATTTATTTTTTTAACTGCTTGGTCTATTTCGTCAAAAACTATAATAATAACTTGTTTTCTTGAATCTATTAATTCTATGAACTTTTTATAAAGTTGATCTGTAGGCAAACCAGTTGTTGGGACTTTGCCCCCTAGTTTCTTAATTAACTCAGCTAAAATTCTGTATTCAGTATCAGCTACTTTTCTTAATTTACAATTGATAAAAGGAATGAGTAAAGGAATTTTTTCTTTTTCAGCTTTCTTCAGTAATTGTTGCCTGAGATATTGTATTACTAAGGTTTTTCCTGTTCCTGTCAAGCCATATATAAAAAGATTAGAAGGTCTTTCTATTCTCAAACAAGGTGCAAGAATAGGGGCAATCTGATTTATTTGTTTTTCCCTGTGTAGTATAGATTCAGGAGTATAATTAGATTGTAGAACTAATTTATTTTTGAATAAAGTATGTTTGATGAATGTATTAAAAATATTATCCACTGCATTTTCAACTCTTTTTTCACCTTCTTTTTGTTTTATCATATCTTGTGACTTTCTTCTGATTTATAAATATTATTATGATAAAAAAACATATTCCTGAGGAAACCACCTACCCACCATTATTTCCTATGGAAAATCAAACTTTCTTTCTACTTCTTTAATTTCACTCTTATTTTTACCCTCGAAAAACAACCTTTATTTTTTCTTTTTCTATTTATATATTATATTATATATATTATAATATATATAATATATAATACAAATATTTATAAATATATAATAAAAGAGATTTTTCTTATTTAGTTTATAAATCTTTTCCATATTTCCATAAGAAATATACCCCCTCCCCTGTTTATACTTTCAATTCTTTACTACTCTCCTTTCTTTTTCCTACTTTTATTCTTTCATTCTTTCTTAATTTTAAGATAGTTCATAACTCCTTTACCCTCTAATTTTTCCCTTTTTTCTCAAAAATCATAAAAATAATAGTTGAATTTTACAAGAGAAAACTTTATAAATCAAAAACATCTTTAAAAATTACATTAATTAAATTATGTTTTAATAAAAAAAATGGTACTTGAAAAACGACCTGCGAAGGAGATTTTAGGAAAACTTGTCGTAACCAAAGAAGGAAAAAAACTAGGATTAGTTAGAGATGTTTCTTTTGAAGCAAGAACAGGAGAATTAATACACCTAGTTGTTGGAACACCAACTGCTTACGCAGCTGCTTTGAATGTTGAATCACAAAACGGCGGTTTACTTGTTCCCTATTCTGCTATTTTAGCAATAGGAGACTTCGTAGTAATTAACGAAGAAGACATGCGATAATTAAAATAAAGGAAATTCTTTTATTTTTGAAAAATGATAGTAGGTCTAAGGTTTAATAAGATATTAGTAGAGAAGGATACTTCTAAAGACAAGGCTAAAATCTCTAAAATAGAGACTAAAACCGATATAATCAATGTTGAAGAAGAGAAAATAGACATGAATGACAAGAAAGCCCTTAAATTCAACTTCTTATTCAACGCAATCTATCATCCAGAAATCTCTAAACTGACTTTTGAGGGTTCTGTTCTATTCTTAGAATCTCAAGATCAAGTTGACAAGATTCTTGATTCTTGGAAAAAGAAAGATCTTCCAGTTGAAATAAGAGTAGATATCTTAAACACTATTTTCAACAAATGTAATCTCAAAGCACTGGAACTAGAGCAAGATTTTAACTTACCTCCTCATTTTCCCTTGCCAAAATTCAGCACAAAAGACAAGGAAAATCCCAATGAAGCAAAGACAAATTATGCTGGCTAATTTTTAAAAATCCCCTTTTAAAACTCATTTAATTTTTTCTTGATTATATCTTTTTATACAATAATCCTTATAAGTATTCTTTAATATTTTTAAGATGCAAAAACCTAAAATTAAACTTAATCCCTTGGTTGCTGTATGGGAATATACTCTTGCTTGTGATTCAAAATGCATCCATTGCGGTTCTGATGCAAAACTTAAAAGAAAAAATGAGCTGACAACTTTAGAGTCTTTAGATTTAGTTGATCAGATTGCATCCCTAGGATTTAAACAAATAATCCTTTCAGGAGGCGAACCAACTTTGAGAAAAGATTGGATCAAAATAGCAGAAAGAATTAAATCAAAAAATATTGAATTCGGGGTAATAAGCAATGCCTTAAGATGGAATTCAGAGACTATTGACGCGCTTTATTCCTTAAAGCCATTTTCAGTGGGGTTTAGTGTTGATGGCGAGCCAGAACTTCATGATTATCTTAGAGGAGTTCAAGGTTCTCATAAAAAAGTATTTGATTGTATAAAACAAGTCAAAGAAAAGGGAATGACTGTATGTGTTGTAACCTCTGTAAATAAAAGAAATTTAGAAGAACTCCCAAAAATAAGAAATCGTATGATTGTCTATGGTGTTGATGCGTGGCAAATTCAGACAGCTTCTCCTATGGGAAGAATGACTCAAAATAAATCCCTTGTTCTTGATTCAGAAGACTATTATTCCCTTGGTAAATTTATTGTTGAAACAAGGAGAAGGCTTCCTCAAATGAATGTTCAAGGAGGAGATTGTATGGGTTATTTTGGGGATTTGGAGAAAAAAATCAGGGATAGAAAATGGCCCGGCTGTATGGCAGGCATTGAAGGCATTGGGATAGAATCAGATGGTACAATAAAAGGTTGTTTGTCAATAAGAAGCCAAAAAGCTGTTGAAGGAAATATCAGAGAACAGACTTTAGAATCTATATGGAATAATACACATAATTTTAAATATAACAGGGAGTTTAAAATTTCTTCATTAAAAGCCGAGTGTATTGGCTGCTATCATGGCAAAGAATGCAAAGGAGGCTGTCAAAGTCAGTCAATTGCATTTTTTGATGAATTCAATCACGCGCCATATTGCTTTTTCAGATATGAAAAAATAAGAAAAAATGGTAAAACAAGAACCAGAAATTGAAAGAAGAAACTTAGTTTCAACAATTGAAGAATGTTTGAAAGAACATCGGGTTGAATTGCAAAGCTCAAAAGGGATAAGCCCCTTTTATCTGATTGAAGTTTCTGTCCAAAATAAATTAGCCGCTGATTTTATAGAAACTTATCAAGCGAGTTTAGACGATTTTAAAATTCAATTAGCTGAAAAAACATTTAGCGGGCAATCTCAAAAACAAAAATATGGGGTTTTAATTAACCCTGATTTGCAGTTTGTTTTTGCTTTTAATCGTGCATTTGCAGATCTTAATAGAGAGAAGCATAAAATTGTTTATAAAAATCCTGATGAAGTGCTTTTAGGCAAAACCCCTATTCAACAAAAACCAGTTTCCTCTGAACCAACCTTTACCCCAAAATCTTCTTCTGAATTTCCAACAATAATAAAATATTCAATTACAGGAAAAAAGCCAGGTCAAGGACTAACTCAAGGCGAATATTCCCAAGAAATGCCTTCTTTGCTTGGTAGAATAAAAGATTTTTATCTTCAATCTCCAATATTCTTGCAAGATACAAGTGAAAGGTTGCTTTTAGCTCAAGTCTCTTATGAAACTTTGTCTTTAGTGGATTTTATAAGAACTTATTCAGGTGAAGTAGATACTTTCAAGCAAAAATTAGCAAGAAAAGCTTTTGGTGAAAAAAAATCAATGAATGATTACAGTCTTTTGCTCACTCATGATTTAAAGATAAAATATGCTTTTAATGAAGCTTTTGCATCATATGACCCAAAAAAACAAAAAGTAGTTTATTCTCCTACAGAAGAAATATTACTAAAAAAAACAAATACAAATACATCAGAAATAGACCTTTCTTCTGTCAAACCCCCTGTTGTTGCAGTACTGCATGTTCATCATCATGAAGGCTCTACGACTTTTAGGTATGCAATTCAAGGCAAGAAATAATTTTTATTCTTTTCTAAAATTTCTAAAAAATACGCTCAGACCAGGAGTCGAACCTGGATATCCTTGCGGAAAATGGTTCTCTTGTTTCTTTTTCAAGTTTCTCTAAAAGAGAGTTGTCTTGTTAGGAGACCTTGATCCCCACATAAATTCGAGACCATCAGAGTACCGTTGTCTCATCTGAGCACATAATCTAAAACAGAAATGAACTTAAATATCTTTCAATTTAGAGAGTTTTCCAAAATCATAGACTTCGTCTCCAAGAACAAAGACTTCAAACTTTCCAATTTCTTGGTTTTTCAAGAAAGGGCTCAGAAGATTTTCTCTAAGCAAATCAGTTCCCTCATTGAGGCTGAAAAAACTCGGCATTACAACTAACTTTTTCTTTTCATATTTTCCCAGCAAGAAACATTTGTATTTTTCTATTTTAGTTCCATCAGTCAAGGAAACAGCAGGATGTTCATGTCCTATTATTAATATCCTTATTTTCTTGTCAAGTGTCTCAAGAAGAATTTTATCCCCATGCAGAATACAAATATCCCCTAAAATCAAGTTGTCTTTAACTTCAATATTCCTTTTTTCAGCAATCGGCCCCAAAATATTGTCGTGATTTCCCTTAACCAAGAGAATTTTACTTTTCTCTGAAATCAAATCAATTAATTCAAGGGTTTCTTTCCATTCTTGTTTGGAGATATTTGAGAATTCATGCTTCAAGTCTCCATTAATAACAACAAGTTTAGGATTCAATTTTAATAATTCAAGAATTTCCTTTTTCATTTCAGAAAACATCCCTCCTTTTGGGATCAAAACTCCATCAGAAACTAGAGATTCTTCATATCCAAGATGCAGATCAGAGATAATTAAGACTTTTTCCTTTGCAATCCATAATCCCTTGCCTTTAATTTCAATTCCTTTCAAAATTTCCATGATTTTTCAAGAAATTAATATATTAAAAATTATGTTCTCCCAAGTCCTTTGTCCCATTCTGCTAGAAATTCAAGAATTTTCTCTTCCCCTTCATACACAGCAGGGGGAACAGGTTTCCAACATTCTCCATTTTCTATTTCCCATTTTCTTGGCAGACCAGGACTAACAACCCATTCCAGCCTTTGAACCAATGCTTCTTCAACATCTACTTCAAAAAGTTCTACAGTCCCATCAGCTTCAATCTCGCCATCATCACTTCCTGAAGCTTGGATGGCAAGATGTTTTTTTACACGATTATAAGAATCAGGGCCTTGTTCAAGATAATAAAATCCATTTGAAATTCTTTTTAGCCTTCTGTAAAATTGAGGTTTTTCTTGCACTTTCAAAAAAATTCTTCCTTCAACAAGCAACCCAATATCACTCCAATTGCTATATTCTCGCCTTGACAAATAACATTCTGCTTTTACCATTTTCTAAACTTGAGCGTTATTTAATGAGCTTTCCCATTTGTTCTTATCAAATGGCTGTAGACTTCTTTTACATCTTTTGGATCTCGTTCATCAAGCCTGAATTTAATAGCCCCTGCAATAAGATCATTGCATGGAACCACAATCACTTTTGGATCATTTTGTTTTAAAGAGTTTGTGACCACAATTTTTTTTACTCTATACAACCTTTTCATAATAGCATCATTGTTAAATAAACCATGCCCTGCAAAGACATTTACAGCTTTTGCGCCTTTATTTAAAACATCTTCAGTAAACTTCTCAACTGTGCCTCCAGTGTCTATTATATCCTCACCAATATCAATTATTTTATCTAACACGTCTCCAATAACACAACATTCTTTTAATTTGCCGTACTCATCTCTTACTTTAATTCCAAAAACACAGCCAATTCCTGTTAATTCAGATAGTAATCTTGCAGCTCCAACTCTTCCTTCATCTGTTGATGCAGCAAGATGATTGTCAAGATGTTTTTCTGTTTTTAACAGGTAATCTGCAAAAAGATAACTGCTTTGTAAATCTAAAAAATATTTGCCAGGATAATATGTCTTTATTCTTGGGGAATGCAAGTCCAAGGTTATCACCCCATCTATAAGATCTCTTATTTGTTTAGCATAATTTTTTGCAGTAGAAATTGTTTTAGGGACTTTCTTTCCTTTTTCTGCCTTATACCTCTTTTTATCTTGTCTGGAAAGATGAAGATACGGCGCTACATAATCAATTGTTTTTGCACCATAGTCTCTTAATGTAGCAAAAGCATCTTGGGATCTAACTCTCCATGAGTCTGGATGCAACATCGGGTCATTCCAATAAAAAACTTTTGCTCCTTTAATTTCTCCCTCAAGAATTGGTTTTGATTCTTTGTCTGCAAAAGTGGAACATCCTAAATTAACAACCCTTGCTTCTATTCCTTGTTGTGAAAGATAATGTTGTGTGTGCATAATAGATTCCCAAGAATATCCTCTCAAATCACCTGCCAAGACTACATCCCTTTTTATCATTTTAAAAAACAAATTTTCAGTTTAAAAACATTGTTGTGAAATTCTGCTCATATTAAAACTTTATAAATTCAACTTTCCTCTAAAAAATATATTTTCAAGAACCAAAAAGAGGAAATGGATGACAAAGATTTAGGATATGGCTTGATTTGTTTATGGAATTTCTCAAGGAGCAGAACAGCAGAAAGGGTTTTTCTCAGGATAATTAAAAAAAATTTGGGCGATAAATATTCTCCAAGGCTAGAATCAAAGTTTTATTCAGCAGGATTATTGACTTTACCCTTACCCAGACTTCGAGCAACACTTTTTGGGACTAAAGATTTAACCCCAGAGATGATACTTCGTTCAAAAAAGTTGATTCTTATGCAGCCAGATATGGAAAAACTTGTTTATGCAAAATTTAATGGCCAACTTAATCCTGAAACAAGAGAACAAGTGAAAAGTAAAATAGTAAGCCTGAATATTCCTTTCTCTTATATCTTCCCTTATGTTCCTGAACTCGAAACTCTTTTAGAATCAGAGCTCCCCCCATATACCGAAGAATATGTAAAAACCTATGGTTAACTCTTCTTCTGAATCCTTTCCATAACTTTCTCGTGCATCCTTTTTAAGAACAAAAGCTTATTTTCCATTCTCATCAAGTCAGCATAGCCCTGAACAACTAAATTCAATGCAAATGGACTTGGAATATCGCTCGTAATTGTGTCAATTTTGATTTTCTTGTCTTTTATCCAACCTAAAACTTGCTGTGCTTCATGAATATTCATCAAATCTTCTAAAATTTCTCTTCTTGCTTCTTTTAAGATAGGAAAATCAGAGGAAATTTTCCTTACAGCATAATAAAGTACATCTGATTTTACTTGTTGCCTTCCAACTGTTTTGCTTTTTCCTTTATAATTCTTGATTATCATCAAACTTCTTGCAGCGCAATGTCTGAAACGCCTTCTAAAAGTCTCAGTCTTTTCAACAGCTTCTTCTAAAATCCTTCTTAATTCTTCTGGCTTTCCAGCAAGCATTTTCAATGCTTTCTCAACTTGCAATGGCTGTTGTGATGCTATGAAAAACCCATTATCATTGATTCCAATTTCCAAGTCAGTTTTGTTACTTGATACATAGGCAATTGCTCTTGAAAGTGCATCATTAATACGCCTTCCATACAAAGAGTGGAAAACATAATATCTTTTTCCAGTCTCGTCAATATACGTTTCAATCAAAAGCCGTCTTTCATTAGGAATAAGGCTATAATGATACTGTTCATAAAAATAATTATAGATAGCTTCAGCAGCATTTTCATCAACATAAACATAATCTAATATGAATTTTTTAATCTCTGACTTAGATTTCTTTGCTTTGAACTTGTCTTCAATCAAATATCTGAAGTGTTGGATAGCAAGAGCCAAATCAAAACTCAAAGGAAGCATCTCAGATGCCCATGAAGGAATAGTAGGAGGTCTTGAAACAGATGCATTTACATAAACTTGCATGCCTCTTGAGTACATGAACTGATATTTATTCCCTCCTAAAACAAAAACATCCCCCTTTTTCATCCTTTCAAGAAAAGACTCATCAATTTTTCCAACATTTTCATTTTTTCTTGAACTAGGAGTTGCAATAACAACATTTGCAAAACTCTCATCAGGAATCGTCCCCACATTAGTCATGTAGATTACTCGAGCCATCTTGCCTTTCTTGCCTATTTGCTTTGTTTTTTCATCATACCATATTTTTGCGTAAACATTTTTTGATTCCAAGCCAGCATATTCTCCAGTCAAGTAGCTTATTACAGAAAAGAAATCCTCTCTTGTCAATGAATTATAACAATAACTTTTCTTAATTAAAGTAAAAACTTCCCCAATATTCCAAATTTTTTGGATAGCCATGCCAAAAATGTGCTGGCTCAACACATCCAAGCAATTTCTTGGGATGAAGACCTTGTCAATTTTCTTTTCAATGCCTTCTTTTAACAAAACAGCGCACTCAACTAAATCATCTCTGTCAAGGATAACCATCCTGCCCTCACTTATATTATGAAGTTTGTGCCCTGCTCTGCCGATTCTCTGCAAAGCTCTTGCAACACCTTTCGGACTTCCTAATAATATTACTAAATCAACATAACCTATGTCAATTCCTAATTCTAATGAAGTTGAAGTCACAACACATTTTAATTTTCCTTCTCGTAATCTTTGTTCAATTGAAAATCTATGCTCTTTACTTAAAGAAGAATGATGAGCTCCAATACTTTCCTCAACATTTTCATATTTTCCAGGAAACATTTCTTTAAGATGGTTCACAACTCGTTCAGTAGCACTTCTTGTGTTAGTAAAAATTAATGTGGTCTTATGTTCCTGAATCAATTGATCTAGCAAAGAATAAAGTCCCTCCCTTGTTTCTTTTGCAGTTGTATTAATCAAATCATTTAAAGGGCTTAAAACTTTTAAGTCCATCTTCTTTAGGTACTGCACATCTGCAACCAGACATTCCCTTTCTTTCCATTCTTTTCCATGAAGCTCATATCCCACCAAGAACTTGGCAATTTCTTCAATAGGAGCAATTGTTGCACTCAAACCAATCCGAACAGGCTTGATTATGCTTAATTCTTCTAATCTTTCTAAACTCAAACTAAGATGCGTCCCTCTTTTATTTGACATTGCATGAATCTCATCTACAATAACAAACTCAATTTCATTCATTTTCTCAGAAAACTTCTTGCTGCAAAGCAAAATAGCCAGGCTTTCAGGAGTCGTGACTAAGATATGAGGAACTTTTCTTAGCATTTTTTGTTTTTCTTGTGTTGTTGTGTCTCCTGTTCTTGTGTTTATTCTTATCCCAAATTCTTTTCCAGCAATCTCCTCCATTTCCTTTAGAGGATTTTTAAGATTAACTTCAATATCTCTTGAAAGTGCTTTTAATGGTGAGATATAAATACAATAAACTTTGTTTTCAAGTTCATTTTTTTCATCCAAACCTATTAAATAACTTAGAATAGAAGCAAAAGCACTCAATGTCTTCCCAGAACCAGTTGGAGAACTCAATAATAAGTTCTTTCTGTCTCTTATTGGGATTATAGTAAATTTTTGTGATTCAGAGAATTCCCCAAACTTCTTCTTAAACCAGGTTGACACTAAAGGATTCAAGGAATCCTGGACTTCTTTCTCAGTATTCGGTTTTTCAATGAACTTTATGTTTGACATTTTTTAATTTTGTTTCTAAGATTTAATTTTTATTCTTGTTTCCTAAAAAAATACTTAATTTTACTTAAAAACCTAAAAAAGTTTTCCAAATAAAAAGTTAATTTTGCCAAAAAGTCTTTAGAGTATATAAGTCTTTCTACAAGTAATATATAAATATAGATAAAAATAATATTCTACTTTGTTTCAGTTCTTTGCGGAATGTCAAATGTTCTTACAATATGTTTTCCCATGCCAAAATTAACAAATTTCCATAATCCCTCATAAAGAACAGATCTAACTAATTCTACTTCAAGATAGACTTTCAAGGGTCTTCTATGTTTTGTGCTTCTCCAGGCAATCCTTTCGTTTCTTGCTTTAATCCCATAACTATTGAACAAACCTAAAGGGGGGAATAATATAATATCCTCCCCAACTATTGGTTCTCTGTAATCTCCTGCGTATTTTAATTCAAGTTGTCCTACTAAATCCTCCATTGTAATGAAATTTATTCCTTCTATGGGCAAATCAATTAAAGATTTTGCAACATGCAGCAAACCAGTTGAGGAAGTAAAAAGCTTTTTTTCAATATTCATCCCAAATTTTACTAATCTTTTTTGATAACTTCCTAATAAATTAAACTTATAGAGAGAATCATTACTAAGATCTTGGCCATAACAACTTTGTTCTTTGCTCCATTCTTCTTCTTGTTCAGGATAAACTCCTTCATTATAAATAGTGATTATTCTTGATTGCCCAATAAAGGCTCTTATCAAACAGCCATTTGAAGATTCTCCTGTTCCTTCAATTCCCCAAAAGAAGTCAATATTCTGTTGGCTAGTATCCCTGAAACCAGCGTAAATCCTAAAGTAAGCAACAGTATCATTTCTATAAGTCAAAGGAATACTTTCTTCGTAAGAACCCTGCAAAGGAATATTCATGTAGTTCTTTATAACTCTATCTTCATAAGCATCCCAAGAAGTATCATAAGGATTAAACATTGAAGTTTCCTCTTGTTTTGGTTTTAATATTCTTTCTAAACTATCTTCTAAAGAAGAAAAGGGTCTGTTTTCAGGAGGAATCTGTGCATTTGCCTTGTTAATATTCAAACCAATTCCCAATGCAGCTAAACTAAAACTTCCTAATATCAATGTTTTAGAAAAAAGATTAGAAATAAAAGATTCCAATCTTGGCCTCTTTTTCATTATTCTTTAAACCAAAAAACTTTATAAACATAGTGTTTCTAAAAGTTTCATGCCACAGATAAGTTCAAAAAAAGAGGAAAAAATTAAGGAATCTATCTTGTTATTCTTGTTTCAAAGCTCTCCAAAATCAATATTCACTGCCCATATCTCTCAAGAACTTGCCAGAGATGAAGAATATGTAAAGAAATTGCTTCTTGAGATTGAAGTCAAGAGCCTTGTGGTTTCA